>OGFC01001273.1_pt1 | contig 15252 bp, 15 predicted proteins | sample 1570841 | NCBI WGS metagenome assembly OGFC01 (sample SAMEA2582137, study PRJEB24529) | metagenome | biome: Human gut stool | place: China | collected 2011 | reverse complement strand
CTTTCCCTACACGACGCTCTTCCGATCTGCCCCGTTGGTGTCGTAAAGTTCGATCACCGTTCCGGTCACACCCGACAGGGTATCACGGAAAACAGGACTCAGGAACATATTGGCATTCCCGGCACGGATCACATCGATGTCGATTCCCATTTCGTTCATGATATCCATCCCGTATTTGAAAGAGAACACGATCCCCTCCTGTGCGGCACGGGCGATATGGGCTTTACTATGCGTATTGAAGTTCAGGCCGTGGATAGAGCAATCTATCTCCCGGTTCTGCAACATACGTTCCGCCCCGTTGCCAAACGGCAGGATAGACAAGCCGTCCGACCCGATAGGAACACCGGCAGCCACCTCATTCAGCTCAGGATAAGTGATACCTTCGGGCGCGACATTCTTCTTCACCCACGAGTTCAGGATACCGACCCCGTTGATACAAAGCAGTACCCCCAGGCGGGTTTGCTCCGGAGAGTGGTTCACATGGGCAAACGTATTTACACGCGACAACGTATCATAATTGACTTTACCGTTCACGCCGTACACCACGCCGGAAGTTCCTCCCGTCGCAGCGATCTCGCCCGGGTTAAGAACGTTCAGCGACAAGGCGTTATTCGGCTGGTCACCCGCACGATAAGTGACAGGTGTACCTTTCTTCAATCCCAGTTCGGCGGCAACGGAGCCCAGCAGTTCCCCCTGAAGGCCGAACGTCGGACGTATCTCTGGGATCAGGTCGTTGCTGAAACCGAAATAAGTCATCAGGTCGGCCGACACCTTTTCATTTTTGAAATCCCAGAAGATGCCTTCCGATAACCCGGAAGTGGTAGTAACGATATCCCCCGTCATCCGCATGGCGATAAAATCTCCCGGCAACATAAACTTATGTACCGAGCGGAACAATTCCGGTTCGTATTCCTTCACCCAGGCCAGTTTCGATGCTGTAAAGTTTCCGGGCGAGTTCAGCAGATGCGACAAGCATTGCTTCTCCCCTATATTTTTAAAAGCCCGTTCGCCATAAGGTACGGCACGGCTGTCGCACCAGATTATGGACGGACGCAAAACCTCCATCTTCTTGTCTACCAGGACAAGCCCGTGCATCTGGTAAGAGATCCCGATCGCCTTTATATCCGTTCCCTGGATACCGGCTCCTGCGATAGCACCCTGTATCGCTATCTTCAGATATTTCCACCAGTCGTCGGGCTCCTGTTCCGCCCAACCGGGTTTCACGGCTTTGATGGGCGCCTCTTCTTTCGGATAAAAATCAGCCCCGACCGTCAGCCCTGTATTTACATCCACGATGGAAGCCTTCACCGAAGAACTTCCTATGTCACAACCTAATAGATACATATTCCTGCGGTTTAATTCTTATTAAAGTTTGAATGCATCTTATTATATTTCACCTTATCGAAACGATAATAGCGGGCGGCACGGTGGGCAACACCTTCTTCTACCTCATCGGTAGCCACCACATAATCCAGCGAACTCATTTTCTTGTGGAAGTTACGGACATCCATTTCCTTATTATAGATGATCTCGTACGTGCGTCTTAACTGGTAAGCCGTAAACTTCATCGGGAGATAATCGAATACGATAGACGGTTCCTTTTCGATCCAGTTACGGATCTCCTCGACAGCCGCTTCGATAATCTCTTTATGGTCGAACGGCAAAGCCGGCAGCGCATCGATCGGGAACCAGGCAAGTGAATTATATTTATTAGTAGGATTCGATTTTCTTCCGATCTTGGTCAACGCCAGATAAGCGACTGTCACAATCCTTTCGATCTTGAGTTTCATGGCATTTTCCAGCCACTGCATATCGTCTTTGTTTTTTGTACGTGAAGGGGATCCGAAGCTGCGGAACTGTTTCAGGGGGACACGTTTCAAACCGGTCGCTTCGTGGAAAACACGGTAAGCGGCAGTATCGAGATCTTCGTTCTCAAAGATCAGGCTTCCCGGCAACTTATAATGTTTTTCGTCACTTTCGTCTATTTTTCTCTCAACTAACAACACACAAAGCGTATCGTCTTTTACCCCCAGAAGGACGCAATCGACAGATACATGCGAGTAAAGCATCTTTTTATTTTCCATACGTGTTTCCATAATATTACATTAAACCGCCACAAATATAAGCAATTTCTTAAATACCAAATAAACAAAATCACTTTTTCTCTATTTATAAGACTCTATTTATCTGACATTTTACTATCTTACCTGATACAATAACAGTTACAAGCCATAGTGTAAACGTAACAATATTGTGGGATTCAGGCCAATAGATTCTATTTAACATGCTTTACCTAAACTTTTTAAACTATTCGGGTAACAAAATACTTTTATTAATACTTTTGTTACAGATTAAGATTCATCATGGATATAAAACACATACAGTTCACCTGCCGGATGTACTGGGCCAACATGAAAGGCCTGCTGAATATCGTGGCAGAAGGTTTCATCCTCCTGGCATCTATTGCCTCCTTGTTCGTACTTATCTACCAATTCGGATTCCAGCAGACGGGCGAAACGATACACAGCCTGTACCTGAGCCGTATTTATATACTGCTTGCTTTCTTTATCGGGATCACGCTGCGGTACATAGTCCGGTTCAACGAGATCATACAGGAGAAACTATTATACCTGGATATCGGGATCTATTTCCTGCTTTTCGCCGTCCTGTCGGCAAAAGTATTTTTCAGGGATGTCATGGAGCAGTCGCTTCCCTACCTGAGTTTCCTATCGAGTCCCCTGTTTGTTTACATAATGATCCTGTTGTTGAGCGTGATCCACCTGTCTAGGCAGACGTTCACGCTGATGCAGACACACATAAAACCGTCGCTGCTGTTCCTGCTCAGTTTCATTTTTGTGATCCTGATCGGAGCCGGGCTACTGATGCTCCCGAACGCGACGACCCGCCCGATCCATTTCGTGGACGCCTTGTTTACCGCCACGACGTCGGTCTGCGTAACCGGGCTTACCACGGTCGATGTGGCAACCACCTTCACGCATATAGGGCATATCATCATTATGATCCTGATACAGATAGGCGGGATCGGGGTAATGACCTTCACCAGTTTCTTCGCCCTCTCCTTTATGGGGCACTCGTCGTTCACCAGCAAACTGGTGCTGAAAGATATGCTGAACGAGGATCGTATCGGCGGGCTGTTCAAAGTGATCCTGAACATCCTCTTCGTCACCTTCTTCATCGAAGGCGTAGGGGCTTACTTTATTTATATGGATATCAGGGGGACACTTCCGGGCGGGAACACCCAGGGGGATATATTCTTCGCTATTTTCCATGCGGTGTCCGCTTTCTGTAACGCGGGGATCTCCACCCTCAGCGGAAACATGTGCGACTCGGTAGTCGTCCATAACTACAACTTGCATGTATGGATCTCGCTGCTGATCATCTTCGGCGGACTCGGTTTCCCGATCGTGTTCAACTACCTGAAGTTATTAAGGCATTTTATCGTGAATACCTTTATGATAGCCATCGGGCAACAGAAGCATTATATCCATACACCGCGTATCATCAATATACATACTTATATAGTAGTGATCTGTACCCTGACCCTGATAGTAGGGGGAACAGCTTTATATTATCTTTTCGAAGTAAACAACACGCTGGCCGGACTCCCGCTGAAAGGAAAACTGGCCGACTCGTTGCTTGGCGCCGTTACCCCCAGAACCGCCGGGTTCACCATCGCCAATATGGATGCACTCCGCCCCGTTACGCTGATGATGACGCTTATCCTGATGGTTATCGGTGCCGCCCCGATGTCGACCGGCGGCGGATTAAAAGTGACGACCGTGTTGGTAGCAATCCTTACAGCCATCAACGTGGCACGCGAAAAAGAGAAAGTGGAAATCCGCAAACGTGAAATATCCCCGTCCACCATACGCCGGGCATTTGCCACGATCGTGCTCTACTTCCTGTTCGCTTCGCTGGCGGTATGGATCCTGTCGTATACCGAAGAGGGGACTCCGGTCTTTACACTTACCTTCGAGGTTGTATCGGCATTGAGCACGGTAGGGTCGAGCCTCAACTTCAGCCCGCTACTGTCTACACCGGGCAAGCTGATCATTATCAGCGCCATGCTGATCGGACGTATCGGCGTACTGACCTTTGTGGTCAGCTTTATCAGAGAATACAAAAAGAGGGATTACACATATCCCCAGGAAAATATATTAATGTAATAAAATAAGCCTTATGAAATTTCTTGTAATCGGATTAGGAAACCTCGGACGCGCCATAGCGGAAAACCTCACCCGTATCGGCGATGAAGTGATAGGTATCGACATAAACCTGCATAAAGTAGAGGCTGTGAAGCAAACGATCTCCGGCTCCGTCAGTCTCGACACGACCGACCGCGACGCATTGAACACGCTTCCGCTAAACGAAATGGATGCCATCTTCGTGACCTACGGCAAGAACTTCGGTACGTCGGTGCAAACGGTCGCCTTATTGAAGAGCCTGGATGTCAGCCGGCTGATCGTCCGTTCGATCTCCCCCATCCATGAAACGGTGATCCGCTCCATCGGCGTTTCGGAAATCATCCGGCCCGAACAGGATTATGCGGCAACCTATGCCTCCCAAAGCTTGTTGGGCGACTTGTTCCAGCGTTGGTACCCCGTGACGGAAACACATCACCTGTATAAGATAAAGACACCGGGGACATTGGTCGGCCAGACGTTGAAAACGATCGACTTCCAAACAAATTTCGGCATCCGCCTGGTAGGAGTAGAACGAGCCAAAGAAGTACGAAACTTGATCGGATTGAAACAAACAGAATACTATGTAGTCGACCCGCTAACCGATGATCTGGTGCTGGAAGCCAACGACAAGCTGATCCTCTTCGGAAAAATGGAGGTGCTCCATAAGATCAAAGAATTGTAAGGGGAGAAAAACTATACCGAAGATTTTTCAAAGCATATATGTTTCGTCATTAAAACATATATGCTTTGAATACAAAAGTCCCTTATTTTGATTACAAAAGAAGGGTGCTTTTCAAACCTGCTTCGCATAAGAGTTCTGCCGGTCAGGCTGAAGCCCTAACGGGGTAGCTCGCTTTTGTTCTTGCTTCTCTCAATATCCATTAATTTCCGGATTGTTTTTTGATAATCTTCTAAGGTCAGTATATCATAATCTTTACTGCCTGCCCCTTCTCCAGAATTCCCTCTGATACTTGGTGCATCGGGATATTTCTCTTTTATTATGTCGTCTATCAAATAACCATACAATCCTTGAGGACTACTTTTGAACAGAAAACTTTGAAACAGCCTCTCAATATAGTCCGGATTTTTACCAATGAAAGTCTTATAATTCAGATATGCTTCAGATTTCATATAATCTTCGGCACAACTACTAAAGTTAGGCTTTTGTAATTCCTCAAATAAAGCTCTTTCCAGTTTCTTATATCCAAGGGTATCGGTTAAGTCGCCTTTTTCCAAACAGTGAATTCTTTCCTGTTCTACATCCATTTCTTCTCTGATTTGCCAAAACATAGTTTTCAGATCATACCCTTTATAAGTAGAAATAGAGAAAGTACCACTTTCTATCCGTGCATTTACCTGCGGGTCTGTGATAACTTTATTGTCAAAAACAAAACAAATTCGTTTGCCGATAGATCTTTCCGTAGCGTCTGCCCATCGACTCACTAGGGATTGGTTTATAGTCCCAACAATCATATACATCATTCTATTATCCGAGTATGAGAAAGAATCCAATCTTAGAAAGGCAAAATCTTTGACTGTTATAATTGATTCTTTTGAGATACTGTCTTTCCTCCCTTCCATTATATAATACCAGCCATTTTCTCTTTCTATCGTTTGTGCGTTACAATATGATATACAATGCAATGCAAGGAGCAACATAATAAGTTTAGATGCTTTCATATTTATATACCTGTTACTCACGATATTCTGATTTTAAAGGGACTTCCTTCATGGAATCCCGTAATAAAAAAGAAACTATTAGACCAAAAAGAAAGACTGTTACGATGATTGTTATCGTAACCACGATAGTTTTCTTTATAAGTTCCAAATACTTCATATTAATACTACTTTTTAATTAAATAATAAATTGCAACTCCCAATATAGGAATAAGAAGGATGATCAGGATATACAGCAATTTATACTTCTGCTGCCGGACAGAATGAATTACACTCCAGATCACAGCTATATCCAAGAGCAGCACTAACAATATTATAGTCAACCCATTAATCATATTCGTCAAATTGCATAACCTGCATGCATATAACTCGCAGCTAATAACATTAACGCCACTATCAAGAAGGGAATACGATATATTTCTCTATCGAATAAAGCAGCTATACAAACGGAAGCTGTCGATAAAACTATCAGTTTGTTATCAGTTTCAATAACGATAAAACTAACAGCAATAGCTGCTATCGCTATAAGTATCAACAGGTAATTTAAATTCTTCATCTCCACAGATCATTTGATTTCCTCATCCTCGAAGATGCAATATTAGGCATTATAAACAAGAAAAGCCTTGAATTGCTTCAAGACTTTTCCGGGTATGACAGTTTTTTTCGTATATGGCTTACGGTTTCAGGGGTTACGCCCAGAAAAGAAGCAATTTCTTTTAGCGGAACCTTCTCTTTCAGGTTGGGACAACGCTGCATTAACTTGACATAACGTTGCTCGGGAGTGTCGCAATAAGTTTCTAACAATCTCATATATACCATTTCAAACAAAGCCTCAGCTGCTTTATGCCTAAAACGTTGTTCCTCCGGTCCTGTATTTAAATATTCCAAATAATCAGATAACGAAACGACATATACAACACTCTCTGTTGTAGCCTGAATATTAACGACAGAGGTTGTCCTTTTAAGAAAAGAAGAATAGTCGCAAATAAATTCTTTCTCAAACGAATATCCAACCACCGCCTCTTTACCATTGTCGCCAATACGAGTGAGGCGAAAGGCCCCTTTTTCAACATAGCCTGCATAAAGTGAGCTATCATTCTGACGAAGAAAAAACTCTTTTCTTTTGAGAATTCGTTTTTCTCCCTTCTTATAGAAGAAGTCTGTTAGCCCGGAACAATCCAGCAGATCTATATAGGTATTGAATCCTTCCACTATTTAATCTTCGTACAAAGATTATCAATCTATTTTCGAAACCAACACTTTGTCGATACGGGCACCGTCCATGTCTACGATCTCGAACTTGAAAGTGAGCCAGGTCAGCGTCTCCCCCGTCTTTGGAACCCGTTCGAGGATTTCGAGGATCAGACCGCTTAAGGTGTTGTAATCGTGCTCGGCGTAAAGGTCTTCCATATCGAAGTATTCGAGGAAGTCGTAGAAATTATACTGTCCGTCCACCAACCAGGTACCATCGGCACGCTGCGTGATCTCGGCCTCTTCACCCACTTCGGGCACCTGTCCGATCAAGCCTTCCATAATATCCTTCAAGGTCACAATACCCTGTACGCCCCCGAACTCATCCGTCACGATACCATATTTCACGCGGGCCACTTTAAACTGCTCCAAAGCATTATACACACTCTGGTTCTCCGGAAGATATTGCGCCGGGCGTATCACCTCCTCCAACGAGAAGTCAGGTTCATCAATCCGTCCGAACAGGTCTTTGAGATAAACAACTCCTTTGATATTATCAAACTTTTCGGAAGCAACGGGGTAAATATTGAATAAATTCTCCTGCACCTTTTCACGGATCTTCTCGATACTGTCGGTCACATCCAACCAAACCAGGTCACTGCGGTGTGTCATGATCGAACCGACGTTACGGTCGCCGAGGTTAAAGACGCGCTCCACGATGTCTTGTTCCACCTCCTGCACTTCACCTCCGTCAAAACCTTCTTTCACGATCGCCTTGATCTCCTCTTCCGTCACTTTATTCTCTTCGTTCGCTTTGATTCCGGTAATTTTTATAACCAGGGCAGTGCTTTTCGACAACAACCAGACAAAAGGCAAAGCCAACTTCGACAAAAGGTACATCGGTTTGGCCACCAGCATCGAAACCCGTTCGGCATAGCCCATACCGATACGTTTCGGCACAAGTTCGCCCATGATCAGTGTCAGGTAAGTTACTATAATAACGATGGTAGTCTTCGACAGTCCCAGGGCATAGGGTTCGAGTGCAGGCACGTGGCGTACCACTTCAGCCAGGTTGGCCGCAAATGCTTCTCCCGAATACAAACCGGTCAGGATACCGATCAGCGTAATCCCTATCTGGATAGTCGACAAGAACCGGTCTGGTTCGCCGGCCAGCTTCAAAGCTGTTTGCGCAGATTTATTCCCTCTTTTTGCTTCCAGTTCCAACCGGGCCTTGCGGGCAGACACCAGAGCGATTTCAGACATAGACAAAATACCATTCAATAAGATAAGGCCGATAATAATAAATATTTCCATTTGCTATATACACAGCGATTGATTAGGCAACGAAGATATGAATTATATCGAAATTAATGCTACATTTAGCACTTTAATTCATTTATGATTTACAACATGAAACATCAGATCATCTTACTTGGAAAAGATATAACCTCCGTGTATCACGGAATAAAAGAATTTGCCCCGGATCACGTACACCTGCTATGTACCAACGAAACGCAGCAAGTGGCAGAGCCGTTATTCCCGCTCCTTCCCGACTCCATCGGCCGCACAGTATACCGCACCGAGCCCTACGACGGCGAACATGTGCGCACCGTATGCCGGAAAATACACCAGGCTTACCCTTCCGCCGACTTCGCCTATAACCTTTCGGAAGGCACCAAACTGATGGCTTTCGCCGCTTTCACGATCGCAAAGGAATACAACGTCCCGGCCTTTTACCTCACCCAGCTGGGCGATCTGGTCTGGCTCGACAACTTTGAGATGCGCCCGATGAAAAGCAAGCTGGACAACAAGGAGATACTAGGCCTCAGCGGAAACGTACTCACCGAATACCAGGACGCGAAACAACTGAGCGATACCGACATACAAGCCTCTTCGCTGATCAAGCAATTCATCGAACAATATCCGAAGGAACATACTATGATCCAGAAATTCTTTAACATATTCTGTGAGCGCGACACCTCACGCCTGCCCGCATCGCGAGTCTTTAAGAACGGATTACGATTCAAGCAACGACAGGGAAGCCTGCTGATCGCACAGGAAAACCATGTACTGCTACGGCTATCTACCCCGAACGCCTGCATGTTGTTCTTCAAGGGGCGTTGGTGGGAAACACTGGTCGCCCACAAGGTAAGGACATGGAGCCAGCGGCACCCCAACCGCCCCGAAGTATGGCAAAGCGTCATCTTCCGGACAGAAGGGAACAACCCGCGCACCAAAAACGAGGTGGACGTATTACTCAACAACCAGCAGCAATTGATTTTTATAGAATGTAAATCGGGACAGGTCACCCAGAACGATGTATATAAGGTAGATGCCGTTCGTGAGACGTATGGCGGGGATATTTCCCTGGCTGTCCTGGCCAGTTATTACCCGGTAGAAGATAATTTGCAGGAAAAGTGCAAGGATTTGCAGATAAACCTCTTCGCCCCTACCTATATCGAAGACCGCATCGACCACCTGAACACCTTACCGGCCTGGCTGGAGAAGCTTTCCAACTCGCTGCAACTATAAAAAAGAAGCCGTTCTACCTTCTCAGGCGGAACGGCTTTTATCAATCGATAAGTTTTTGCTAATCTAATACATATTAGAAAACAATATCGGGAGATAGATACTTACACTTATTCTAAATTCTAAACTTCATCATCAAAATTAACTGGAAGGAATTATCAATTCCCTCACGTCAACAAATAGTGCAAAGGTTATGCCAAAAAAGAATACCACATCAGGACACATCACAGCCCCCTAATTATAAGCATATTACAAAAATAAAGAATGCAAAATGCCCAAAACAGCAAGTGTGGACAAAGTGTGGAAGTGTGGAATTTTTCCCCACCACACTATGGGGAATTGCAAAGAAAAAGCCGGTACAGTTTCCCGTACCGGCTCTCCTATCTATCATTCTGTCATTATTTTACGAACGGTGCCTCCAGCAGATAATCGGCACAGCCTTTCACTCCGTCAAATTGTGAACGTCCGTCCGGCATGCCTTCCAGCTCCACATAAAATTCTTTTATCTTATTCTCGTTGGCCTGTTTGAAGATCATTTCAAAATTCATGAAACCAGATTGTCCGAGGATCGCCCGGTCTTTGATATGCAACAGCTTGATGCGGTCGGCATATTTCTTCATGTATTCCACCGGATCATTCTGTCCGATCACCGTCCAGTAAACATCCATTTCAAAAAAGACCAGGGAAGGATCAGTGCCTTTCAGGAACAGGTCGTAGATAATGTCACCTTTATTGTGACGGCCGAACACAGCCTCTTTTCCACCGGGCACCACCTTTGCAAATTCAAAATCATGGTTATGGTAACCAAACGGAATGCCTGCCGCCTTTATGACCTTTCCGGCTTCGTTGAAGATATCGCATACATAGCCCACTTCTTCCACGCTGCGGGTGCTGGGTTGTCCGGGTTGCACGAGATACTTCACACCCAGTTTGGCATGGTCGTCGGCCGTTTTCTTCCAGAATTCCATAATAGACTGGCGGTTCTCCGGAGTATATGTGCCTGTGGGCGGATTAACATGCGAGCTGGTGATCTTCAATCCGTTGTCCTCAGCTATCTTTTTGAATTCCATCATGTCCATACCGCTGATCTTCCCGTCGTTATATCCGGCAAGTTCGAGCGTTGAATAACCGATTTCTTTGATTTTTTTCATTCCGGCGGGTACGTCCTTTGTCAGTTCACCCCCCAGGGAATAAATCTGTAAACCTAAACTTTTTGTGGCGGTCGTTTCCGTGGTTACGGGAGTGGCAGCCTGTAATGTTCCCGCTTTTCCGGTCATCAAACCGCCGAGAGTCAGCAGGGAAGCATTTCTCAGGAAATTTCTTCTATTTATCATGGTCTAGTAATTTTAAGTCTTCAAAGGTATAATTTTAATCTGAAAAATAGTTTTATATTTGTAGGAAAGTAAGAACCCTATAAATTTATTTTGTATCATGGAACCTATTTATTGCCAAAGTTGTGGAATGCCACTCGTTGCCGAAACGGATTTCGGAACCAACCGGGACGGAAGTAAGAACAAGGAATATTGCGCTTTCTGCTTCAAGGACGGCCAGTTCACGCAAAACGTTACGATGGAAGAGATGATCCAGATCTGCCTCCAGTATTCAGACTCCTTCAAACATGAAAACGGCGAAAGCTACACCAAAGAGGAAGCCTTGGCAGGAATGCTGTATTATTTCCCGCAACTGAAACGCTGGAAAAAGGAGTAATTGATCAAAGGAAAAGTTTAACCGGTAGGTATCGGTCGAAAGATTGCTGCCGACGTTTTTCCGGAAAGAATACATGCTTTTTACCAAGAGGGTGTATGCTTTTCGGAAAAAGGTCGGCAGCTATTTTTTTAATCGTCCAGCTCTCCCTGGTTTCGCATGTGCTTTCCGTCGCAGAACGGTTTATTCTGAGACAAACCGCAACGGCACAAAGTGACACGGTTGCGGACAGGATAAACCCGTCCGTGCTCATCTTCTATCGGGATACCGCCTTTCACCCAGATAGGGCCGTGAACGCTAAGAGCCACGTCTTCGATGATGCTGATGCCTTCGGGCAGTTCCGGTTCGATACGTTTTCCGTCTTTCGTGACGGCTGTGAGACGTCCGCTGGGACAGTTGACACATTGCTGTTTCACGATTTCAATCGTTTCGGCCGAGTCGCCCTCTTCCACTTGTTCCCAGGACGTACCGTGGGTATCACAGAAACGAGCCACGGCGCAAAGGCTTTCGGCGTCCAGCATATCGATCACCTTCCCTTCGTAGAGGACAGACATTTCATCGTATGTGTCATGGCTGGCGGTCGTATCTCCTTTAAAGCCGTTTTTCTTATGCGTCCCGTCGCAGAACGGTTTGTTATGTGAACCGCCACAACGGCACAGATGATACACCCCTTCCGGAGAATACTTCTGTATTTCCTTATAACCGGTGGAAGCACCTTTACGGTCGTTTACATAACGCAATTGGTTCAGAGGAATATCCCCGATCACTTCATAAGGCCCGTTGGGAAGAACCTTGATTTTCTTTTCACTATTAGCATCCATTACCTAAGTTGAATTTTATGTACTATTTAATAAACAACCGGCAAATGGGTTTGTTTAGGCATATCTCCGGAAAAACAATCCGGAAGAATCAGAAACCCAGCCCCAACTCAAACATAAAACGAAAACTGTCGGTCGAACCGAAGCAGGAATATTTCGTCGTAATCTTATTAATCAACGTCAGCCAGATACCTCCCCCGTAGGACGTATGCCATCTTTTGGATTGCTCGCCAGGAAACCAGACACGCCCGTAATCGAAACCGGCAAAGACACCATACTTCAGCGGGGTAAACGGATTCTTCAACTTCCCCATATCCAGCCGGATGTCCGAATACTGGTAAAAAGATTGCTTTCCGATGAAACGGTTGTCCCTGTAACCGCGCAATTCGGTGGATGCTGCCTGGTAAAACTCATACTTATTATTGAAAAGCTGCTGGGTTTTCGCCATCGTAGCCCAGGTAAGACGGTCGGTTATTTTTACATCCAGCTCCACCGATGCTTCGGCGTAAGGGAAATTACGGCTTGCATCTTTCAGGTTCATCTTCCAACCTCCGGTAAGCGTCCCTCCCAGTTTGGGGATGAAGGAACAGATCTCTTTTTCCGTATGGAAGGAAAGTCCGAGGTCGATGAACAGGTTGGTTTTGAAGATACGATGATCCTCGGGGTAAAACAGGTTAATGAAACGGTCGTTGGTCTCCTTGGCTTTAAACATTTCCCAGGAGGCTTGCACAACCAACCTCTCCCTTTCGCTGAAATCCAGGTGGAAGGAAGGGGATAATTTGAACTGGCGGATATGCACGCGGTTGTAATTCTTCTTCGCATCCTTATAGCCGTCCGTATTGTTTCCGAAGCCAAAGAAATTGTAAAAGTTCCTCCGCGAGCTGATCGTTGCATCTATATTAAACGATTTCTTCCCGTCATAAGACGGGAAAATTCCTTGATAGACAAAGCCTTGTATATAGTTGTACCCGATACGGTGCTGGTAGGTAAAGGGTGAACGCTTGAAACCATACATCGTATAGGTAAAGAAGGTTCCGAGACTGAATCCCTTGTCCGAGTCGTAAATTCCCCAGGGAGTGAAAGACATCTTATGATGCTTTATCTTATTATAATCGTACTGATGAATCTCAGGAATATCCGAAAATACCTTTTTGACATGGTGCACGGTATCGAGGGCTGCCTTCCCCGACTCATATTCATAAACACGTATGTGATGACCCGGTTCCATCCGGTAGGTATTCTTGCCTTTCCCGGCAATCAGGAAAACAGGCACCTCCTTGTTTGCCCTGCCACTTACTTCGAAACGGTCGTCACCCTCCAGGCCGTAGAGCCAGATCTCTTTTGTCTTTTTCCGGCTGTATTTCCGGTCGAACACCCGTTGTCCGGTCTGTTGGTCGTACATCTGTATGAACAGACTGTCCGGATTATGGCGGTCGATCACGAAACGGTCTGAACGGTTGGTTCCCGTCAGCACCGGAGTTTGTTGCAACGAAGCAAAATAATTTTTTGCTATCACCTCCAGCTTCTCCCGCCTTTCCTTTATTATCCGGGTAATCCGTTTAATTTCTTTGTCTTCTATTCCTTTGGGAAGCCTTGAAAAAGCCTCGTCGATGATAGAGTCGGTAAGCGTCTGCCGGATAAATCGCGCCTGTCCGATCCATACGGAAACGTCGCTTTGGGAAGCCAGCGCCATATCCAAAGCAAAGCCCAACGTATTCTCTTTCCGGACACTTTTCGGGGAAGCGTCGTAATTGACGATGAAACCCAATCCCAGCACACGGAGCATTTGTTTGAACAAAACACCGTCTACCTTCGTAAAAGCGTGGTTACGGTCTATGACTATCGGGGCATAGAGGATGCTGTCTCCTTCGGAGCGGCCCAGCCAGTTCCAGTTTTCGGGTATTTTATTCCAGTCGCCTATCAGCATATCCAGCAGGCGTTCGCGGATATAAAGTACCTGATCCACCTGAAAATTCTTGTTAGCCTGTATGGTATCCAGCAATTCTTCCGTCAGGAGAATATTCGGACGGGTATTGAAATCCGGGACATCAATGACGCTGACCAATTTATTTTCGATAGACGTCCCGTTGGCAACCGTATCACGGGTCGAATGTTCCGGCAGGTAAAATATCCGCGAATTGTTTGAACTCAACCCCGACGAGCGTGCCAGATAATCGGCGGAAATAAAGGTATAGGGATTGATTATCGTATAGGCATCCCCGATAAACTGATCCAGGTAAGTATTTTTAAATACCTTCTTGTTATAGACTTCCTGGAAGAATTTCGACTCGATAAATGTCGTATATCCGCCTAACGGCTTCAAAAGACAGAGTTGCTGTTGGTTGTTTTCAAGCAACAGGCCTTGAAAGTCGGCCGCCTGCTCAACCACCTTCACTCCTCCCCACAGCGATTGCAAGGTAACGGCGGAGAGAATAAAGTGTGCGGTAATGCTCACCCCACAACACATTATACAGATCGCTTTTACGCGTGGCAGAGGGAGGATAAATGGATTTTCGGACAAGAGAATCACCTTCGCCCACCCGTGGTAAGACAGAGGCCGTCATATCCGCAGAAAAGACAAACAGCATAACAAGAAAGACTATATAAGGAGCAGGACTAAGCCGCATTTTCATCATCATCAGATAATTAAACAGTAATTACATCCTACAGATAAACACCTGTATATATAAGTAACACATCAGGCGTTTAACTTGTTTTATTCATACTGCCCGGCGACCTGTGCCAGTTTCTTTGCCATCTCTTAACAGCCTTCCCGTATTTAGCAAACTGTCAATTCACCCCATCCTTAAAGGGGCTGTACGTAGACTAATCAATACCTATCTTTTTTCATGCAACTGTCCGCGACTTAACAAATAACACTTCATTCAGATAAAGCCCAATAAAGTGACATTATAAGACTAAAAAAAGGATAGAACGAATCACTCAAGCAATAAGATCTCCCATACGAAGCAAATTTGTCAATCTATTTGCAATGCTTATTTACTATGCTACAGAAAATAAAAATGTTATTCAACATACGATTTTAGTATAAAACGACTTCCAGGAAGACTCGATTAAACACTTAAGAACCAGAAATACTCAAAATAAAGGGAAGCAATATGCTTATA
>OGFC01001269.1_pt1 | contig 15308 bp, 6 predicted proteins | sample 1570841 | NCBI WGS metagenome assembly OGFC01 (sample SAMEA2582137, study PRJEB24529) | metagenome | biome: Human gut stool | place: China | collected 2011 | reverse complement strand
GAGAGTCGTATAGGGAGTTTTTTTTATATTTAAAGTTGAGATTCAAAATTGCTAAATCACAAATATTATTAAAGAACAGGGTGTTGGTTTTGCCGTTTTTAGGGGTGTTGTTTTTGATAATCAATCACTCTGCTTGCACGAATGGAAAAGATGGATCAATGGCTCATGTGGGTAAACTTTGTCTGAATTTGGTGGCCGATACTACTTCTCGAGGAAAAGGAATAAATTCCGATTTGACAAAGGCTGTTTCAGATGAATTCGAACGTTTTTTGACTGTCGATGATTACCGGATTCATATTTTAGACGATCAGGATACGATAAGATCGTATGAGCGTTTTGGAATTATGCCGTCAGAAATAGAGTTGCCGGAAGGTGTTTACAGGTTGGTTGCTTCGAATGGTGATGATCTTCCCGCTGCTTTTGAAAATCCTTATTTTGAAGGAAACTCTTCTTTTGTGGTAAAAGAAAGTATGGATACTCCGTTGGAGGTCGTTTGTTCGTTGGGTAATGCGCGTGTGACGGCTGAATATACATCTGTGTTCCAGGAAGCTTATGAGGATTATTCAGTGTTGCTCAGTACTCCTTTTACATCCGAAGAATTTGAAATCACCAAAGATGAATCTCGTCCGGCTTATCTTCAGGTTGCGAAGGAGGGAACAGATATGACAGTCCGGATTCGGGTACAGAAAAGGGGAGAAGAGCAATCGAGTACATATCTTGTTCCCAATGCGATCAAACTGGAACGTCAGCAGAATGTCCATTTGATATTTAAGACGGATGGCGGTGCTTTCAACGGAATCGGACTGGATGTCGTGCTGGACGACGAATTGACGAATAAGGATATTCCTATAGATATTCCTGATTTCATGTGGGAAGAATTTACCAAGCCTGATTTACATCCTGTTAACTTTCACTCGGGTGATAAGGTTGAGGTTCCCGTTGTGGATGGTACATCCGGTGATGGCATGACGGTCGGTTTTAAAATGCTTGCCGGTGTCGGTTCTTTGCAGATCAAATATTGGAGAGACGATTTGTATGAAGAAGAGGCCGAGATCATAGACCTTGCCACGGATGAAGGTGTTCGGAAAGCTTTGGAACAAAAGTTCTTTTGGCAATCCGGTGATAAGCAGAATATCAATCTGAGAAACATAAAGAACGGACAGGTCTTCTTATGGGATGCCTTGAATAATTTGGAAGCGCCAAAACCGGGAGAAAGTGTTTCGTTCTATTTGTATCACTTTTCCATTTTGGGGCATAATGCGAATGACAAACCGAAATATACGGATGAGGTCACTTTTGACGTAAAAGTATTTTTGCCCAAACAAGAAGATGTAAATGAAAAGTAATAGAATAATGAAAAAGCATATACTATCTATTTTAGGATCGTTCGCTTTGCTTTGTATGGCAGGGTGTAGCGAAAATGAGGCAGACAACCTGCTTGTTTTCCCGGAAAATACGGGAGGTTTGAATATGATTGCCGGTATGTCTACGGAACAAGTGATACCGGTGATCACGCGGTCGGCTGATTTCAGTGATGTGTCGGTAGATGATTTTTATATAAAGATATTGGATGACAAAGGAGAAGTCGCCAAAGAGTTCGCCTTGTTGACAGATATGCGCGACGAAGGGCTGCCTGTTATTTTGCCAACCGGCAACTACACGGCGTTCGCCTCTTCTTTTAAACCTGACGGGAAAGAGCATTCCAATGATCCCTATTTCGAGGTGGAGGGCGGAAGCCATCCGTTTGTGATAGAGGAAAAGCGGATTACGCAGGTGACTTTGAAGTGTGTCTATAAAAGCTTGGGGGTAGAGTTGGTTTTGTCCGATCAGTTTCAGGGGTTGCTGGAAGAGGAGCCTGAAAATTATGACTATAAGGTGAATGTGTCGAACGGCACTGCCTCGTATGAGTTTTCGAAAGACGAAATGAAGCCGGTTTATTTTTTGAAAGGCTGTGAAGAACTGGTCGTGAAAGTGACCATGACTATGGGTGGTAAGGGATATCCGGAACGTGTTTGGCGGATCACGAATCAAGGGGATACGCCTAAGACAGGCGAGTATTATATCATCCGTTTGGATGCGGGCGACCAGCCGGAGACGGTATCTTTAAGAAGTGCATAAATGGAATAGGAGAATGAGTATGGTAAAACCGATTACATATTGGGCGTTGTGTTGCCTGCTGCTTTTCGTCTCATGCGAGATGAAAAAGGATTTGTTCGGACAGGGGCAAGGGAATGAAGAAGAGGGTGTGCCGGAAAATGTCGGCCTGCTGGATCTTCACGTAGTGGCGGAACGGGAAGCAGCCGTGCCTGGGACGAAAGGGGAGATGGAGAATGAGAATATATATTTGGCTACGGACGATTTCTGTGTCTCGATACTCGACAGCGTGGGGCAGGTGGTGAAGAGCTACGATTCGTATGCGGTATTGAAAGCGGATGGCGAATTGTTGTTGCCTGCCGGTAAATATACGGTCCGGGCTTTTAGCGGCGATGATCCGGATGCCGGTTTCGATGTTCCTTACTATGAGGGAGATACGACTTGCGTGGTCTCTGCCAAGGAAGTGGTGAAGATCGAAGCGAATTGTCGTTTATCGAACAAGAAAGTTCAGTTCGACCTTTCCGACCAGTTCTTCGACAGTTTTAGAAGTGATTATACGATCGTGGTGGACAACGGGACGGGGGTCTTGACGATCTCATCGGACGAGTTGCGTTCCGCCTATCTCCGAAATACCGGGACGTTACGCTTTACAATCTATACGACAACCTATAAAGGGGAATCCTATACCTATTCGTGCGACTTGTCGAAAGACGAACAGATCAAGGAACATAACAATTTGTATATCAAACTAGACGCTATTGACGCCCGACCGGATGAACCAGGTGAACCTTCGGATCCAGACAATCCCGACAACCCGGGACCGGATGAACCTTCGGAACCAGATGATCCGGAAGAACCGACTGATCCGGAAGAACCGGAATATCCTTCTTCCGCTCCGACCATTAAGGTGGATGTGTCGTTGGTTGAAAAGAACTATATAATAGAAGTGCCTTCCGATTTCGTGGAAGTGGATAAGCCGGATGTGCCGGATACGCCTGGTGGGAATGAGCCGGGAGAGGGAGAACCGTCTACTGCTGATCCTGAGATAACCGGTACGATTGAAGGAAAGGCTTTTGATGTGAGTATGCCTCAAACGATTACTTCTAAAACAAAGAGTGTTGTGGTTTATTTATATCTGCCAACCGGACTGGATGCTCTGACGGTGGATGTTTCGATTGGAAAAGATATAAAACTACCATTGGATTTGTTGGATTCTTCTTCTTTGGCAGAGGTTAATGGTATTCTTTCCGGAATGGGTAAGGAATTGATAGTGCCCGGTAGGGGAGAAAAGGGAAAACTGAAGTTTGATATTTCTCCTTTCTTGGAAATGTTGGACAGTAACAACTCTTTCAGAATAAAGATAAGAGATAAAAACAAGAAAGAGGATCAAGCAACCATTGTCTTGAATAAAAAATAATTATGGAAATGAAGTTATTTACTGGTGCTATAAAATATATTACGGTTTGCCTGTTGGCCGGCTTATTGGGGTCTTGTGTGGAAGATAAGAATAGTTTATGTCTGACCGGTGTCCTTTATTTGAATGTAGAGGAAGATGCGACCTTGTATACCAAGGCGCAAACGGGAGTTACTTTCGAGTCGCTTCGGGTAGATGTGTTGGATATGAATCGGGATACGGTCAATACATATAAAGATTATCTATCGGATGTAAAAGATCAGCGGATGACGCTTCCCGTGGGAAAATATATTGTTGCCGTCAGTTCGAATCATACTGGTGAGGCAGGTTGGGAAACCCCTTTGTATCGAGGAGAAGAAGAGGTTGAAGTCAAACAAGGGGAGATCACCAGTGCGCAAGTGGTTTGTAAGATTACCAATACGAAAGTGTCGGTGTCGTATACTGAGGATATGAAAAAATATTTTTCTCACTACGGGACAACAATAAGCAACTCTTCTGGATCTTTGACATTTACCCGCGATGAATATCGTTCCGGTTATTTTACACCTGAGGAACTGACTATGTCGCTAAAACTGGTGAACCGGGATGGTAATGAGTTTGTGATTCGGAAGATATGTCCGGATGTGCAGCCTCAGCATCATTATAGATTCAATATAGGGGTGGCTAATCCTGGTGGAGGAGATCAGGAAGCAGGTGCTGATTTTGATGTAACGATTGATGAGGAACATGACGAAATAACGTATGATATTTTTATACGGGAAGAAAATTTGTTTGGTGTGGGAGTTTCCTCTTTTTCTTTGAGCGATAATTTTGTAAATGGAGTATTCTCTTTTCGGGAAAATTCAGAGACAATGCCGCAAATAGGGCTTACTTATAAAGTTGGTACGAAAACCAAATTCTCAAAAGTATTGGTTGAAACAACTTCACCTGTATTTGTAGAGGCCGGTTTGAGCAAGTTTGATTTGATGGATCCGCAAAGTGCAACTTCTGCACAGGCATTAGGACTTGGTAATCCTCCGACACCGAAGTTAGAAGAAAGTGCCGATTTTGTAGATTGTACCTGGGATTTGTCCGGATTGTTATCACATTTGAAGGCTGTAAACGACAAACCGACGGAGCATCCTTTCAAGGTAATTTTCGTAGATGACCGTAACCAGGAAAAAGAAGCATCGTTTACGATTAAAATCATGCCGAATGTAGCAGCTGCTGTCGAGGCCCCCATTTGTTGGACGACTTTTGCTGTGCTTCGGGGGATTACTGTTGATGAGACTGCTTATTTCCAATTGACATCATCTGATGGTTTAAATATTGATATTAAAGGTGTAAAGCGTACGGATGAAGGGAATGTATCGGCGTTGGTTATAGGGTTGAAGCCTGATGTTACTTATTCGTATAAATTGGCTTCAGTACAGGATCCGGCGATGGCATGTGGAGCTGTGGAGTTCAAGGTTGAGACGGCTTCGATGGTTCCGAATTTAGGTTTTGAAGATTGGGGAACAAGGGAAGGAGAAGTTGATGCACCATTGGTAGGTGGTAAAAAAACTTACGTCTCTCCAAATGCAGGTTCTTCTGGTGCGATTTATTGGGAATCTGGAAATAGAGGAGCGATTGTCGGTAGTGGTAAGCCTGTTCTTACAAAAGAAACAACGGAAACAGCTCCTGTGGAATCTTCAAAAAAAGCGGCCTATTTGGCTTCTACGTGGGCAGGTGCTGCAGGTATGGGGGCTTTTTCTGCCGGTAGTATATTTTCAGGAATTGTAGAGTATGCAGGGCAAAAAGGAGCTGAACTTTTGTATGGGCAATCTTACAAGGGTTTCCCTGTTTCATTGAATGGTTGGTATAAATATGAACCGGGTACAATTAATTGGAAAAATAATGCAGGAACAACATCTTCAGAATTAGATAAAGGTATAATAAGCATCGCTTTATCTACTCAGAAGATAAGTGTAAAATCCTTGACTAAAGAAGCAGATAGTGAAAACAATAAGTTTAGGAAAAACTCAGAAGGTATTTTTGCCTATGGTGAAAAGATAATAACGGAAAATGTGGACACATATACGGAATTTTCTATACCATTGACGTATTATCAAGGGAAGATGCCTTCTCCCGGAACCCCTATATACATTATCATCATGGCTTCTTCAAGTAAAGATGGCGATGTGTTTACCGGTTCGACGAGCAGTGTCATGTATGTTGACGAATTTAGTTTGTCTTACGATTATAATCAAGAATGTTTGAAAGAAACGGAATATAAAGAAGTTCCCGTGAATCCAATTAATAACGAATAAATGAAAAAACATCTTTTTTTCCTGTTCCTATCCGTCCTCTGTTTTTCTTTGCCCGTCCAAGCAAAGAAAAACAAGTACGACCGTGGGATTGTCATGAAGACCTTTATCCCGAAAGGGCAATGGATGGTAGGTACAACGTTCTCATACTCCGAGCATGTGGACGATAATTTTGAATTTCTTTCCGTACTGAAAGATATAACGAGCGATGGATATACATTCAAGGTGACACCTTTGGTCAGCTATTTCATACGCGACAATATCAATATCGGAGGCCCCTTTGCTTATGGGCGTACCGTGACGAACCTGAATAACCTGTCTTTGGAGTTGGGGGATGATTTGAGTTTTGATGTCAGCGACTATAACAGTACTTCCAATACGTTTACTACTGCGGTCTTTTTACGTACCTACCTGAATTTGGGCGATAGCAAACGGTTCGGGTTGTTCAACGAGGCAAGGGTATCGTATGGCTATTCCGAAAGCAATGGAAGTTCCGGAACGGGAGTCGACCTCTCCGGCTTATACCAGTTGAAACATAACCTGAATATCGGTGTAGCACCCGGTATCACTGTATTCGTCAATGATTTTGCAGCCGTGGAAGCTTCCGTCAGTGTGGCAGGCCTTAATTTTAACTGGTACGATCAGACGCGTGATCAGGTATATAAAGGCAAACGTACTTCCAGTTCGGCAAATTTCAAGATCAATCTGCTGTCCGTAGATCTCGGCATAGTCTTTTATTTGTAACTGATTTATGAAGAAAGTAAAGCTTTTCATACTATTTGGGGTTATTCTTGTTCTTTTGGCAGGATGTGTGAAGAACGATTTGCCTTATCCTACGATCGTGGGGGAAATCAATGAGTTTGCCTTGCAGGGGCAGACTCAGATGAAGATAGACAAAGGGGCGGCTACGATTGCCGTCAAGGTTGCGGATAGTCTGGACTTGGCCAATCTTAAAATTGAGAAAATGATTGTGACAGATGGCATGACGGTGATCCCCGACGAAGAGGCGTGCCTTAACTTTGCGCATTTTCCAGATACCGGCTTTGTTCATGTGGACAGCTTGCCGCCTACGGCAGATACGCGAATGAATTTTAAGAAGCCTGTCTCTTTTATCCTTCGTCTTTATCAGGATTATTCGTGGAAAGTGACGGTAGAGCATGATATCCAACAACAGGTGACGGTGAAAAATCAGTTGGGTAGTGCGTTGATCGATAAGAATACGCACAATGTAATTGTATATGTAGACTCGCTTTTGCAACCTTCTTTGCGCAATATTGAGATTGAAACGTTGAGCCTGGGTGGTTCGACGGCAACGGTTATGCCCGATCTGAAGTCGGTTACCGACTTTACACGTCCCCGTACCTTCCTGTTTACCGCTTTCGGCGAGACGGAGGAGTGGACGGTCAGTGTCGCCTATCCGCCGGCGGGAATGTCTTTCACTTCAGTGTCGGCTTGGGCAAAGCATGCTTGTGTTATGGGAAATACACGGACGGGCATGGTTTCCGCTCGCTATCGGATGAAGCAGGAAGTGGAGACTAAGGCGGATACGAATGACCGCTGGGAAAATGTGCTTTCGAGCGAGATCGATATCGATGAAGCGGGCAACTTTACGTTGGAATTCACGCATCTCCAACCGGGCAAGGTCTATGAATATGAATTGACTGTCGATGGCGTCACGGAAGATGTGAAAACATTCGAGACGGAACCTATCCAATTGATCCCGAACCTTTCTTTGGACGATTGGTATAAAGACGGAAAAAGTTGGTATGCCAATCTGGATCTGGAACCGGAGAATTATTTTTGGGATTCTGGAAACAAAGGTTCCAATGCGGTAGGGGAAGCCAATCCGACTTCGCCGGAGACGAGCGATGTGGTTCGAGGCAAGGCGGCACGTCTGGAAAGTAAGACGGTGGCGGGTGTCTTCGCGGCTGGTAGTCTTTATACGGGAACATTCGGCAAGGTGGAGGGACTGAGCGGTGCTTCTTTGAATTTCGGTCGTCCTTATACGGGTCGTCCTTCGGCATTGAAAGGATATTATAAGTATAATTCTGGCGTGATCGACAAGACGAAAGCTCCTTATCTGGATTTGGCGGGGCGGCGTGATTCCTGCCATATTTATATGGCATTATTTTCTGGATGGACGGCTCCTTTTCAGGTCAATACCAATACGGGAACGTTTGTCGATCTGACCTGGAACAATGAAAACCTTGTCGCTTTCGGGCAACTCATACAGGGTGAAACGGTAAAGGATTATACCCAGTTCCGTATCGACCTGGAATATCGCGACCAGACAACTAAACCGACATACATTCTCATCGTAGCTTCCGCCAGCAAATATGGCGATTTCTTTACGGGAAGCACGAGCAGCGTGTTGCTGTTGGATGAGTTGGAGTTGGTGTTTGAGTAATTGGCAATGGATAAATAATCTGCTTATCGAGTAAGCCCAAATCTACTCGATAAGTAGAGGGTCTGTCTGCTTACTAAGTAGACGTTTGCTTACTTACTAAGTAGACGAAGGTCTACTTAATAAGTAGTTTTTGCACTGCTTGCCGACAGGGTAAAGGTTTGTCTGACAGGTAGGATAGGAATTGATTGTAATTTAGATTAAAAATTAAATAAGCCTGAAAACAAGGAAGATGGTGGAAACAGTTTTCGGAGGAGGAGGAAATAAACAATGAAAAGACAAAATGTATTTGTTGTTTGGTTGGTATGGCTGATAGGAATGATGTCTCCGGTTGTGGGATATGCAGTAGAGGTTAGTAATGAAAGTGGATTAAAGAATGCTATTGCTAATGGTGGGTATATTAAGTTGACGGCCAATATAGATTTAGGAGGTACAATCACAATCTCAAAAGATGTTGAGTTAGACTTGAATGGAAAAACGATTAAATATGCTAAAACGTTCCAATCAATAACTGTATTTTCTATTAGTAATGGTTCTGTGACGATTGAAAATGGAACGATTCATTCGGAAACAGGAACAAAAGAAGCTGTAGGTATTGATCTTTTAGGAGGAAAACTGATTATTAAGTCTGGGGAAATTTATGCAAAGGCGACAACAGGACATGCGATTTCTGCAAGAGTAAAAGGAGGGACTTTATCAATGGAAGGAGGAGCATTACAATCTACTGCTACTACAGGTTATACTGAAACTTTAAAGATAGAAAATGGAACAATTTCTTTAAAATCAGGGACAATCAGTGGTAGTGATTGGACGAGTGGAAGTAAAGCAATTGTTTCCAATCTCTCTTTGGATAAAATATTGGTCCAAGGTTATGGTGCATATAAAGGAAATCTGTTACAATCAATGACTGACACAAATGTAAATGGCACTGTCGAAATCAAACCAATCACTTACAATTTTAATTGTGATCTGAACGGTGGAACAATCACGTCGGGTACACAGCCAAGTCCGACCTACACTGTTGAGTCTCCCGATATTACATTGCCGACTTTGTCTAAGCGACATTATGAATTTTTAGGGTGGCGTTATGACCTTTCCGATGTAGAACGAGTGGAACCAACTGTTACGATAAAGCAGGGAACATCATTCAGAGATAGAAGTTTTACGGCTCAATTCAAACCTGTCGACTATCCGATAGTTTATGAACGCAATGGCGGGCAAAAAGAATCAAATAATCCGGATACATATACTGTGGAGACAGTTTTTACTTTTGAAAGGCCCATAAAACCTTTCTATAAATTCGAAGGTTGGTTTGACAATGGGAATTTCAGTGGTTCTCAAATAACAGAATTGAATAAAGATTTTTACGGTAACCCTTTACGCCTTTACGCCAAGTGGAGCCCGGAACCGTATGAGGTGGATTTTTATGATGGGGATACGAAATATCAGATATACGACAATTATACACGCGATATAGAGAAGGGTATATCGGTTTTGCCAAAGCCGGAGAAACAAGATCGTGTTTTTACAGGCTGGAAACAAAAGGATGGAACATTGGTTGAATCTGTTTCTCCCGGAACTGAAAGTATGAATCTATATGCATCTTGGAAATTGATTGAATTTACAATTCAATATGATCCCCAAGGAGGGCAGATGGATCGACCGTCAATTCAGTACACATCAGACAAAATAGGTGGACTCACATGGCTTGCCGGAGAATCGGTATGGAAAGAAGGATATGCGTTTAAAGGTTGGTTCCCCAATACAGAATATAACGAAGATGAAAGAATTACAACCTTCCCGATAGATAAAAAGATGGGGACAACTTCTTCAACGGATGAATCAAAGGTGACAATCCGGTTATATGCCAAATGGGAAGAGGCTGACTATGATATTTTATTTTTGCCGAGAGGTGGAAGTGCTGTACGTAGTGAAGATTATAGTTTGGAAAACGGCGTACCGGAAAATAAAATGCCTAAACCTGAAAGAAGAGGTTGGGAGTTTTTGGGTTGGTTCGATCAACCTGAAGGAGGAAACAAGTATACTTCAATTGCTGCGCAACCGGGATCAGATAAGAAAAAGATAACTCTTTATGCACATTGGAAAGCTTATGATTATAAACTTGCTTATGTAACAAATGGTGGAACTCTTCCTGCTGATGCCAAAAAGACATACACCGTGGCAGAGGTTGTTACACTACCTGAGCCGAAGAAAGAACATTATGATTTTGTCGGATGGTTCACCGCGAATGAAGGGGGAACGAAATATATGGAGAATGTGTTTTATTACGAAACCGGTGATAAAACCCTTTATGCCCGATGGACACCGAAAATATATCATTTGTCGTTCGTAACGAATGGCGGTTCCGAAATCAAGGGTAGTTTCCCGTTTACGTATGGACAACCAATTGAAATAGATAAGCGTACTTATAAGACGAACTACGATTTTGAAGGTTGGTTTGTGGATGCCGGTTTTACTAAGCCGTATGATAAAAATACATCCGGAAGTATTGGCGGCGACCTCACCTTATACGCCAAATGGGGACCGAAGCACTACAAGATCCATTACGATATGTTTCACGGGGAAGAATTGCCCGATGATACCTATACGACAGAAGAATCGAAACAGTTGCCGACGAATGCTATCCGTCCCGGATTTACATTTGCCGGTTGGTATGCCGACGATATGTTGACGGTGGGACCTGTAACGAAGATTGAAAAGGGTGAATCGGGCGACAAGACATTCTATGCCACCTGGAAACCTGGTTATATGGTTCGCTTTACCCAACCGGAAAACGGAAAGATCGAGGTAAAGCGGAGAGGAGACCTGTTGGTTTCGGGCGACAAGGTCGGGGAAGGCGTGGAGATCATGATCACGGCAACGCCTACGGATGCGAAGTATGGCCTGAAAGCCTTGTCGATCGGTGGAAAGACATACACCACCAGCCCTCAGACCATCAAAATGCCTGCAAACGACTTGTATATCTCCGCCATCTTTGAAGATGCGCGTACGGTAGCTTCCGCGCCGGAGATCATCACCGACCCGGAAAACACCGACAATATGCTTACGGGAACAGTCGTGAAAGTAACTCTCAAAAAGACGGATGAAAACACGACACTCTATTATTCGATCAGTGACAGTCCGAAACGGCTTTATGAAGAACCTTTCGAGGTGAGCACCGATGCAAAGCAACTCATTACCCTGAAAGCATTTGCAGTCAAGGAGGGTTATAAAGACGGAGTGACCGTGCGGGATATGGGATTCGGTGTGAAGAAGCTACTGGTTACCTTCGATTTGCCGGCTGGCATTACCGCCATCAATCCGTTGGGAGGTGAGGTGGTTTCGGCAATCGCTTCCGGAGGTGCGTTCGAATTCTCTTTAGAAGTAGACAGGAACTATTTCCAGTCGTTGGATTCGATGACCGTATTAGCAAACGATTCCGTATTGACGGCAAACGCCAACGGCATTTATCGCGTGGAAGGAGCTTCCAAGGATGTGAAGATTACGGTGAAGGGATTGGAAAGCGTGACTTATACAGTTACTTTGGAACAAGCAGCGGAGGGAGGTCATATTCATTTTACGGAAGACGGTAGCGATGGTTCGCTTACGTTGCCTTGTTCTAAGCAGATTTCGGTAACGGCCGTGCCCGACCTGAACTATAAGTTCGGAGGTTGGAAGAACGGAAGCCAGGCCAATCCGGGCATTTTTACGATAACGAGCGATACGACATTGGAGGCTGTCTTTGTGCCGGATGCCAAATATTTCACGATTACCCTTCCTGTATTGGAAGGTGTGGCGGTCAAACCGTTGTCCGGTTATTCGACCGAAGTACTGCAAGGTGGTAAGTTCCATTTCTACCTGCGTTTTGCAGATGGATATCATGGGGAGAATCTGATCGTCAAGGCGAACGGAGTGGAGTTGACGGCGAATGAGGAAGGTGTGTATAGCCTGTATCGGATTGCCGGGAACTATTCCATCTCGCTGGAAGGAGTCGTGAAGGACAGTGTGAAATTGAAGTTGGCAGAGCATGTATCAGCCGTTGACATTGCGACGGCGACGGATGCGATGAAAGCCCGGCTCTATCCGGAGTCGATGATCTCCCTGTTGGCAACGGCTCCTGACGGACAGTATTTCTACAAATGGAATGACGGGAATAGTGATAACCCGCGTATCGTAACGGTTCGTGAGGCTTCCGGATTACTGCCATTGTTCCAGCCGAGATCTGGAAAAGGTGACTACGCCAAGATACAACTCCCGAACGTGGTCGGTGCAGGTGTCGGCGTGCAGGTGGATGTACATTCGGTTGAGGTAGGGGGCAAGATGCCGTTCAAAGTCGTGCTTCTGCCCGGATACAGTCAAAGCGAGGTGAAGGTCATCGCTAACGGCAAGTTATTGGAAGAGGGATTGTCCATGCGTGCCGCCAGTAAAAGTCATACTTTGGTCTATTCTCTTACCAATGTGGAAAAAGAGGTGAAAATTGAAATCGATGGTTTGAAACTTGATACTTACGAAGTGGAATGTTTAATGCCGGAGGGTGGGCGAGCATCGGTCAGTCCTTCCGGAAAGGTGAAATATGGTAGCCGGGTGACTTTCTTGGCTACTCCTGATCCGGGAAATATCTTTGTGAAGTGGGATGATGGGAATACCTTGAACCCGTATCCTTATGCGGTCAATGGGGATGTGAGTTTGCAGGCTGTGTTTATGCGGAGAGATATGGCCGTGGCAAATGAAAATATTCATTTGTCCGCAATACGAATGTATGTTTTGTCCGGCAGGTTATATGTGGAAACTGCGGAAGATACTTTTTTAAGAGTTTGGGAGTTATCGGGACGGATGCTTTTAGAGAAAAGGATTCCGGAAGGATGTTCTTCACATGCTTTGCCGGAAGGTTGTTATTTGATTAAAGTAGGAAATACGGTAACCCAAAAAATAATTATTCGATAAATTTGAATTAAAGACATATGAGAGCAGTCAGAGTTGAATGATACAAACTCTGGCTGCTTTTTCCTTAAAAGGAAACTTTAATGTATTTTGTTGATGAAATCGGTAGTTGTATTGGTACAAATCTTATCTTTGTGTCGTTTTCGCCTGTTAATAAGGTGGTTAGTTCTTAATTTTAAAGATCAGATATTATGAAAAACTCTTTCTTGACAATGATTTGTTGCCTTATGCCGGCAATATTGATTACCTGTACGGACAAACAGTCTCCGGCAGACATCCCTTCTTCCACTATCTTTTATATGGATAAGCCTGCCGCTTCCTGGTATGAAGCGACTCCCGTCGGCAATGGACGTTTGGGAGGTATGATCTATGGAGGTGTGAAACAAGATACGATACGAACCAACGATGATACTTTCTGGAGCGGCGAACCGCGTGACCTGCAACGGCCGGGAACTTACAAATGTCTTCCTGAAATACGCCGGCTGTTACTGGAGGAAAAGAATCTGGAAGCCCAGAAAGTGATCGATGCCAATATGCTGGGGCCCTGGAATCAGAATTATATGCCGTTGGCCGACATCCTGCTCGAGTGGGACGGCGACGGAGACGTCTCGGCCTACAGAAGGGAACTCGATCTGAACAGGGGAGTGGTTACGATCACCTATTCCCGGAACGGGGTAAACTATAAGCGTGAACTGTTCGCCTCTTTTCCCGACCAGGCCATCGTGATGAATGTCTCGGCAGATAAAAAGAAGGCAATAGCGTTCACAGCCGGCCTGGGAAGCCAAGTCAACCATCAGACAAAGACCGATGGTGACCAGGTAGTGATCAACGGGCAGGCTCCTTTCCATACCGACCCCAATTATACGGGAGTACATTCTCCCGTTTATATGGAGGGAAAAGGCATGCGCTTTGAGGGGCGTTTGCAGGTGAAGCAGTCGGATGGTGAAATGACGGCAGCCGGAGATCGGTTGCATGTGAAAGATGCCTCGTCAGCCACCTTGACTTTTGTGGCTGCGACCAGCTTTAACGGCTTTGATAAAGACCCTTATGCGAATGGCAGGGATGAGAAAGCCGCCTGCGAAAAGTATATTTCCCAATTGAAAACGAAAGAGTATGAAAGCCTGTACCAATCGCATGTGGCAGACTATTCCTCTCTTTTTGGCCGTGTCAGTATCGATCTGGGGAAATCACCTGAAGCCTCTTTGCCGATCAACGAACGGATCGCCAATTACAAACCCGGTGACGATCCGGCTCTTACAGCCCTTTATTTCCAGTTCGGACGTTACCTGCTGATCTCGGCTTCCCGTCCCGGATCGCAACCATCGAACCTGCAGGGCATCTGGAATCAGGATATGCAACCTGCCTGGAGTGCCAACTGGACGATCAACTGCAACGCCGAGATCAACTACTGGCCGGCAGAGATCACGAACCTCTCCGAATGTCATGCCCCGATGTTCGACATGATACGGGAAGCATCGGTAGACGGAGCGAAAACGGCCGCAAACTTATACAACTCGCGTGGCTGGGTGGCACATCATAACCTGGATATCTGGCGTACGACCTGGATGGTGGGAGGAACCGGGCTATACTCTTTGTTCCAGGTGGGCGGAGCATGGCTTTGCCAGCATATCTGGGAACACTACCTTTTTACGCTCGATAAAGATTTTCTGAAGAAGAATTATGACCTGTTGAAGAATGCCTCTCTGTTTTATCTGGATAACCTTCAGACAGATAGAGACGGTTACCTGGTAACTATCCCTTCCGAATCGTTTGAAAACGGTTATGTGAAGCCGAATGGAGAAACCGGGTGGGCTTGTGTTGGCTCGGCTCAGGATATGCAGATCGTCCGCGCCCTGTTTGAGAATACGATGAATGCCGCAGAGATATTGGATGACGGGGCATTTAAGGAGGAGGTCGCGAAAGCGTATGCCAAGCTGGCTCCTATGAAGATCAGCCCGCGAACCGGTCAGCTACAGGAATGGAACGACGATTGGGAACCTTCTGATCCGGCCAGCGGACAGGTGGGGCATGGATGGGCTTTTGCCGTTGGCAACCAGATCACGTTGCGCGGCACTCCCGAACTGGCTCAGGCTTTCCGCAAGACCGTTGAGTACCGCCGTCCCGGCTATTCCTATAACAGCGGGAGCTGGACAGGTACTTTCCCGGCAAT
>OGFC01001239.1_pt1 | contig 15790 bp, 20 predicted proteins | sample 1570841 | NCBI WGS metagenome assembly OGFC01 (sample SAMEA2582137, study PRJEB24529) | metagenome | biome: Human gut stool | place: China | collected 2011 | reverse complement strand
CGGCTTTAAAATTTTTATTTAGAACTTTAAGTCTTTGTATTAATCCTCCTTCTCTGATAGCTAAAGCTTCAATATTAATATCAATATTAAGTTCTTTAGATATTTCTTCGATGAGATGGAGTAATTCCCATTCGCTTTTGTTTAAGACAAAGGCGTTCATGCTATGACTTTTATCTATTAGCCAATAGTGTAATTCCAAGTCATTAGATTCTGTGGCGCTCATGTGATTTAGATTTAAGTTGTTATTAGTTCCAGTTTCTCGCGCTCACAACTCCGGTGACTATTGCCCAATCAAATATTTCCTCGACTGGAAGATCATAGGGGTTAAACCCATCCTCAATGTTGAAAGAAACGCATTTGATAAATCCATTTCTTTCTGATTCCTGAAGCTTTTTTATAACGACTCCTTCTGATGTTGCTAGTGCATAAACTTCACCCCAACGAACATGACTGCGGCTTTTCCAAAGTCTACAAGCAACAATATCACCTTCCCTGATTGATCTAGCCGGATTATTTCGGTTGATCATGCTGTCTCCTTTAGCTTTAATAGAAAAATCGTATTCATTCATGAACGGTAGAGATAAACCTTCGCATTCTGTTTCTTTAATTGCAAGGCTGAAACCTGATGGAGCTCCGCATACTGCATATACAGAGTCTATAAATGGTTTGATCGGATAAGGTACTTCATTTTTTTGCGTTATACCAACAGTGGTTGTTGCTTTAAACATATCACCGTCACCCGTAAGAAGCCAATTAGCATTGATGTCGTCGAAGTGGAGAATAAATTCCTTGAGTCGATCACTCGAAATACTATTTGCTTTGAGCAATGCACCTTTAGACCATCCTAGGGAAACCTCGACGCCTGTTGCGCTAATTCCTTTATTATTAATGTATTCAAGGATTCTGTCTTTTACGTTCATTTCTGTAAAATATTAATTATAGTTAATGGAGAATATATTCTTCTTCTATTTCTTGTATAGAAGAAGAATATATTCTCCAATCTTTGCGTCGTGATACAATAATAACGGGTACAAAAATGGCTGTTACGTCTAAAAGCCGTAATTATATACCTTCAAAGGCAAAAGTAGTGACATCCATTGAAATACCCAACTAAAACCCCGGAAAACTCAAATGTTATTCGGCAGAAAAACGGTTTCGTGGAAGTTACCGGAGATAAGTAAGACATTTAGAAGGCTCTTCTTAGTAATTGTTCAACTTCCACTTTAGGACAATGAAAAGATGGGCCTTTGTTTTTCACTAGTATAATATTAAGCTTATGGATGCACTAGTATTAAAGAATGGAACGATGAGTTCTGTTGAAATTGCAGAACTTACAGGTATGCGTCATAGTGACGTTATGAGGGCGATCCGAAATATGGAGCCTTCATGGGAAAAAGTATGTGGACGCAATTTTTCGTTGACGTTCAAAATCACAGAGTTACCTAATGGTGGCGTGAGAAAAGATCCCATGTATCAACTCAACAAAACCGAATGCCTTTACATCGCTACCAAGTTTAGCGATGAAGCCCGCGCAAAATTGGTTCTCCGTTGGGAAGAACTGGAAACTGAAAAGCAAAAAGAACTATCTCCTGCTGAAATCATTCTTCAAATGGCACAACGCAATGTGGAAAACGAGCGTCGAATGAAAGCACTAGAAAATAAACTCGATGAAATAGAGCAGCGTACTACTACTGATTTCAAATGCTCCACTGTCGTTGCTTATGTATCACGAAATAATCTCCACCTTGATGTAAAGCGTTACGGAGCGATAGGAACAAAAGCTAGTAATATTTGTAAGAAACGAGGTATTGAGACATCGAAGGTGAATGATCCTCGCTGGGGATCGGTTAAAGTCTATCCGGATGAGGTGTTGGCTGAGGTTTTTGCAAGGGAGGAGGCTAAAAAATGACTATCGTAGAACAACTCATAAGAGAGCGGGATGAATACCGCAAGGCATATCTTAATTACCTCGGACTTTACAATAGAGTAATAGAACTGTATGTCGATCAATTAAGAGAAACACAGTCACTGAGGGCTAGCCAAAAGCCTAAACAACATCTAGTAGTACAATTTAGAAAACGGTCAGTATGAAAACAATCGAATTTAAAGAACGAAGAGAACAAATTTTATCAGTATTTAAGCAGTCCCAAAATGATCTGCTTACGTTGAATGCCGAGATAGAAAAGACGGTAGAGGCGAACCGGCAGGAGTTTGAAAGGATCTGGCAGGAGAACGAAAGCTTACTGAGTATTAAAAGTGACAACCAAAAAGCTTTAAAGTTCTTTGGAAAGCTTTTAAAGTAAAAAATATGGAACCGAATAATAACAATCCAGTAGCGGCTCTGCTTCAGCAGGCGTTATCGTTGTCTGAAAAATCTGCCGGTATTCCGGTGATCGTTGATTATGAAGCAATCACTCGGGCGGCGATCAGGGCGGCGCGGGAAGAGAGAGAAAGGATTGCATCTGATCCAAAGGTTTTGGTTACTCAAAATGAAGCTCACATACGTTACGGCAAGTCTGTAATTATAGCCCTTGTCCATCGTGGATATCTCCAACAATATAAGTTTGATCTTCGGGAAGCATACGACGAAAAAGGTAACCTGATCAAGAAAGCCAAAGGAGTCATTTATTACAAGGTAGTAGAAATAGAGAAAGCCCTGGAGGATGGAAATGTCTTGAAAGGGACAAGAAGAATTAAATCATAAAAAAATGAGACTAATAGAATTAAAAGATATTCCCGTTGGGAGAAAAGCTCTTTTAGGGAAAGTGAAAGTCAAAGTAGCTCTTACAACTAGCGGTTGTACAGGATGCGTGTTTCAAAGAGTGGATGGTGCCAGATTTTGTGAGTTTACTCCATTCTGCTTTGCTCACAATAGGCCTGATAATAAATCAGTTGTCTTTTTAAAAGTTGATAAATAAGATAGTTTAGGGCTTTTAGCTCAATTGGTTAGAGCAACGCGCTCATAACGCGAAGGTTCCCGGATCATAGCCGGGGAGGCCCACTGTTAAAGGTATACGAAGCGTCGTGGACATGTTTCCCCCTTTAGAACTTACCGAAAGGAAGGTTAAATTTAAAGGATAACATAATAAGGTACAAGAGCAAGATAGCTGTAGTGGCCGTAACCTTGCAGGGGTACCGAAATAAAACGTAAGGTTGTAAGTCCTTACACCGGACACGGTAGTATGTTCAATTTAATAGTCTGCGAAATGAAACAAAGGAATATTCCACCCTAGAGAGGTGTGGCGGTCAAATAAGAAAGGTAAACAATCAATTCATCAATATATCATCTAAAAAAGCATGCCTGGCTTACACGCGGTTCGAGTCTGCGATTGACCACAATATTAGTGTTTTTCATGATATTAGAATTAAGTTAGATTTCAACCCGTCCTCATGTGAATGCCGACGGGTTTCTTTTTAAAACAATTAAACACCATATAATATGAAAGACTTAGCTTACAACTGCTGGCGTATATTAAAGATAATACTCGTCGCTATCGGTCTTTGCATTTCCGTTCTTTCTGTTTACTCATGGTATGATACAGGAAGGCTTGAAATGCTCCTTTTCTATTTTATTGCATTTGCTTGTACAATCAATTTGCTTACAACAAAACTATGAGCAAAGATATTATGAGGCCTCTCCCTGACGGAGACACAGACTATGACGGAGAAGATACTGAAGATACAGAATACCAGGAATGGCTTGACGATTGGAGATTTGAAATGAACACACATAACTATTGACATATATGGATACGAATTCTGAAAACAATGTTTTGATGCAAACAGATGCATCCGATAAGTCTAATATAGACTATCAGTTAACCATAGCAAGACAATTTCCCCGGGATATCCAACGATGTATTGACAATTCAATTAGAATTGCTACGATGAGTATGGATACTGCACAATCTTGTGGATACGCCCTTATTAAAGAAGGAAAACCCATCGTCGGGCCATCTGTTCATTTAGCAAGAATAGTAGCGTCTTGTTGGGGGAATGTAAGAACGGATGCTAAAGTAGTTCAGATTACAGAAAAACAGATAATAAGCCGGGGGATGTGCTGGGACTTGGAAACGAATGTTTCATCTTCTTTTGATATAAGTCGTAGTATTATAGGAAAGACCGGCAAACGATTTACCAATGATATAATAACGGCTACCGGTAATGCAACAAACTCAATAGCATATCGCAATGCTGTTTTCGCAGTAGTGCCAAGGCCTGTTGTAGACATCGTATATCAGGCTGTATTAAATATGATAACCGGCGATTTATCAGATGAAGGCAAGTTGCAAAAGAAAAGAAGTGAGGTTATAAGTTCCTTCAAAAAGAGTTACAAAATCACTGAGCAGGAAGTAATAGCCTTATGCGGTAAACAAACGGCAGAGCAAATCAATATAGGTGAGCTGGCGTTATTACTCGGAATACTTCAATCTCTCAAAGACGGAGATACTACGGTAAACGATTTATTCCCTCCAAAAGAGGTGACAAAAGAGGACATTGTCGCCAAAAAGAGAAAGATGAAAACTAAAAAAGTAGACAAGCTTTTATGAACAAGTATTCATCATACAATGATGCTGAGCTTGAAGAGTTGTTCTCGAATTATCTGATTGACTCATGGAGCTATAGCAAGGTTGCTTCCTTTTCTAGGAATGAAAAGGAATTTGAAAAGACATACATATATAGGGAAAAATCGAGATTCTCAGCCAGTACAGTTGCCGGAAACGCATACCATGTAGCTCTTGAATTATTCTTCAATCAGTTGGTTGATGGTATAGAAACACCATTAGTCGAGTTGGAACAGGCTGCATTTACCTACATAGATAATATATCGGCAAATAGATGGAAGATACAGAAGACAACTCCCACCATTGAAGAATGCCGCTTAAAGGCAACTAAAACATGTACAGCCTTTCTAAAGAACTTTTACAACGAGAAGGGTATCTATCTGTCTGATTTGTCTGAAATCATCGGAGTAGAACTAAGATGTGACGAATGGCTGGTAGTGAATGGTGTAGACATTCCGTTACCGTGCCACTCCAATATTGATCTTGTGATAAAACTAGACGATGGCAAGATCGTTATTGTTGACCATAAGAGTAAAGCTAAATTTACAGACGATGATGAGCTAGTTTTAGTTTGCGGAAAACAAGCAATAACATACATTCTTGCTTTTGAATCAAAGACCGGTATCAAGGTCGATGAAGTCTGGTTTATTGAAAACAAAGATTCAAAGAACAAAGATAATTCTCCCCAGCTAAAAAAGTTTAGAATCATTCTTGACAATGATACTCATAAGCTATATGAAGCATTATTATATGAGCCCCTGAAAAGAATGGTAGAAGCTGTATCCGATCCGGATTATGTCTACATGATCAACGATAACGACAACTTTGTTGACCGGGCAGAATTGTACAGCTTTTGGGCTAAGACAATGATCGCAGAAGTTGATGACTTTAATATTCCGGAAAGGAAGAAGGATCTAATTTCCAGAAGACAGAAAAAGATTAGAGATGCTTCTGTTGGAAGCATAAGCCCTAAGACTATCACTTCTTTCAGAGAAAATGCCGCATCATTTATCACTTACGATTTATCAAATACAAATATGACAAACGGAGAAAAAATAGAGCACGTTCTTAGAACGTTCGGGGTTATAGTAAAAGTAGCTCACGAAATACAGGGATACTCCTCTAATACCTATTTACTGGAGGTATCAGCAGGAGTGAAAATATCCAATGTATTGAAATTTCAGTTGGACATAGCAAATGTATTGAATGTGTCCTCTGTTCGAATAGGGAAAGACCTGATGGTTTACAATGAGAAATCTTACCTGTTTATAGAAACTCCTAAAAAGCGAACCGAAACTCTTTTGTGGGATAAGAAATATCTGGTAGAAGAAAAGATCCCTATTGGCATTGATAACTTTGGAAGAACTATACATTGGAACCTAAACAATCATTCAACACCGCATGTACTTATTTGCGGTGCAACCGGTAGTGGTAAATCTGTATCGATCATATCAACGGTTGAATATGCCAAGGTAGCCGGTATCACAGACATTGTAATATTTGATCCAAAGTATGAATTCTGTTCGTATAGCAGCCAGGGTGTACGAGTTTACAACGAGATAGAAGATATAGAAGAGCAGATGAAACTCCTTGTAGAGGATATGCAGAGTAGGGCAAAAAACGGTATCAAATCAAAAACACTAGTAATCTTTGATGAGTTTGCGGATGCTGTTTCTGCCTCTAAGTCGGGAACCGAACTTGATATAAAAGAGAAGGTGCAGATTGGTTATTATGCTCCTAAAAAAATGATGGGTATTCCAATGCCCCCCGAACCCAAATATGAAATGAAGGTTGTAGGCCGACATAAGTCACTAGAAGAAAACCTCAAAATCCTTCTTCAAAAAGGCAGGTCGCTCGGGTTCCGGATCGTAGCAGCTACACAGCGAGCATCGGTCAATGTTATAACCGGAGACGCTAAAGTAAACTTCCCTGTTCAGATTTGTTTTCGGGTTCCTAAAGAGATAGATTCAAAAGTTGTATTGGACGAACCAGGAGCTGAGACATTAGCAGGAATGGGCGACGGATTAATGAAATCGCCCGAATATATTAATGTGGTTCGTTTTCAAGGTTTTTATAAAAGCTGATATGGAACTATGCAAAACCGACATACAAATGATCGAGCGTCTACTTAAACAATGCTCTGACAAAATAGAGAAATATGCACCTAAGACCTCCCCTGATCAGGATTTATGTCGAAGGTGTAGAAACATGGCAAAAAAGTTAAACAATAAATCAAAATAAAATATGCACAGTTGGTTTGAATGTAAAGTCTCCTTCGAAAAAATACTGGAGAATGGAATGCAAAAGAAAGTAACAGAACCTTATCTGGTTGATGCCTTGTCGTTCACTGAAGCAGAAGCTCGTATCATTGAAGAGATACGTCCGTTCATCTCCGGAGAATTTACAGTGACAGACATCAAACGTGCGCGTCTTTCAGAGTTGTTCTTCAACGAAAACGGCGACCGTTTCTATAAGATTAAAGTGTACTTTATCACGCTTGATGAAAAAAGCGGTGCTGAAAAGAAGACAGCAGCACAAATGCTGGCACAGGCATGTACGCTGAAAGAAGCTATTGCCGTTCTGGAAGAAGGAATGAAGGGTACTATGGCCGACTACACAATCGCATCGGTTACTGAAACCATGCTAATGGATGTATTCCCATTCTCTGCCAGCGACGACAAAACACCTAAATCCGGTGAAGAACTGATTGCCGAACAAAAGAAACAAGCAGAAGCCAAAGTAGAGGAAGCATGAGTATCTCCCAGAATATAGTACAGTTAAGAGCATCGCTACCGGCAAACGTAACGTTGGTGGCCGTGTCTAAGTTTCATCCGGCAGAAGCATTGAAGGAAGCCTACGATGCAGGCCAGCGTGTTTTCGGCGAAAGCAGGGCACAGGAGCTGACGGCTAAACAAAAAGTACTACCGGGTGATATCGAATGGCACTTCATCGGGCCGCTGCAAAGTAATAAAGTAAAAGACATCGCACCCTTTATCCATACAATCCACAGTATCGATTCGTTCAGATTACTGCAGGAAGTAAACAAACAGGCTGCCAAAAACAACCGTGTGATCCGTGTCCTGCTGGAAATACATGTTGCCCAGGAAGACACCAAGCATGGGCTGACACCCGATGAATGCCGCGAGCTCCTGCAAAACGAACAATTGGACGAACTCGGAAACATTCAAATAGTCGGATTGATGGGAATGGCGACTTATACTGACGATACCGCTCTTATCGAACAAGAATTTCACCTTTTACATGAACTTTTCAGCGAATTAAAAGCTATATATTTCAAAGGAAATGATAATTTTGCAGTACTATCTATGGGAATGAGCCACGATTATCCCGTTGCCATTCGCCAGGGTAGCACTATGATACGGGTTGGAACCAGTATTTTCGGTGAACGCGAGTACTAATACATTAAAATTGAATCTGACATGATAGACATTAAAACCCAATACGCAGGACTAACACTTCGTAATCCTATAATCGTAGGAAGCTCGGGGCTGACTAACAACGCGGAACGAAACAAAGAATTTGAAAAGGCAGGTGCCGGAGCCATCGTTCTCAAATCCCTTTTCGAAGAACAAATCGAAATGCAGAGCGATTCGCTTATGCAGGACGCAGATTATCCGGAAGCAGCCGACTATATTCGCGGCTATGTAAAAGCCAATCAGGTGAACAACTATCTGGAACTGATAAAAAAGACCAAAGAATTGTGCACGATCCCCATTATTGCCAGCATTAACTGCTATAAATCGGACGTATGGATTGACTTTGCCCGTCAAATAGAACTGGCCGGTGCGGACGCTTTGGAACTGAATGTATTCTTTCTGGAAACAAGCCTGGAATACAATCCGAATGAAATACGCGATCTTTACGTCAATATCATCCGGAAAGTAAAAGAAACCGTTTCAATACCCATTATAATAAAGATTGGAAAAAATGTCGGAAATATCCCGGCATTGGTCAATACATTGAAAGTTAACGGAGCAGACGGCGTGGTGATGTTCAACCGTTTCTATCAGCCGGACATCGACATCAACAGTATGCAGATCGTATCGGGCAACGTATTCAGCAACCACTCCGACTTAAGTGATACAATCCGTTGGACAGCGATCATTTCAGGAAAAGTACCCGGAATAAGCATCGCTTCTTCAACCGGAATACACGACTGGGAAGATGTTATCAAATGCCTGCTAGCAGGAGCTTCAGCCGTACAAATGTGTAGTGCCGTATACACACACGGAGGTGAAATTATTTCACAGGTACTTACATGTATAGAAGAATGGATGCATCAGGCACATTATCAAAATCTGTCACAGTTCCAGGGTAAACTGAACTATGCAAACATCCCGAACCCCGCGATGTATGAACGTTCACAGTTTATGAAATACTTCTCAAACAGAGACTAAAAACTATCGTTCAGATAAAATAGAAGAGACAGGGTAAACACCTTGTCTCTTCTATTTTATCACTTTTTACAATTTACTTTCCACTAAACACTATTTATATCAGAAATATTATTTACCTTTGTACCATCAATAAAGAAAACAAGATGGAAGCTATTTGTGTTATAAAGGACATATATAAAACATTATACCAGTTTGAAAAAGCATTTTCAGAGGTACATGAGATCACAATCAACGAAGCCATGTTGCTATGTTGCCTGAAAGACAACGAAGCGAAGTCGGCCGGGACGATCTGCGATTATATAGGTTTATCCAATTCACGCGTATCCAAGGTGATCACGTCGGTAGAAAACAAGGGGTTTATCCGTCGCAGTATCAGCAAAGAAGATAAACGTCAGATGTTCTTTTCGCTTACACCGAAAGGGAAAGAGAAAGTACAGCAAATGATGAACGCAGAACTGCGTTTCGACGGCCTGTTCGGTAAACTGCAGCAATGCATGGAAAAGGGTTGATCCCCTTTTTTTACCTATTTATTTTCCATTAGCAAATATGTATAATAACAATAAAACAATAATAAGATGAAATACTTAGTAATCGGAGGAGTTGCCGGTGGAGCAACAGCAGCAGCACGCCTGAGAAGAATGGATGAGAATGCAGATATTATCCTGTTTGAACGCGGGAAATACGTATCATACGCCAACTGTGGACTACCTTATTATATAGGTGGAGTAATTGCAGAACGAGATAAACTATTCGTGCAGACAGTCGAAGGTTTCACAGCCCGTTTCAACATCGACATTCGTCCCGAACAAGAGGTGACCGCCATCCACCCGAAGGATAAAACCGTTGAAGTGAAAAACCTCGGAACAGGACAGACATATAGCGAAAGTTACGACAAACTGGTACTATCTCCCGGAGCCGAACCGCTTCGCCCCGGCATCGAAGGCATCAACAGTAAAAAGATATTTACCTTACGCAACGTTCCTGATACAGATACAATCAAGAATTATGTGGATCAGAACAAACCTCGCCACGCAGTGGTTGTAGGCGGTGGATTTATCGGACTGGAGATGGCCGAAAATCTGCACGACCTGGGTATCAACATCGCTGTCGTTGAAATGGCAAACCAGGTAATGGCTCCGCTCGATTACTCGATGGCAGCCATCGTACACCAGCAACTGATCGATAAAAAGGTCGATCTGCGTCTCGAAGACGGTGTTTCACGTTTTGAAGAGACATCTGAAGGTATCCTTGTACACCTTCGTAGCGGTAAACAAATCGCTACCGACTTGGTGATCCTCAGTATCGGCGTACGTCCCGAAACACGGTTGGCAAAAGAAGCCGGACTGACTATCGGTTCACTTGGAGGAATTGCCGTGAATGACTATATGCAAACTTCCGATCCGGATATATATGCCCTGGGGGATGCCGTTGAAGTAATCAATCCGGTAACAGGCAAACCGGCCCTGATCCCGCTCGCCGGGCCGGCCAACAAACAAGGACGCATTGTGGCCGACAATATCGTGTTCGGCAATCGCGAAACATATAAAGGCACCATCGGCACATCCATCGCTAAAGTATTCGACCTGACAGTTGCAGCTGCCGGAGCCAACGCCAAGTTACTGAAACGCGAAGGTATCGCCTACCGATCATCGTACACACACTCTGCATCACATGCGGGTTACTATCCGGGTGCCGTTCCGATGTCTATCAAAATACTGTTCTCTCCCGAAGATGGAAAGTTACTGGGAGCACAGATCGTTGGATTCGACGGAGTAGACAAGCGGATCGAAATGCTTGCCCAGGTAATACAGCGCAAAGGAACGGTTTACGACCTTACGGAGCTCGAACAGGCTTATGCTCCCCCCTACTCATCTGCTAAAGATCCGGTAAATATGGCTGGATATGTAGCTGAAAACATCCTTACCAAAAAGGTCGAGATCATAGGCTGGAGAGATATAGCCCAACTAAGCAGTGAAACGATACTAGTAGATGTACGCACAACCGATGAATACAGTTTGGGATCTATTCCGGGAGCAATAAACATTCCGGTAGATGAACTTCGGAGCCGTTTGTCGGAGTTACCTAAAAACAGGCCGATCGTGGTAACCTGTGCTGTCGGACTACGCGGATACCTGGCTTACCGCATACTGGTTCAGCATGGTTATAAAGATGTCAGGAATCTATCAGGTGGTTATAAAACGTGGAGCATAGCTACGGCTAAACCGACTTTGGATCAAGCAGGAAGCAACCCCAAAACGACAGAAACGGAAAAACCGGTTGCTGCCGTTGCGCCTCACTCTTCCACCCGGCAAACCATCCGGATCGATGCCTGCGGACTGCAATGTCCCGGCCCGGTCATGCAACTGAAAAAGCATTATGCCGAAATAAATACGGGTGACCGCCTGCTGATAACCGCAACCGACCAGGGATTCGGTAAAGATGTTGCCGCCTGGTGCAACATGACCGGAGCACAACTGGTAGGAGTTGAAAACAAATCAGGAGTCATCCAGGCCACAATCGAAAAAGGTGAACCCAAAAGTGCCTGCAAAATGGTGAATGGTGGCGACAACAAAACACTGATCGTATTCAGCGACGACCTGGATAAAGCCCTGGCTTCCTTCGTTATAGCCAACGGAGCCGCCTCGACTGGCAAGAAAGTGACTATGTTCTTTACCTTCTGGGGACTGAACGTAATCAAGAAACGGCAGAAACCGGCTGTTTCCAAAGATATCTTCGGAAAAATGTTCGGTTGGATGCTTCCCGCACATAGCGGCAAACTGAAGCTGTCGAAAATGAATATGGGTGGTGCCGGAAGCTGGATGATGCGCCTGATCATGAAGAAGAAACATATCGACAGCCTGGAAAGCCTTATCGCCCAGGCAGCCGAGAACGGTGTCGAAATGATTGCCTGTACCATGAGTATGGATGTGATGGGCGTAAAACAAGAGGAGCTGATGGAAAACGTCACGCTGGGAGGCGTCGCCACCTATCTTGAACGCGCAGAAGATGCCAATGTCAATCTGTTCATCTAAAGGATAAGGGCTATACAAAAAAAGGCTGCATCCTTCTCGGCAAGAGGATGCAGCCTTTTTTATATAAGGTAATATGCTTATTTAATCATATCGAAACCAGTATAAGGGATCAACGCTTTCGGAATGCGGATACCTTCCGGAGTCTGGTTATTTTCGAGCAATGCGGCTACGATACGAGGTAACGCCAGCGCACTACCGTTCAGCGTATGGCACAGCTGGGTCTTCTTGTTCTCATCGCGGTAGCGACATTTCAAACGGTTTGCCTGATAAGTATCGAAGTTAGAAACAGAGCTGACTTCCAACCAACGCTGCTGTGCTTCAGAATACACTTCGAAGTCAAAGCAAAGAGCAGCAGTAAAGCTCATATCGCCACCACACAGACGAAGGATACGGTACGGAAGTTCAAGCTTCTGAAGCAAACCTTCCACGTGATCCAACATCTCCTGGTGAGACTGTTTTGAATGTTCCGGTTTATCGATACGCACCAGTTCCACCTTAGAGAACTCATGCAGACGGTTCAAACCGCGCACGTCCTTACCGTAAGAACCGGCTTCACGACGGAAACATTGTGTATAAGCACAATTCTTTATCGGCAATTGTTTATCATCCAGGATCACATCGCGGTAAATATTGGTTACCGGCACTTCTGCTGTCGGTATCAGGTAAAGATCGTCCACTTCGCAATGATACATCTGTCCTTCCTTATCGGGAAGCTGACCTGTACCAAAACCGGAAGCAGCATTTACCACTGTCGGCGGCATAATCTCCATATATCCGGATTTACGTGCTTCATCCAGGAAGAAGTTGATCAGGGCACGTTGCAACCGGGCACCTTGTCCTTTATAAACCGGGAAGCCTGCTCCTGTGATCTTCACACCCAGGTCAAAGTCTATCAGGTCATATTTCTTTGTCAATTCCCAATGGGGCAACGCATCTTTCGGCAGTTCTGTTTCCATACCGCCCATTTTCTCCACCACATTATCTTCTGCACCCACACCTTCCGGCACTTCATCGTAAGGGATATTCGGAATCGTATAAAGCAGATTCTGCATTTCTTCCGAAGCCTGATCCATTTCAGCCTGGATCCCCTTGCTGATTTCCTTGATATCGGCAACACGCTTTTTAGCAGCCTCAGCTTCTTCTTTCTTGCCCTCTTTCATCAGGCCACCGATAGCTTTCGACAGCGAGTTCACCTCTGCCAGGTTATTATCTAATTGATTCTGTGTACTACGTCTTTTATCGTTCAGTTCAATCACTTTAGCGATGGTTTCCTTCGCATCTTTAAAGTGTTTCTTCTCCAGACCACGAATTACGCGATCTGTTTCTTCCGTAATCATTTTAAGCGTCAACATACTTGATCTATGTTTATTTATTTGAAGTGCAAAGATACATAAAAAAGCAACTTTCGGCCTGATGTTCACAAAAATATCTTACTTCACCCTTCCACCTGTTATCCAGCTGCGTGTGAAGTAAGGTTCACTCAGGCTACTGACCATAACCCCCTTTGAAGTACTGGTATGGATAAACTTCCCGTTTTTCAGGTAGATACCTACATGATTAGGTACTTTTTTCTTTCCACTGCCAGTCCTAAAAAACACCAGATCGCCCTCCTGCAACTTAGAACGGCTCACTTTCTTACAGTTATATTTCAACATATCAGCCGACGAGCGTGCCAACTGTTTTCTATAAACTTCACGGAACATGATGGCTACGAAACCGGAGCAATCCACTCCCCTTTTAGTGCCTCCGCCCATCCGGTGAGGAGCCCCGAGCCATTTCGCTCCCTCATTATAAAGAAAAATATTATCTTCCGCCGTAATACGCACACCATATAAACGTGATAATTCTTTAGGCCCTTTAAAGTCGGCAGGCAACGCGACACGTTTCTTACTGCCGCAGGATGTTAGAGCCAGTATAAACAGAAACAGCCAAAGGCTGAATATGGGATTTTTATATATCATGATTTATTTATTCTCTTTCTGTAGTTGGAGCAATAGGATTAATTCTTAATAACGCAAATATACTCATTTTTCAACACCATTCGAAAAGTCTTTAGGGTTATACCCCTAAAAACTCCACTATATTATCTACTTATTGGGGGTATAACCACAAACACCATCACATTCCGATTATCGACTCAAAATAAGGATTCTGTTTATGTCGGGCATAATTAGTTTCTGCTATTTTTATCGATGTATTTGCGTAACAATACTCACATTGATGTGGGCAGGTATCATACATTCCAATATCCTTACTGGCTATGCATCCGCAAAATAATCTTTGTCCTTTATCTTTTTCCGGAGATTTCCTCCCATTTCCGAAAAGCTCCAACTGGGTCTCTGCCGGATTATACCCTACAAAGTCCATCAATTGCTTATCACCGGAAAAACATTTGATCATCAACCCATCGTCTATACATTTATTATGGGCAATCCCATACCGATCCAAATTGATTTTCTCTCCACAAGTAGCCAGCGTATAACCCCAGGATGCATTTAAGTTCATTAAACCTCTTGCCAGATACTCCATATCATCCTTTTCAAAAGATCGATAATTAATATGATTCTTTTCCAGATTCGCTTTCACTTTTCTGTATTCCGGAATATCAGCAAAACTGAAAACTAATTTCTTCGTATATCCTTTCAACTGATTACCTATATATTCAACCTTTCCCAGTAAATCATCTTTAGAAACCCGGTCAGTCAACATCATTGGATCAAAACGCCAGATCACCCGGTCACTATCCAACCGGTCGACCAATCGTTTAAACGTATCTATCCGTTCCTGCAAAGGCGGTACATTCCTCTCTAATCCTTCTTTTTCATAATCATTCAATGTATATTGAATATATGTATGTACATTCATTTCCTCTAACTGATCTAAATGCATAAGAAGATGTTTAGGATTTTTAGACCAGAAAACGATCAGCCTTGTATCAGCATAAGACACATAACTCCGCACCTTATTAAAAGGATTGACCCAAACCGAATACCCTTTCTCCAAGCGATAAAAGAACCAATCAGCATAGAAAGCCGGTATATCAGTAGAACGACTGGCAGATACGATAACAGGAGATTTCGCTTTCACGACTTCCCCGCTATCATTTAATATATCTATATGTTCGTTCTTTCTCATACGACAAATATACATGAAATAGTTATTACCTCCGCTTCGTTCTATATCAAACAAAATACTTATCTTTGTTATTCCGACAAAGTAAAATGATTATGGATAAAAATTTATTTAATGCTTTGTTTCCTCTAAAAATACAAAGTCTGCTGGAAGAGCTTAGAAGACATCACTCGCTTTCCCTGCCGGAAGCATTGCGCTTTCTATATACATCCCATACATACGCTTTACTGGAAAAGGAGGAAACCAAGTTATGGCATTACAGTCCCCGCATGTTAGTCGAAATGCTGTTTCATGAAAAAGAAACAGGTGAGGTTTATTTCCCTGATTTAGTATAATTACTATGGAAACAGCTGTACAACAATTCATTATTTTTTGTCTGGAAAGTTATAAGACATCAAAAGGCATTAGCGGTGCCGAAGCCTGGAAATATTTCGAGCAGTTTGATGTTATTCCTTATCTGACAGAAGGGTATGAAATTCTTCATACCCAAGGACAAGAATATATCATTGCAGACATCAGCGATTACATTTACCATAAACTGCACACTACCAAATTCAAATAGCTTCTGTAGAAATTGATAACAGAGACTCTGTTACATTACCTCTCTTATCTATATATTTTACTGGTATATAATTATCTCCTG
>OGFC01001232.1_pt1 | contig 15863 bp, 7 predicted proteins | sample 1570841 | NCBI WGS metagenome assembly OGFC01 (sample SAMEA2582137, study PRJEB24529) | metagenome | biome: Human gut stool | place: China | collected 2011 | reverse complement strand
TTTTAAAATAATATGAGGGTGATTGCATGAAAGAGGAAATCCAAAAAACATTTGATGATTATTTACAACGACTGAAGCAGGATGAAAGCATCTGTGAGAATTTCAAAAAGCTGGTGCTGGAACAGCTGGGACTGGGAACAGAGCTGGATCCTATCCTGTTTCGCTTTCTGGAAATTGCAAAGGAGCAGAAGTATCCCTATGCCGTTCCTCTGGGCTATGCGATGCTGTTTTATGCAACCTACTCCAAAAATATCGATCTGGCGATTACCTATAACGAGAAGGCCCGAGAGCTGTTTATGAAAATGCCGGATTACAAGGAGCGCGACGGTATCCTGACGGTTGCCAACAATGCTGTCTTAGCCAATATTCTAAAGGAGGATTACGGAGCCGCCTATCAGGAAATCGCCGCCGCCATGCCCATAGCGGAAAAGGGCGGACGCATTTCCTATTATTCAGCCTTTCTAAATAACGGTGCCATCATCCTGCGCGAATTCGGTCTTTATAAAAAAGCCATCCAACAGGTTGAAGAAACACTGGAAAAACGTGACTTCATTGGAAGCAGCAATTTCATCGTCACGATTTATCTGCTTTCCAATCTATATCTGAGTGCAAAGGAAACAGATAAGATGCGCAGACTGCTGCAGACCTATATGCCTGAGCTTAAAAAAAGCGAATATTACGATTCCGACATCTATAACAAGCAGTTTATGGAAGCTGCCATACTCGATGATCGCCGTGAAGAAGCCCGGCAGTGGTATGAACGCCTGATTCACACCTATGATTTTTCTAAAAATGATCAGCTGGATAACAACGAGGTCCACTTGTCCTTGGCACGTTATCACCTGTATCAAAAGGATTATCAGAAGGCAAAGGAATATTATCTGCATCTGCTTAGTCATATGGATGGGGTACTTGGATACAAGCGGCAGATACTGGAAGAAACCGCGCTCGTTTTTGAGGGACTAAAGGAATATGAAAAAGCATATGAATATCAAAAGAAAGCACATGAGCTGATGATCGCCTATACTGCGTTTATCGATGATATGTATCGACAGGAAATCGAGGATGTCTGGGAAAAGAACCGTATGCTTTCCTATGAGGTTCTCTATGATCGATTGCTGGATATGACTGAATTTGGTAAAACGGTAACCTCCTGCCTGAGCTGGAAGCAGCTCGTTGCGGTGATTGAACAGCATGCCGCCCGTATCTTCTCCTTTGATGATTGGGATATTCTGCTGTATGAGGAGCCCAAAAAACGGTTTCGCTCCTTTTCAAACGTCTATTATCCTCTAGCCCAGCATCCCATTCTTGAAGCCTGTACACACGAATATACATCACGCAAGCTGCCAAATCTAGCCGCAGATAAAGAGAGTGCCATCAGTCTTGGGGCCCTGTATGAAGCACATACCCGCTCCATGCTGCTGCAGCCGATTACCTATCAGGGAAGTATGCTGGCCCTGTTCTGCATGAAATCAGATCAGACAGAGAATTTCAGCCGTACAGACCAACGCTTATTACAGGTATTCGCAGATTACATCGCCATTGCGCTGCATAACGTTCGGCAGTTTGAGGATGCATTGGAAAAGTCCAGCTATGATTATCTCACCGGCATCTATAATCGCAGCGCCTTGATGCAATTAGGGGATGCTATGCTGGAAGATGCAAAAAAGTCTGACCGTTCCATCGGCGTACTGATGATGGATATCGACGATTTTAAACAGATCAACGACACCTTCGGACATATGCAGGGGGATGCCGTGATCAAACAGGTAACCGCACTGATGAAGCAGATGCAGCGCCATGGAATCATTGCACGCTTTGGTGGAGAGGAATTTATCCTTCTGATTGATTCATTGAGCAAGCAAGCGCTATATGAACTGGCTGAGGACATCCGGTATGCGTGTGAGTCCTGTAGCATTCCCACAGACACCGGCAGCATACACTTCACCATCAGCATCGGCTGCTGCTATCAGATGCAGCCCCATGCCACCTTGAAGGAGCTGTTCAATGAAGCGGATCAGCGACTGTATATCGCAAAGCGAAACGGAAAGAACTGCGTGCAGATGTAAACAGACAGTTTGTGCATGCAGGATCAGATATGGCTTTATTATCAGGGACAAATTTCAGGCATAGCGCACAGCTGAAAATCAAACAGGAAAAGGCAGGGAACGGATACAGCATCCAAAACCTGCCTTTTCAGTATCAATCCATTATGATGGGACGCACGAAAAAAAAGCTTTGCTGTCTTTGTCTGCTTTGGATATTCAGACAACAATACTCACGGAATAGATTGTGAAATATTATTGCATACAAGATTTATACAAATAGCGGTATTCCAAATCAAGAAGGAGGAAGACAGGCACGCCGCTGTAAGCAGCGATGTTTTTTTTATATCATAGGATTCTCTGCTATGCTTGTCAGGAATGCTCTTTTATGCTCCCAAAATCGCTATACCTCATATAGGATGATATTTCCCACAAAGATAAACACTACCATACAGGAGCGGTTCAAAAGAAAAGGAGCGCCTTCAAAAAGGCTCAACGCTCCCCTTCCTATTCATATTTCTACATACTTTCCAGACAGTTGGACAGCATTGGAATAATCTGCTTCTTTCGTGAAATGACACCATCCACAAAATACAGCTCATCCATGATATCCTCCTTGAACGCTTCATCCACAAGATAGCTCAGAGAACCGATAAACACCAGATTGCTTCCGCTGCCATCAGCTGCTGTAAAGCACATCATAAGCAGATCAAATTTATTGATTTCATTTATTTTCGCCATATAGGTGCGGATTTCATCCTGAACATCAACGATTTCCTGCTCATCCGCAATATTGATCTGACCAATGGCAATTCGCTTACCATCGATGTTATACTCCTTAAAGTCATTGTACAGGATTTCCGACATGCTTCTACCCTTGATTGTCGCCACAGCTCCGAACATTTCCTTTGCCATGGCATCCAAATCAATACCGGCTATCGCTGCCAGCTCTTTTGCCAGCTCCTTGTCCACCGGTGTGGTCGTCGGCGAATTGAAATTCATCGTATCACTGATGATCGCACAGCACATAATCGCTGCTGTTTTAACCTCAGGTACCATATTGGACTCCTTGTACATACGAGCAATGATAGAAACTGTACTGCCGATGATTTCATTGCGAAAGCGAATCGGCGTGGTCGTCTCCACATCCCCGATGCGATGATGATCCACAACCTCCAGAATTTCTGCTTCCTTCAAATCATCGATACTCTGGGAAAGCTCGTTATGATCGACAAGTATAAATTTCTTCTTCTGATAATTCAATAGATGATAGCGAGAAATCGATCCAAGCACCACGCCCTGATTGTTAACAACCGGATAGGAGCGAAATCTGGATTTTGACATCTGTTTGAATACATCGTCAATATAGGCATGATTATTAAAGCTGATGATTTTACGCTTCATAATGAGATTCACACTCGGTGAGCGATACATGCTGCGGGCTACCTGAAACATATTCAGCGGTGTTTTGATAATCGTGCAGTTTGCTTCCCTTGCCATACGAATAATTCCCTGGGAAATGATATCTACATCCACCAGAATCATACAGCCGGCTCCATCACTCAAAGCGCGCTTTTGAAGCTTCAAATCATCATTTACAACGACAATGCTATCCCGATAGCTGATATCACTGTACTCTGCATTCCGACTGCATAAGATATGAATTCTTCCATTTGTGCGATACGCTTCACATTCATACAGAAACTCCCCCTGCAAAACCTTGCGGATATTCTCGCAGGATGTGTTTTTCATAAGAGAAATCGGCTTTTCTCCCTTATCACTCATCAGAATATTTGTCATATCCGACAGGGAAACAACACCGATCAGCTTCTGCGCTTCATCTACAACGAACAACGCGCTGGTGGAACGCATCCCCATGCGGTCCCACGCTTCCTTTATCGTATCATCCTTTTTCAGCAGCAGCGGTTCATCAAACGGTACATCATACAGCTTGACTCTGGCATTTTGAATATACACCGGCTCCGGCACCTGAAACTTTTTTAAAACAAAATCCGTTTCCGGATTCAATTCTCCTAAGCGGCAGGCAATGGCATTGATGCCCAGCTTCTGCTTTAGCTGTGCATATGCGATTGCCGATACAATGGAATCCGTATCCGGATTCTTGTGCCCGATAATATGAACAACGTCTTTCATTACGGCTTCACTCCCCTGTTTTCTTATGTTCATTGTACCTTATTTAGCCCCTTTTTTCCAGTGGTAGCGCTATCTTTTGTGGCCCTGTGATAGTTTTTGACAAATCCTAGCCGTATACCATATTGAAGGAAAGTGTGTTATACTGTATAAAACAATCGAAAAGAGGCGATATGATGTCTACCCTTAAACGAGCAATCCTGTTTCTATTTCCTTATTTGATCCTTGCGGTATGCATACTTGAGGAACACTGGAGAATACAGGCTGCATCGCTCATGCAGTATGATACGTATACGGATATGCTTTCTCTGGCAGCTGTCATCTGTACAATATTTATATACTTTTATATACGCAATATAATGGAGAATTTTGACGGAATCGTATTGCTTTTGAACAGTATCGCAGTTGTTATCTATACCCTTTTGATCTGGCTGCCAGATGTATTTGCAGCACTCAGTCCGATTGCCTACAGTGTATTTCAAAATGAGCAGCTATTTCTCACAATCACCTATGGACTGCTGCTGATTGGAGAAGGCTATCAGCTTTATTTCCTAATCGAAAAAAGAAAAGCAGAGAAAGGGGAATCCTAGAATTATGGATTTCTGATAAAACAGTAGGCTGCATTATTATGAGAGGTTAAAAAGATCAATTCCATCTAAATAAACGATGAAATTGATCCTTTTGACTCCTTTCGTTTTTGGAGGATATGAGCAGCTGGCTATTGTTTTTCTATCCTCGACATACGCTTTACTTCCCTGTCTTATGTTCTCTTTTTTGCCGCAACACATCCCGACAATACCACAAGATCAGAAGAATTCCAGCGATGATAGAAAACGCAAAGGGAAGCTTTATATAGAAGCGGTCCACAACCGTTGTAAACAGGAGCATTATCACACCATACAGAAAGAAAGCTCCGATATTGGATATATGATACAGTACCCTCCTGCTTTTCACAGCCGGAATCAGCTGCAGCAGACAGGAGACGCCCAGAAAAAGAAGCAGCGTCCCTCTGCACGCATGCAGCTGCTCAGTAGAAACTGTCAGTGCATAGTCGTTGCCGGAATAATCCGGTGGCACGGAATTTTGAAATTGATCAATCAAAGCACAATATTCCTGATACAGCAGAAGAAATATAACAGCCAGTGTCACGACGGCTGCCAGTGGCAACACAATGCGTAAGATAGCTTCACCTTTTTCCGACCATTTACGAAACAGGATATTCTTTTCCTCCTGCTCCTTTGCATGTACATGTTTATGCAAGCCGTTCCAGCTGATATCATAGCGCATAATGAATGTATGCCGTAGAAAGCCATACACCAATACAAGCAGAAGCAAAGCCACTACATACATCAATAGATATATGGTAATACCGGTTTCAAATCCATTCATAAGCAAGCTGACAGGATTGAATCCCTCTACCGTCTGCATTGTCATTGCCTCCAGAAAATTGGATAAGCCGAATTGCAGGAACAGGAATAGGATATACATATATTGCAGGACGGAAACAAGTGGGAAATAAGCCAGCAGCAGATTCCAGCGGGTCAGTGCAGGAAGTCCCTTTTTATCCGTATGCTGAATCATCAGCACAAAGCTGAAGACCATCATGCCCAAAAAGGCCGCAAAGGAAAGCAGCTGGGAAATTTGAAGCTTTAAAAACACATAATACAGCAGCAGCGCAAGCAGAGTCAGTGCATAGGGAAGATAGCGCTGTACGTCATAGCGCGACAAATCGCTGTAGCTTGTATCACCGAGAAGCTCATCACAGCTGACTCCCAACGCCTCACTCAACGGCTTCAGTAAGGTGATGTCAGGATAGCCCTCCGCCGTCTCCCATCGTGAAACTGCCTTATTGCTGACATTTAGCAGCTCTGCAAGCTGTGCCTGCGTGTACCCCTTCTTTTTGCGCAGCTTTATGATTCTTTCCGCAAATTGCTCTTTATTCATACTCCATCCCTCCTCTATCTATAGTATGACGAAATTTCATATAAAAAGCAATCCACGATTACGGGATTCACTCCACGCTTCATGGATTGCTATCGGATTTGTTTTCATCCGCCAGTGTTTTTATAATACCATCCGCTATCTTATCGGCAAAAATCTTCCGTTTCACATCATCGATCAGATAAAGACGGTCATTTTCGCTTGCCAGAAAACCGGTTTCAATCAAAATGGAAGGCAGCTTATTATTCTGCAGCACCTGAATCGGAGAAAGATCCTGATCCTTTATACCCCGATTCTGAGAATAGCCCAAAGAATCCAGCTCCTTCAGAATATTTTCGGAAAGCTCCACCACCTTCGGCTCCTTCATTTTCCCCCAGATTTCATAGCCATAGGAGCCATTTACGACCTCTGCCGCATTGGTATGTATGGAAACAAACAGGCGGGCATCGCTTTCATTGGAGATACGAACACGCTCGCTGAGATCCTCAACCTCATTTGCCGGCCAGGATACAGCATCACTTTCTCTTGTATACAGGACAGGATAGCCGTTTGCCTCCAAACGTGCACCGATATCCTTAACTAGAGCAAGTGTAACATCCTTTTCATACAGCTCCTCATAGGTACTTCCTGCATCATATCCGCCATGACCAGCGTCCAGAACAATAACGGGTGTCTTTGCCTTCTTACTGAATAAAGGGGCAAGAATAGGATTATCCGGAAAAACCTTCACACATATGATCAACAAGCCCAGTATGACCAGAAACTCCATCGCAACCACCATCAGCAGTCGAATCGGATTGAGTCCTCTTTTTTTCTTTCTTTGCTTTGCCACCGTGTCACCTGTCTTTCAAACTGATGTAATTATAGCAGATAAAACAGAAAATTCCTACCTTTTGCGTGACGGAAATGAGATGATTTGCGTTCTGATTCTACAAAACCCGTGCTATTCAGAATGTTCCTCCATATCCTCCTGAAACACGTTATCCTCAGTCACGATCAGTCTCTGCTTTCGCAAACGATTGTTCACAAATTCCGTGAAGAAGACATACAGACAGGCTGTTGTTGGTACCGCCATAACCATACCGAAGACACCCCACAGATCACCGAAAACAAATATACTGAGCAGCACCCATAGGCCGGGAAGACCCACTGAATTCCCAACTACACGCGGATAAATGACATTGTCCTCAAAGTAGCTGAGTACCTGATAGAATATGATAAACCAGACACTCTGTAAAGGATCCTTGGACAGCATCATAATCGCTCCGACACTCATCGCAAACATAGAACCGAACACCGGAACCATGGAACAAACAGCAATCAGGGTACAGATCAGCTCCGGATACGGAAACTGAAACAGGCGCATAAAGACATAGTATAAAACCCATAAAATACAGGCTTCTGTCAGCTGCCCGCCGATAAAGCTTGAAAAAATCCGATTGACACGTGCAGCATAGCGAAAGACTGTCTGTGAATTTCCATACCCGAGGAAGGCTGCTGTCACCTTGCGCATCTGGCGAATGAAGTTCTCTTTTCCGCTGAGCAGGTACAAGGAGAACATAAAGCCCGTAAAACCGACCGCAAAGCTGGATACAAATCCGGTGGCACTTGATACGATACCGCTCGCACTGCCGGATAACAGATTGATGATATTGGTTACGATTTTCTCCCAAGGCATCTGAATAAACTGTTCAACCTGCGTAATATCCTCAATTCGATAGTCTATATGAAAATATGCCAGCACCTCATCAATATTTTTCACAATATTCGTAAAGAAGGAGGTCAGATTTTCCATCAGCGATATCAGAGAATCAATAATGCTTGGCAGAATAATACTGCCGATGAGAATGATCAGAATCAGAGCAAGCAGAAACGTGAGAATCATGGAAATAACACGCTTTTTCTTTTGAAGAAAGGAATCCTGCTTTGTATGTCGAATCAGAAAGCCTTCGATATGCTTCATCGGCAAATTTAAAACATAGGCGAAAACGATAGCATACAACAGGGATTTAAAAACGGATAATAGAAAATCAAAGCCGTTTTTTAAGTCCTGCAGATGCAGAAGAAAAAAGCCAAGTAAGAGAATGTACGTACTCAGATAAATCCAGGGTCGTATGGAACGTATGACGTCTTTGTCCCGAAAAGGCAGCTTCATGTGCATCCCTTCTTTCTTTTTGAAAAAAAGGACTGGACGTATCCAATCCTTTCTTTATGATTTCTTACATTTCTTCTTTTGCGATTGCAAGTAATCTCTTATGACGTTTCATAGCGTCCTTCTTTGTTTTCTCAAACATTTCGTACGCTGTTTCACCTTTTACCTTAGGCAGCTGGCTGTAACGAGTTTCTGTCATCATGAAGTCCAGCATCTTCTCATAATCAGGCTCCTTGGAGTCGATTGTCAGAGGAGTTTCTTTTCTTGGGTCATAACGATACAGATCGAAGTATCCACACTCAACAGCTTTTGCCTGTGTTCTCTGGTGGTTTGCAAGTCCGCCCTTGATACCGTGCTCAGCACATGGAGAGTAAGCCAGGATCAGAGATGGTCCATCATAGCTTTCTGCTTCCTTCAGTGCTTTCAGTGTCTGGTTTTTGTTTGCTCCCATAGAGATAGCAGCTACATATACGTGTCCATATGCCATAGCGATCTGTCCCAGGTCCTTCTTCGCAGTTGTTTTACCACCTGCAGCGAACTTAGCGATGGATGCAGCCTGGCTAGATTTGGAGGACTGTCCACCAGTGTTGGAGTAAACCTCAGTATCCAGAACCAGAACATTAACATTCAGGTTGTTTGCCAATACGTGGTCTAATCCGCCGTAACCGATGTCATAAGCCCATCCGTCACCACCGACGATCCAGATAGATTTGGAGATCAGGTCAACATCTGCCAGCTCTTTTACCATAGCGATATCAGATTTTGCAGCCAATTCCTTGATTGTCGGAGCAACTTCTCTTTCCGCATCACGATCACCGTGTACTTCCAGATATTTAGCAAATGCTTCCTTCAGAGCAGGCTCAACATTTTCCATGTTGTCTTCCATCGTCTTCAGGATTCTTGATTCCTTGTAGTTCTGTGCAAGAGCCATACCATATCCGAATTCCGCATTGTCCTCGAACAGAGAGTTTGCCCATGCAACACCCTCACCATTGCTGTCATTTACGAATGGCGTGGAAGGAGTTGAAGAACAGTAAATCATAGAGCATCCTGTTGCATTTGCAACCAGCATGTCATGACCGAACAGCTGAGATACCAGCTTATAGTAAGGAGTTTCACCACAGCCTGGGCAAGCTCCGCTCACTTCAAAGTAAGGCATCATGAACTGAGATCCCTTAACGGTATCAGCCGGGAAGAATCCAGTCTTGTATTCTGTGTGCTTGAACAGGTAATCTGCCAATGGTTCTTCACCGAGTTTTTCGTTGATATCAACCATTTCCAGAGCCTTGTTACCAGCTTTACCAGGACACTCAACCGCACACAGACCACAGCCTACACAGTTTGCAGGAGTAACCTGGATACGATATTTCAGGTTTTCAACACCCTTACCCATAGGTGTAATTGTTTCAAATTCCATAGGTGCTGCAGCTACCTCTTCCTCTGTTAACAGGAACGGACGAATGGTTGCATGTGGACATACAAAGCTACAGATACCGCACTGGATACAGTTTTCAGGGTGCCATGTAGGTACCTGAACTGCAATGGTACGTTTTTCTTCAAATGCTACATTGTTGCGGATAGAACCATCCAGCAGGAAGTCTCCTGTGAATGCGCTGACAGGCATATCATAGCCCTCCAGACCGTTGATTACTGCAACATGGTTATCGAAATATTCGTCTCCAGTCAGCTTACGGCTGGAATCAAATGGAAGATCAGCCCAAGCTGCATCCACCGTGATTTCTTCGATTCCGGCTTTACCGGCATCGATTGCCTTGTAGTTCAGCTGTACAACAGCATCACCCTTCTTAGAGTAGGATTTCTTCGCTGCTGCCTTCATCAGCTCAACAGCTGTATCATATGGCATGATCTGCTCATTCAATGCGAAGAATGCAGACTGCAGAATCGTGTTGGTTCTACGTCCCATACCGATTTCCTGAGCGATCTTAGTTGCATTGATGATGTAGAATTTTGCATGCTTTTTAGCAAGCTGAGCCTTCATACGGTTCGGCATGTGCTCAACGATTTCTTCCTTGGAGAAGGTAGTGTTCAGCAGGAAGCTTCCGCCTTCCTTGATGTCTTTCGCCATGTCATATTTGAACATGTAAGCATCCAGTGAGCAGGAAATGAAGTCTGCGTTACCGATATAGTAAGTAGAACGGATTGGAGAATTTCCAAAACGCAGGTGAGAACGGGTAACACCACCGGCTTTTTTAGAGTCATATGCAAAGTAAGCCTGTGCATACTGATCTGTGTTGTCACCGATGATCTTGACAGTGGATTTGTTTGCAGAAACCGTACCGTCTGATCCAAGTCCCCAGAATAAGCAAGAAGTGTAGTCAGCTGGAACGTGGAAGTTGGAATCTGCTTCCAGGCTCAGGTTGGTAACGTCATCAACGATACCGATGGTAAAGCTGTTCTTCATTTCATCCTTTTTCAGTTCATCAAAGACAGCTTTGATGTGGTAAGGCTGTGTATCCTTGGAACCCATACCGTAACGTCCACCGATGATTTCGATGTCTTTGTCCTTCAGTGCAGACAGGATGTCCAGATACAGAGGCTCTCCCATGGATCCTGTTTCCTTTGTACGATCCAATACAGCGATTTTCTTAACTGTTTCCGGCAGTACAGCCAACAGGTATTTCACAGAGAACGGACGGTACAGGTGAACCTTGATCATACCAACCTTTTCTCCGGCAGCAGTCAATGCATCGATTGCTTCTTTAGCAGCCTCAGTTACAGAGCCCATAGCAACGATTACACGTTCTGCATCACTTGCACCATAGTAAGTGAACGGTGCATATTCACGACCAGTGATTTCACTGATTTTCTTCATGTAGTCAGCAACGATGTCAGGAATTGCATCGAAGTGTTTGTTTCTTGCTTCCACACCCTGGAAGAAGATGTCATCGTTCTCAGCACCACCGCGGGTTACCGGGTTTGTGTGAGGATTTAAAGCGTTCTTGCGGAATTTTGCAAGAGCTTCCTTGTCAACCAGTTCCTTGAATACGTCTGTATCCATAACTTCGATTTTCTGAATTTCGTGAGATGTACGGAATCCGTCGAAGAAGTGCATGAATGGTACAGAACCCTTGATTGCGGACAGGTGAGCAACACCAGCCAGGTCCATAGCTTCCTGTACAGAATGAGAAGCCAGCATACATACACCAGTCTGGCGGCATGCATATACGTCTTCATGGTCACCGAAGATGTTCAGTGCTCTTGTAGCAAGTGCACGAGCTGCAACGTGGATAACGCCTGGCAGACACTCACCAACCATCTTGTAGATGTTTGGAATCATCAGCAGCAGACCCTGGGAAGCCGTGAAGGTTGTAGCCAGAGAACCTGCCTGTAAAGCACCATGTACTGCACCAGCTGCCCCACCTTCGGACTGAAGTTCAGCAACTTTTACAACACTGTCAAAAATATTCTTGCGACCCTGTGTAGCCCACTGATCAACCACCTCAGCCATTGGTGAAGACGGAGTGATCGGGTAGATCGCAGATAGCTCGGTAAACGCGTACGCACAATGTGCGGCTGCAGTATTACCGTCCATTGACATAAATTTCTTAGTCATTTGTTTTCCTCCTTGCATAACTTACTTCTCTATTATAAAACTTTATCTTTGATTTTACTAGGATTTTTAAGCAATTTTTCGTTGGATTTCAAGGGAATTTTGTAATTATTTTGGGAATTGAAAAGTTTGCAACGCTTATTTTCACCACATGAAAGAAAATGTATACAAAATGAAAGAAAAGACCTGTTTTCAAGGTCTTTTCTCCTTCTTATTCAATTACAATTTTCACGGTATTTGCCGCATTGCTGCGATAAAATGCCGGTGCTTCTGTATTGATGACCACGACATTGTTCACCGTGCCGTTTATGATTTCCAATATGCCCTGCTCTGTTTCCGCTTCATTATTTATGATAAAGCTGACACTTCCCCTTCCGCTGGTTTCGCGAATCTGATAGGTTCCATACGGCAGGTTTTCCAGCTGCTCGGTGAAGTCATTATCCTTATCCAGCGTTACAAAGCGGTTAAAGGAGTCGGATGTGACCTGCATGACATAGGACTGTGTATCCGCAGGACGCTGCAGCTCTCCCTGCGCATTGCGAAGCTGCTTGGTCAGCTTCATTGTCCCGTTTTGTACACCGCTGGTGCGGTTGATGATACCGACGACCATCGTTGTCCCCGGCAGTACGGTAAATTTCGCCTCATTCACAAGCTCGGGTGAATTGACCAGATACTGTACCGGATAAGGAGAACCGATTTCCTGCACCTGATAGGCTCCGCTTGGATACGTTGTCAGTGACTGATGCCAGCTGTTATCCACATTCAGATCATACACCTCATCGATACCTTCCCCTGTAATGCGGAACTGGTACGTATCCGGTGCTGTCGGCGGCAGATAGTTGCCGTCATCATCCAGCATATACTTGAATACTTCGATCGTACTGCGGTTGACGATCAGCTCATTGATGACCTCCACAACATTGCTGGCGGCATCCCCCATGGTGATGGTGGCACTATCGGTTTCCGCTCCCCCGTTTACCCGATAGGTTGTGATGAACTGCTCATTATTGATTTCCCGGATACTGTAGGTTCCCTTCGGCAGATCATTGACCACATAGGTGAAGGAGTTGCCAAAGTTCAATTCCACACGGCGCATCGTCGTCATGTTGTAAATTTCCACGACATACTGATCGCCATCCGCCGGTCGAATCAGCGTACCGTTTGCCTGCTTGATGAATTTTGTAATTTCCAGCTTGCCATAGCTGCTGCGCTGGGCGTTGATAATGCTGACATTGTGTGCATCACGGCCGACCTCCACTGTAGCTGTGGAGCTTTCCTGAGCATCGTCTACAATATAGGTCACCTCATAGCCGCCCGGATTCTGTTCTGTAATCTGATAGGTTCCCGCTGTCAGATCGCGCAGTGTGGTCTTCCAGCTGTTGCTTTTCTGCAGAACGACGCTTGTCTGCATACCCGCACCGCTTACCGCAATGACAAAGCGCTGGGTATCATTCGGCAAGACAAGCTGTCCGCTGGCATTGCGGATAAACTTAGAGAGCGTGATGGAGCCGTTGCTTCCCCCTGCTGTATCAATCATCGCCACCTCATTGGCGTTCTTTTCCACATGCACGATGCCGTTTGCAACCTCACTGCCCCCGTTGATGATATACGTGACCTGATCATCGCTGTCCACCTCATCGATCACATACCAGCCATCCATCAGATCCTTGATAAGAATGCTCCAGTGATTGGCTGCATTCAGGGTAAACACCTCATTGTAGCCCGGCTTGGATACATGTACCCGGGTCACAAAATCCTGTGCGGGCCGTTGCAGCTTGCCATTTACCCGCATGAACTTTTCGATGCGGATACTGCCGAAGACTTCCTTCACCGTATTGATGATCTGCACCGTGCTGACATTGCCCTCCACATTGACAATGGCGCTGTTAACCTCACTTGCACCATTGACAATGTAGCTGACATCATAGCGGTCATCAACCTCATCCACAACGTACACACCATCCTCCAGAGAATCCACCAGCAGCGACCAGTTGTTTTCACGATTCAATGTGAAGACCTCATTGTAGCCCGGTCGTGAAATATGAATTCTGGAAACAAAATCCTCTTCCGGACGCACCAGATTCTGATTACGCCGCATATATTTATCCAGCTGAATGCTTCCTTTTCCGGGTGTCTGCGGTGTATTGATGATCTGTACGGTATTGCTGTTGCCATCCACGCGTATAACACCGCGGTCCACTTCACTTCCCCCGTTGATGATGAAGCTGACAGCATCAAGCGTTGTTGTTTCACTGATGACATAATCCCCCGCTGCCAAATCAGAGAGCACACGCATCCAGCGATTGGAGGCATCCAGTGTGATCAGCTCGTTAAACGAAGGTCCGGATACGAGGAAGACATAGGACGCATCCTTTTGCGGACGCATCAGCATGCCACCCTCACGGATATATTTGGCCATGGTGATACTGCCGTGCTCTTGCTGCTGTTCACGATTGATGATCTGCACCTGATGTGCACTATCATCCACTGTCACAACAGCACGATCCACCTGAGAACCGCCGTCAATAATATAGCTGACATCCTCATGATCCAGCTCATCGATGACATAGGTCGCTCTTGGTAACGGCCCGATTGTCTGCGTAAAGCTGTTTCTAAGGGAAAGCGTAAAGATTTCATTATAGCCCGGTGAGGATACATGAATGCGATAGCTTCCCGACTGCGGCTTGCTCAGCAGTCCCTGTGCATCCTCTACATATTTGCTTAATGTGATGCTGCCGGTATTGCCTGTCCCCTGTGGATTGATGATATTCACCGTATTGGCATTCTGCATGACATGAACGATTCCCCTTGCTAGCGGTGCCGCATTATTGACAACATAACGGACCCCCTCCTGCTCGCTTTCCTCAATGACCTCATACCAGCCGTCCTTCAGATTGCGCAGGCTGGCATAGAAATGATTTGCGTAATTCAGAAGAACTCTGCTTGTTTCCTCTTCTCCCTTGATGCGCACCCAGAAGCTGTCCTGCTCTGATGGATAACGGTAACACCCCTCCGTGTCACGAATAAGCTTACACAGCTCAATACTTCCCTCATGCGGCTGCTTTTCCTCATTGATTACCTTGACATCCACGTTTTCCGCTTCCACATTGATAACAGCACTTTCTGCTTCCTTGCCCCCGTTGATGATATAGCTGACATCGTGCGTTGTATTCAGCTCACGCAGCTCATATCCCCCCATCGGTAGATGCTCCAGCGTTTCCTTCCAGTGGTTGCAGGAATTCAGTGTAATGATCTGATGGAACGCTTCCCCCTTGACGTCCACCTCAAATTCCTCTTCCTGCTGCGGTTTCTTCAGACAGCCGCAGGATGCATCCCGCATGTACTTGGAAAGCGTGATGCTTCCCAATGCACATTTCATCACATTGACAGACTGTACATGCACATCACTGCATAACACGATCGTACCATCGCACTCGCGTGCATCGTCTACCAGATAATACAGCTCCTTGAATTGCGGATCCTCCTTCTGGATGACCTGATATTCCGCCTGCGGCAGCTCCACCGCCTGATGCCAGTGATTGCGTTCATTCAGCACGAAGGTCTTATCCATATGCTTCCCCTTTACCTGCATATGGAACACCATATCCTTGCTAGGAGCTGTCAGATCATCGTCACAGTTCTTAACAGCCGCCTCCAGATGCAGCTTCGCCACAGCCTCGCTTGCATTCAGCACGGTAATGTTTACTGTTTCATCCCTGACCTCAAAGTACCCGCTATCCTTCGGACATTCCTCATTGATCTGATAACGGACCTCATGATCCCCCAGCTCGCGGATTTCATAAGCGCCGTTTGGCTGCCTGCAAAAGGTCGCTGTCCAGTCATTGCTTCTGTTCAGGACGCATTCCTGCTTTTCCTTATCATGCAGAAGCTGGATGCGGAAGGTGTCGTTTCGTTCCGGCTTAAAGCGTTCTCCGAATCCGTTTTCCATGCATTTGGTAACGGTGATGTCGGCACGGCGCGGCTGCTTGATCACAGCACAGAC
>OGFC01001219.1_pt1 | contig 15987 bp, 22 predicted proteins | sample 1570841 | NCBI WGS metagenome assembly OGFC01 (sample SAMEA2582137, study PRJEB24529) | metagenome | biome: Human gut stool | place: China | collected 2011 | reverse complement strand
TGGGGTGGGATGAAAACGAAATGAAAAAGCATTTATCGGGAAGCAACTGTTAATTTTTGTATCCACAAGCATTCTATAAGACAGATTTGAACCAGCGCATTCGCCACAAATAATCGAATAATAAAGTCTTTATGCTTAACAAGTAGTACATTCTATTACATTTTGTCAATTACGAATAAATACACAATAATTTGCATAACATTTATGGTCTTGACCTATTTTTTTCCGTTCTTTGTTATACAGTTGAATATTCATCCTTAATTATAAGCTTATGAGTTTTGCCGGCCATGTTTTCGATATGATACGAAGAAATAAGGAAGATCGCGAGAAGCTCAACCAACTTCGTGGGAGGGGGAAAGATATGCATACCAAATATTCTTCCCATATCCCAGACATCAGTGTCGAAGAATATGAAAAGATCAACCAACAATTGAAGGAACGTGAAAAAAATGAACAAACTTATATTTCACGAATAAAACTAGTTGTTTTAGCTGTTATCATAGCCATAGTTATGCTATCATGGGTTATATTTAAACTCTTGTCTTTGTAAAATCAATAAGAGTGAAAAACACATCTTCAAGATTTACACTTTTTGTTACAAATATTTGTTAATTCAAAAACTGATATTATCTTTGCATCGAAATTTTAGTACAAACCCTAAAAACAGAGAAAGGGTACAAATATGTTGGAGCAGAAATAACATTCGAAAATCGGGACTAAGGTGGTTCTTCGGGAGGAAGGATCTTTGTAACTCGCGTCTTTTATCTAATACAACTTATAATATGACTTCTATAAGTTAATTAGTCCCACAATCATATCATACATTTTATTAACAGACTGATGCGTCAGGGCTGAGAGGACAAATTATATTCTTTTCAGGCTGCCAGACTATCAGTACAATCCAATCGTTATGGGCAATTATACGGATGAAACAAAACTCATCTTCGATAATAATTTGTCCTCAGCAGGTTGGAAGACAAGGCGTATCCGTACGGCATTCGACAAACGACTGCGCCGTGTGAATACCCCTTCACGAAATCGTGGAAGAATACAACACAGAAAAAGATTTATGGCAATACGAACAAAAGATTTAAGTAAGATAGGATATACCGACAATGTAGCCCGTAGCAAAGCTGTGAACATCATCAGCAAACATTGCAAACATGACAGCAAAGAAACGGTACTCGCCGTGTTGAGCGACCTGTTGGAGAATCCCGGGAAATATAAGGATAACGACGTCTGGAAACAACTGGCGGAACACTTCTCTCCAACGATTGAAGAGAAGCAGTTCACCACCTATCTTCTGACGGACGAGCCGAAAGGATATAAAACTTATGGCGGGAAATTCATCGACACCCTGGCCAAACAACAGATGGAGCTGGCAATGCGTCTACCGATAGCCCTCGCTGGCGCCCTGATGCCCGACGCACATGCCGGTTACGGACTGCCTATCGGTGGCGTGCTGGCCGTTGACAATGCGGTCATCCCTTATGCAGTCGGTGTCGATATCGGCTGCCGGATGAGTATGACCGTCTTCGATGCCAAGGCGGAAAGTCTGAAACGTTACGCCCACCAGATCAAGGAAGCGTTGAAAGACTATACGCACTTCGGTATGGAAGGTGGCCTCCTGTTCGCGCAAGAGCATGAGGTACTCGACCGCGAGGAGTTTTGGTCGACCCCCCTGCTACGCATGTTTCACGGGAAAGCTCTGCGGCAATTAGGAACTTCCGGCGGCGGAAACCATTTTGTCGAGTTCGGCGAACTGGAACTGGCGGCCAGCAGAAAGTTATGCCTGCTCAGGAGTCGCTGGTCGATATCCACGGCAGGTTCATACCCCGGATAGTAAGAATGAATAAAGAATAGGGAAATCCCTCAGCTTACCGAAGCACACGAAATACATTATATAATATAAAAGCAGCAAGATTGGACAAATAGAAACCGGAAATGTTTCATACATTTGCCATTCAGGCCAAAAGACTCTATTTTAATGAACGAACATACATTTACCGAAACTTTCAACACCTCTTCCGCCCTGCTGACGGAAGGGGCCATCGTTGAAAGACTACGTCACGAATACCGTATTCCCCTGGACGAACAGATCGTCCACGCCGGTTTGATATACAACGAACAGCATAGGCAACAACTGGCAGCCATCTACCGTGAATACCTCGATATTGCGGAAGCCCGTCGGCTGCCCCTATTGCTGATGACGCCCACCCGGAGAGCCAATAGGGAACGGATCGCCGCATCCGCCTATAAGGACAGGCACGTCCTGAAAGACAATGCCGCCTTCCTGTCCGGGCTAAGGCAACCCTACACCACGCCGGTCTATATCGGCGGGTTGACCGGTTGCCGGGGAGATGCCTATAGCGGCCAGAAATACTTCTCTGTCGAAGAGGCTTTCGATTACCATCTCCCGACACTTCTTGATTTCCGGGAGTCAGGAGTCGATTTCCTTTTTGCCGGCATCATGCCCGAACTGAGCGAAGCAACCGGCATGGCAAAAGCGATGGAGACAACCGGACTCCCTTACATCATCAGTTTCATGATCGGACGCAACGGGCGACTGATGGATGGAACGTTTATCCACGAAGCTATCGAAAAGATTGATAAACAGACCTCGCGCCCTCCCATCTGCTATATGGCAAATTGTGTACATCCGGACATCCTGCACGAGGCTTTGCTTCACCCGATGAACGATACGGAGTTGGTAAAAGCCCGCTTCGACGGCATCCAGGCAAACGCCGCCGCCCTCAGTCCGGAAGAACTGGACGGATGCTCCTGCCTGAAATCGTCGACGGCAGCCGAATTATCCGACCGCCTGTTGAGTCTGTTATGGGATTTCCCGCTGAAAATCTGTGGCGGCTGTTGTGGAACCGATGCTTCGCACCTGGGAATGTTCGCCGATATTTTAGCGAACCGCATAAGGTAACGTCACTCCCCCGGCACAACCTTCAGGGCGGTCGTATGCTTGATCTCGTTCAACACGAAGGAACTCTGCATCTTTACGATGCCATTTACTTTGGTTAGCTTGTTAAAGACAAACTGGTCGTATGCGGCCAAGTCTTTAACAACTACCTTTAGAAAAAAATCGTAGATGCCGCCGATCGAATAACATTCCATCACCTCATCAATCTCCTGTATCTCTGCTTTGAAGCGCTGGATATGCTCATCGTTGTGCACCGCCAGTGAAACATTACAGAAGACCACCAGCGGAAGTCCTACCTTCTTATTATCCACCAGCGCAACATAATTCCTGATATACCCCTCTTCCTCCAGCCGTTTCACCCGTTCGTAAACAGGCGTTTTCGAGATATTCAGTTCCGCCGACAACTCTTTCATGTTCACTTTTGCATTATTCTGCAACGCTTGTAAAATCTTAATATCAATCTGATCCAGTAAAGCCATAGTATTTTTTCCTATTTTCGTTATCAAAGTTATTCCTAAAACATACAATGTCCTGTATTCACTCCAAATATAGGAATAATTCCTTATTTTCAACAAATCATCAGAACCAATTTACTAAATACATATATTTGCAGTACGATTTTCCTGAATTATTAATAGAAATTTACCGACAACATGGCAAAAACAAATCTGACTTACTGGTATCACCTGATCGCGATCATAACGGTTATTATCTGGGGTACTACATTCGTATCGACAAAAGTACTGATCCACCACGGGCTTTCGCCGGTCGACATCCTCTTTTACCGTTTCGCGCTGGCTTATATATGTATCTGGTTTATCTCGCCGAAGTTGTTGTTTGCCCGGAGTAAGAGAGACGAGCTTATGTTCGTTGCCGCCGGACTTTGCGGGGGATCGATCTATTTTATTACTGAAAACACGGCTTTAGGCATCACACTGGCCTCGAATGTGTCGTTGATTATCTGTACAGCTCCTATCCTGACAGCATTTCTTTCGTTGCTTTTCTATCGGCAGGAAAAGATAAAACCGAACCTGATATATGGCTCGGTCATGGCCTTGATCGGCGTAGCGTTTGTGGTATTCAACGGCAGTTTCCTGCTGAAAATCAATCCGCTGGGAGATATGCTTACGTTGATTGCCGCATTGATGTGGGCGTTTTACTGCCTGATACTGAAACAGATGGGAAACCGTTATCCGACATTGCTGATTACGCGGAAAGTGTTTTTCTACGGGCTTGTCACGCTGACGCCGATGTTTTTGGTTCATCCGTTGAATACGGATACCACTATTCTCTTCAACCCGGTAGTGGCAGCTAACCTGCTGTTTCTGGGAGTGGTAGCATCGATGCTTTGCTACATCATGTGGAACACGGCGGTAAAAGAGCTGGGGCCGTTCCGCACGGCAAATTATATCTATATCGTTCCGCTGGTGACGCTGATCACTTCGGCCATCGTGATTGATGAAATTATCACGGTCGTTGCCCTGATCGGTTCAGTGTTTATCCTGAGCGGGGTGTATATTGCGGAGAGAGGGTTTCGGTTCGGAAAGAAACAGAATTGTCCCCCAAATTGAGGGACAATATAAAAACTATTCTTATTTCAGTGCCTCAACCACCTTCGGCAGCATCGTCCAGATGGCATTTTCGCACTGGGCGGTGTAGAAGTTTCCGTCTATTTCAGATTTTTCGTCGGTGGCCAGTCCGGATTGGATGGCGGGTTTTGCCAGCGGATGTACGGCTACTTTCTTGCCTTTCGCAACGCCTGCAATTTCAAACATCAACGCAGCTGCACAATGGCCTATCATCATCTTTCCTTTATCACCAAAGGCTTTGATGACAGCCAGCATATCCTGGTTGTACTGCTTTCCGGCGTTTTCGCTGAACACAGGAACGGCATCCCCGCAACCGAACACTAAAGCGTCGAACTCGTCCTCATGCCCTTTCAGGTTGGCTACCACATCGTCCACCGTCAGCTTGATACCCGAATTAGTCTTAATCTCTGTCGTTTCGGCAACAGCAAACACCTTATAAGAAATTCCATTTTCAAAAAATGCTTCCAGATACTGGAACAAACCTGATCCGTTTACCGGATTTACTGCTAAAACTGCTACTCTTTTTGACATAATTGTAATTATTAAGTGAAACAATAGTTACCTTTCGTAAGTTTATTACCTTTGTGCAGCAAATGTAGACGTTCCGTGCGAAACAAACAAGAACGCACTCCGGGATAAGCTACTTACACAGAGGTAACTATTATTGAATTTCAGCTTGATAGAAAAAGGAAAAAAATGAAAAATTTTCACCCCACAGGAAATTGTCCGGTAAGGGACGTGCTCAGCCGGCTGGGCGACAAATGGTCGATGCTTGTCCTGACTACTTTGAGCGTGAACGGCACGATGCGTTTCAGCGACATTCACAAGACCATCGACGATATTTCACAGCGGATGCTGACCGTCACGCTCCGGACTTTGGAGGCCGACGGCCTGGTGCACCGCAAAGTATATCCCGAAGTGCCGCCCCGCGTGGAATACTGCCTCACGGAACTGGGCACAACTCTGATGCCACATATCGAATCCCTTGTAAATTGGGCAGTCGGAAACATGGACGAGATACTGACGAGCCGGCAGACTGCCGGGCAGTAAATCGCCGAAAGGAGACATTTATTTTCATCCAGAGTATGCATGCTTTTTTGAAGAGGGTGCATCCTTTTTCGAAAGAGGGTGTATCCTTTTCTAAAATGGGGTGCGTGCTTTTCGCACAGGGGAAGAAAGTAACCGGCAGCAAGGTCATCCGGTAACGCGGCGTTACAGCTTAATTTTCGTAATCAACTCCCTGACGACCGTTTTGAGTTCGGGCGGCCCGATAATCTCGGAGCGGTCGGCAATGGAGAGATACCAGCGGCCGAATGCTTCGAGCGAATAGGTCTGGTATTTCTGGAGGTAATACTCCCCGTCGGGTTGCTCGTCGTAAAGTCCGTAAGTGTACTTGGAGACTTCCGTATCGCGTGCGACATCGCGGTGGACACGAAGTTTCACCTCGATATCGACTTCAGAATAATAGACCTGCTCTATCAGCTCGTCAAGCGGAGGATGTGCTTCCTCAAAATCGTTTTCGGTCAGAGATAGATGGACAATCCTTCCCAGGTGGAAAGTACGGTAATCCTTCCTCAACTTGCACCAGGCAAGGACATACCAGATGCCTCTCGAGAAAAACATGCCCTGGGGCTCGACCGTCCGCTCGGTGACCTGGTGGTTATAGCCGGCACGGTAGGTCATCAGTAATTGCTTCTTATTCAACAAGCCTTTCAGAAGCGGCTGAAGGACATTTCCGGGGATGGCAGGCGGTGCACTGTAACTCCCCGAAATCCGGATGTACTGGTCGAAATGATGAAGGATATCTTTTTCGGCTGTTTTCAGCACTGCACGTATCTTATCCATGCCACTGCGGAACAGTCCGTAGGTATCGCCGTCGGTCTGATGGCTGACAAGTTTCTCCGCCACCAGGAAAGAGAGAGCCTCCTCGGTATTGAACATCAGGGGCGGCAACTTGAAACCGTCCACCAGCGAATACCCTACCCCGGCCTCGCCACCGACAGGGATGCCAGACTCTTCCAACGCACGGATGTCGCGATAAACCGTCCGGAGACTTACTCCGAACTGCTCCGCTATCTCGCTTGCCGTGACGACAGGGCGGGATTGCAGTTTGACCAGGATAGCAGATATTCGTTCCAGACGGTTCATTGTACGTGTTTCTTCGGTTGATTTTTTTACAAAGATATCAACTTTCCGGTTATCTGTCGAACGATTAGCAAATCATCGCCCGGATTGATTGGGGGATCAGACGTATAATGCAAATGCCGTCGCCGGTAGGGCCTTCGGGGGAGTATTCGTTCATCCAGTCTTGCCAAAGTTCGCGTTTCAGTTCCACGTCGGTGACAATCTCGGCCTTACCCGCAATCTGCATCTGGCCGCCTTCCAGCGTAGCGTACATCACTTCGCAGCGCGGATCCTGACGGAGGTTCGCTAATTTCTGCGTGGTGGCTTCTGTTGCGAAATGGAGTTGCTGCAATGTCTGTCCAGCCAGGTTGTTCAAGGCCGAAAGACGCGGGCCTGTCTCGGCATTGCAGGTGGCGATGATACCGTACTCAAATCCCTTGATAAACTTTTCGGCTTCTTCTACCTGCTCTTTCGTCATCCCGGAAACCTCTCCTAAATAATACAATTTTAATTCCATCTTCGTAGCTTTTTAATGTTTATACTCGAACTATGGGACAAAGGTATGGGGCGGGGGTGACAACAGTATGTCAGGAGGGGAAGGATAATTAACTACAATACAGATTTTATTTCCACACTTATAATAAAAGCTATACCCCCAAAACAATATTAGCATCAATATTCAGTTTCCGGCTTATGTCTCTGGCTACTTTCAACGTAGGTTCGCATTTACCGGAAAGATACTCACTAACCCGGGAAGGACTCACGCTCAACAGCTCTGAGAGCTTAGTTTGAGTAAGATTCATTTCATACATACGAAGTTTAAGAACGTCCACCAGCAACGGAGTTTCCACAGGAAAATGTTCTTCTTCATAATCAGCGACTAAATCAGACAGCAAATCCAACTCAAGGTAATTCTTGTCATCCGTAGGAGTGTTATTACTAACAACTTTCAGCAATTCTTCAATTCTTGCACAGGCCGCATCGTACTGTTTTTTATCTTTTATCTTTGCCATAATTTACTTACAGTTTATACGTGTGTCTCACGAATACAAAATCCTAAATTTTGGAACAATCTATTTTATCGTATTCTTTATGTGTGCCGATAAAGCGGATGAAAACCTTCCTGGCGGCAAACAAGATTATCGCAACCAATCTATACTCATTGCCCTTAATATTGAAAACAAACCTGTCATTACCCACATAATCAACACTATTGAACGTTTGCTTTATATCTGCCAGGCATGACCAGTCACTCTTTTCCGTCTTTTTGTACCAATCTCTCAAAGGAACATCTGCGTCAGCATGCTTCTTAGAATATTCCCTCAGAGTGGCAAATGTGATTATTCTCATGATTACTTCTTTGCGACAAAGCTACCCACTATTTTCCAAATATCAAAATATTTTTCCAATATTCAGAAACAGCTCTAATAAAAAAACAGAGATTATCCATCAAGTAATATTTAGTTCTATTTCTTTTATATACATTTGCGAACAGGCATAAACCAATAGTAAATCATCTTACCATGAACGACAAATTAAACATTCTCTGGACAACCGACAATAAAGACACCATATTCAATATGTTAGCCATGTACACCCTCAACTCCAAAAAGAGAGGCTGGTGGCAGGAAGTGAATGTGATTCTTTGGGGAGCTTCCGTAAAGTTAGCCGCCCAGGACACACAGGTTCAAACGGAAATTCTGGAAATGCTTCAAACGGGTGTCACCGTCGAAGCCTGCCAGGACTGCTGCGAAAGATTCGGAGTGAAGCCTGTAATCGAGAAACTGGGAGTTACCGTCAGATATATGGGAGCTCCGCTAACCGAATATCTCAAAAACGGAGAAAAGATATTGACTCTTTGATTTGCAAAATATACCTACAAAATAAACTTTATTTTTCACACCGAAATACACAACATTATGGAACTTCCTATTTTAAAAGACAAAAACATCTTCCCCACTAATGAAGTCCTTGCCGACGTTCTGGAAGCTAGTTTCCCTGCATTCGAAACATTCAGCGCATCGGCCGAAGCCGCCGGCCTTACACTCGAATGGAACTATTACAACGACGGGAAGGTCTGGTTGTGCAAAGTCCTGTCGAAAAAGAAAAACCTCGCGTGGCTGGTTGTCTACCAGAACTACTTCAGAACCACCTCCTACTTCACCGAAAAGCATCTGAACCGTATCGCCGACATGGAAATTACGGAAAGCATCAAAGAGGAATTCTACCAGGCGAAACCTAGCGGAAAACTCATCCCTATGAGCGTTGCCATCACCGAAAAAGAGCAGGTGAAGGATGCCTTGTCTATGATACTTTTCAAGAAAGGATTAAAATAAACATATATGGAACCTAACGAGATCATAAAGAAACACATCGCCCCTTGTGGACTTCACTGCGGGGGTTGCTTTGCCTTCAACGGTGGCAACATACAGAAACACAGCACTGAACTCATCAAAAGCCTGGGTAACTTCGATGTCTACGCCCAACGCTTCGTCACCATGCTCGACGAACCTGTATTCGAAAACTACCAGAGTTTCAAAATGATGCTGCATTATTTCTCGGAAGCCAAATGTAACGGCTGCCGCGAACAGGCATGTGCCCTGTTCAAAAGTTGCCATGTCAGGGATTGTTTCCGTGAAAAGGGTGTCGATTTTTGTTTTCAATGTACCTCCTTCCCCTGCGAACAAACCGGGTTCGACGAACATTTGCAAAAACGTTTCATCTCCATCAACGAAAAAATACGGAAAATCGGCATCGAAAACTATTACGAGGAGATAAAAGATGTTCCTCGATACTAATGCAATAAATAAACAAATCTGTCTGTACCCTCAAAAAATACTAATTAATCACATGGAAATAAAGATACGTAATGTTCAGGAAAATGATTTAAAAACAATCTGCAATTTTCCCCAGGATGAACAAGAATTATACTTCATGTTCCCGAAAGCCGATTATCCTCTGACAGTGGAGCAGCTCGAAAATGCGATAAAAAATCGGTTTGATGCTACCGTTATCTTGCTCAATGACGAAATTGCAGGCTTTGCAAACTTTTACGAAGTCAAGGAAAATCATTATTGTTCTATCGGAAATGTAATCGTAAGCCCACACTTCCGTAATCATGGGATTGCCTCCTCTCTGATAACAACGATGGAACATATTGGCAAAGAAAAATATAATATTTCCGAGCTCCACCTATCCTGTTTCGACACCAATACGAAGGGGCTTCTGTTATATACAAAGCTGGGATACAAACCCTATGAGATCGAAAAATGGATAAACAATGCAAATCAGGTATCCGCCCTGATCAAATTGAAAAAACTTTTGTAACATTACCTCCATTTCCATTAAATTCATTACCAACATGATACGCAAACTCGAAAAACAAGAATACAGCACCGCCTCGAAACTATCGCTCGAAGTATATCTGCATAGCGGGCAAGCTGACTTTAACGATGAAGGATTGGAAGCCTTTAAAAGTTCCATTTTCGATAATCAATATATGGACAAACTGACGATCTATGGAGCTTTCGAAAATCAAGAGCTCATCGGTATCATGGGAATAAAGAACGAAAACAACCATATTTCATTATTCTTCATCAAACCGGAGCATCACAGGAAAGGCATAGGGAAAAAGCTATTCAACTATATGATGACCGACAATCCTGTGTTGGAAATGACAGTCAACTCCTCTTCTTATGCCATACCTTTTTACAAAAGTCTCGGGTTTAAAGAAGTCGGCGAAAAGCAATGTATTAATGGGTTAACATTTTTCCCGATGAAGAAATAAGGTGTTTCCCACACTCCCTCCTTTATTTATTTTATTTCAAGAAGAAGATAAGAGCAACACATAAATCAAGTACCTTTGTCCATCATGAAGAAATTAGTAATTGTCGGATGCGGACGGCTAGGCGGTATCGTCGCCGAAGCCGTTATCAAAGGCATTTTGCCTGAATATGATTTAGTTGGTGTCTATTCCCGTACGGTATCGAAGGCCGAAAGCATGGCCGCCCGGATGCAGGAACAGGGAAAACCTTGCCTAGCGTGTACAACCATAGCGGATTTGCTGGCGCTGAAACCCGATTACCTGGTGGAAGCCGCCTCGCCTGCCGCCATGAGGGAATTGGCTATCCCCACCCTGAAAAACGGTACTTCAATTGTAACCCTTTCTATCGGAGCGCTTGCCGACGACGACTTCTACCGCGAAGTCTCAGAAACAGCCAAGGCACACGGCACGCGCGTCTACCTGGCCTCCGGAGCAACCGGCGGTTTCGATGTGTTGCGAACGGCTTCCCTGATGGGAAATGCCACCGCGAAGTTTTTCAACGAGAAAGGCCCCAACGCCCTGAAAGGCACGCCCGTCTACGACGAGTCACTGCAAACGGAACAACGTACCGTCTTCTCCGGAAGCGCAACAGAAGCCATCAAGCTCTTCCCAACCAAGGTCAATGTCACCGTTGCCGCCTCACGGGCTTCGGTAGGTCCCGGGAACATGCAGGTCACAATGCAGTCCACCCCCGTATTTACGGGCGATACACAACGGGTAGAGATCAGGAACGACCAGGTACATGCCGTAATCGACGTCTACAGCGCGACAGCAGAGATAGCCGGTTGGTCGGTAGTGAATACGCTGCTGAACATCACCTCACCCATCGTCTTTTAAGAGGTTCATAAACAATCCTTACCGAAAAAACAGTCATTATGGAAACCAACTATCAGAAATTCCTGTCGGGAGAATATTGTAACCGCCTGGATAAAGAAGTGTTTGATATGATCGTCCGTAACAAACAGTTGCTTGCGGAATTCAATTCGACCGACATTTCAGACAGCGAAGCAAGGACGGCTTTGCTGCATGAGCTATTCGGTCGCGTCGGAAAACATTCGAGAGTCGATATAAACTTCCACTGCGAATGCGGCAAACATATCTTTATCGGGGATAAAGTGATTATCAACATGAACTGTACCTTCCTCGACAACAATTATATAACGATAGGAAATAACGTCCTGATAGCTCCCAACGTGCAACTCTACACTGCAACCCACCCGGTAAGTGCGTCCGAGAGATTTGTGGAAGACTGGGATGAAAACTCGGGAGAGCTGTTCTTTCGTACAAGAGCGCTGCCTATTACGATAGGAAACGATGTCTGGATTGGTGGCGGAGTAATCGTACTGCCCGGCGTTACTATCGGTGATAACTGCGTAATCGGTGCCGGAAGCGTTGTCACCCGGTCAATACCCTCCAACAGTCTGGCGGTCGGGAATCCCTGCCAGGTTGTCAAAACGATATAAAAACATAGAGCACGCGGATAAAACACTGATAATTAATATTTTTCAGTGATTATCCGCGTGCTACCTATTCCAACTCTGTTTATTTGCAATTGGCTGAAAGGTTTGCCAACACTTTCTCGCTCAGACGGTCAAAAGCCTGACGCGTACGTCCTGTCGAGACTTGCATGCAACGTACATGCGGATGGTTCAGCAGGTGGCTGTCTCCCAATGCTCCGGCGGTATCGCAGAAGCAGAGATTGTCGCCTTCGAGCCATTTCATGAAGGGAGCCTCGTCCCAGGCCGGAGACAAACCGGTATTAAACAGTATCTTTTTATTGCCCAACTGCCCGAATTCGGCTTCATGCAACAGGACGGTGTTCTTATTCAGGCAGCAGAAAACGGCTTCGCTCTGCGACAACAGTTCGCCAAGCGGCAGGAAACGGTAGCCCTTCCCGCGTGCCGCCTCTTTCTCGCCCCGGGCAAAATAGGCAACATCAGCCCCGAAAAACTTCAAGGCATCCGCTATCATGCCGCCGGACTTACCCAGTCCTACGATACCGACTTTCATCCCGGTAATCTCACGGGGAATATCGTCCCACGCCTCCTGCTCAAAACCATGTAGGCAACGCACCAGTTCGCTGATGACATACTCCACCACCCCTTCATCGCCATAATCGCGGATACCGGTGACAACGATACCCCGTTCGTTCGCATAGCGAATATCGACATTCGCGCTTTCCGGCGAGTAAAGCGAGCAACACATCCCGATATACCGGACGTTCGGGCACTTTTCCAGTGCCGCCCGCCCAATCCGCGAGGTGTAACTCAACAAAACAGCGTCCGCATCCCCGATACGGCTTGCCACCTCCTCATCGCCGGAGGGTATATCGTCGTACATAATAACTTCTTTCGCAAAATCTTGCAATTTCTTTTCTGCTGATGGAATCAGGCTTACAGGCTCTATCGCCACAAGTTTCTTAAACATCGGAATTTTTACTTATTTTTATCACACAAAGATAGCCCTTTCTTCCCACAAAGCGGAATTATCCCCCTCCATTCTTACAAATCGAAAACTTATCCTACCTTTGGGAACATGGAAACAAAGAAAGCTACAATCAGCAAAATCAACGTCGTCGTCGATTGCAAGGATGCAGGTATCATGGCATGTTTTTACAGCCGGCTTCTGAATTGGGAGTGGACACACCCGCAGGCAAACGGCTGGTCAGCCATCACTTCGCCCGCCGGTATGGTCATCGCCTTCCAGGAAATTGAAGAATACGAACCACCCGTCTGGCCCTGACAGGCAGGGAAACAAGGGCAGATGCTGCACCTCGACTTCTATGTGGACGACCTCGAAGAAGCCGTCCGCCACGCCCTCGGTCTGGGAGCACGCCTTGCCGGTGAGCAATATTTCAAAACTTCCCGCACATTGATCGACCCCGCCGGCCATCCTTTCTGCCTGGATACGGACGAACCGGAGTAACCTGTCAAAAACAAACATCATGAAAAAAAAGAACTTGAACGAAATGAGCAACGAGGAACTTTGGCAACTGTTCCCTATTATACTGTCGCCCCATAACCCGGAGTGGCCCGGACGTTACGAAACAGAAAAAGAGCTGCTCATAAAAACCATCGGAACGGAAAACATCATCCGTATCAACCATATCGGAAGCACTGCCGTCCCTGGCCTGACAGCCAAACCGACGATCGACATTTTGCTGGAGATACAGCAGGAAACCGATCCCGTCCGCCTCATCCCAACTATCGAGTCAGCAGGTTATATCTATTGCCACAAACCCGACAACCCGCCTCCCCACATGATGTTTATGAAAGGATATACGCCCGAAGGATTTAAAGGTCAAGCCTTCCATCTCCACATAAGATACTCCGGCGACTGGGACGAACTTTATTTCCGCGACTATCTCCTCGCCCATCCCGATACGGCCAAGGTCTACGGTGAGTTAAAGGTCAAACTACAAAAGCTATACGAACACGATCGTGACGGTTACACCAACGCGAAAACCAATTTCATCCGAGAGATAACAAACCAGGCAAAAGAACAGATTACCTATCCCACAAACACGGAATAAATTATGAAAACCAAAGAGATTATATGGTGGATATTTCTACTGGTCATCATCGATCAGGCGACAAAGATTGTGATCTATCATTTTTATATGGATACCCATTTTGAGATTATCCCCTCGCTATTCGAGTTCAGTCCGGTATTCAACGACAAACACAGCTACGTCAACTATCTTCTGAACCAGAAACTGAATATCAATATGGGCTTCTGGATCCACATGGTCATCTTCGCCATGGCCGAATGTATCATACTGGCATTATACGTCTTCCTCAGAAGCCTGTCAAAAAAAACGAAGCTCCTCGACATCGGCATCACCTTCCAAATTGCGGGACTGATCTGTGCTTTACTCGGTAATATCGTCTGGGAAAAGGGGGTATTGGATTTCATTTACCTCAAACCCCTATTTGTTTTCGATCTGAAGGATTTATACAATAATTGTTTTGTTGTTCTCCTTCTTATATATGTACACAAGCACAGGGAAAAAGTAAATACGGCAGAAATAAAAGAGGTCATCAACCAGCTCCGCAACAGATAGAAGAGGCTGACAAACAGGAAGCAATCGAAACGAAAACGAATTTGGCCGGATTGGACAACTCCCGATCAGTATAGATTGCCTACTTTTGTCCCTAAAGAATCAGAAGTATGCGAAGCAGTACCGAAAATATCTATCAGGAAAAGGTGAACCAGGTAATCGACTACATCAGCGCTAACCTGCACCAGCCGTTACAGCTGGATGTAATAGCCGAAAGGATCTGCGTATCCCGGCGGCAGTTGCTCCGCATCATGCGCTCCGCCCTCGACGAATCCCTCTATGCCTACATGGCCAGACAGCGGATGGAACGGGCTATCATGTATATGCAGACGGAGGAAATGACACTTGTCGAGCTGGCCGCGCGGGTAGGTTACGACAATCCGCAATCGTTCTCGAAAGCTTTCAGGAAGCTGTTCGGTATCTCGCCGAAAGCCTATATTAACGAGTTGAACGCCCGCTTGCAAGAATATGTGAAAAGCAGCAGCGGCAAATACGAAACCGTCCCTTCGGAAATCTGTGAGGAGGAAGATCTGAATCTGATTTATATCCGCATCGTGGGACAGTACGGAGAGGAAATGCCTTACGAAACGGCCTGGAACAAACTGATGAAGTTCCTGAAAGAAAAGCAGGCACTATCCGCCGCCACCCGCTTTATTGGTCTGAGTTTCGACGATCCGAACGTCACCATAGCCGGACAATGCCGCTTCTACGCCTGTGCAACGGTAGATAAACCGATCGAAGCGGCAGGCGTCTTCGGCACACTCCGACTGCGGAAAGGGAGATATGCCGTTTATACGTTGAAAGGCAGTTATTCCAACTTACAGGAGTTTTACAACAACATCAGCATCAGCTTCAACCACACTATCCGCCACGGTATGCCTTTCGAGGAATACATCCATTATACCGGAACGGACAGCGAGGCGACTCTAACCAAGATTTACATACCCATAAAATAAGATCATCATGGAAACGAAATACATCACCCTGACGAAGGAAAATATCGCAACCGAACATATTTGTTGCGCCTTCTCCGACAAAAAATGCAAGGAAAGTTACGAGCTGAAAAAAGAATGGCTCAGGAAAGAATTCGACAACGGATACGTTTTCCGCCGCCTTGACGAACGTGCCAAGGTATTCATCGAATATGTTCCCGCCGAGAAGGCCTGGGTTCCTGTCAACGCTCCCGGCTATCTGATGATAAACTGTTTCTGGGTTTCAGGGCAATATAAAGGATGCGGGCATGGAAAGGCCCTGCTGCAATCCGCCATCGACGATGCCAGAGCACAGGGAAAGGCGGGGCTGGTCACCGTAGCGGGTACATCCAAGTTCCATTTTATGAGCGACACCAAATGGCTTTTGCACCAGGGTTTCCAAACGGTGGAAAAACTGCCCGACGGTTTCAGCCTGCTGGCTTTGAAAATCGACTCCGAAGCCCCCGACCCGTCGTTCAAAGCAAGTGTGC
>OGFC01001217.1_pt1 | contig 16017 bp, 17 predicted proteins | sample 1570841 | NCBI WGS metagenome assembly OGFC01 (sample SAMEA2582137, study PRJEB24529) | metagenome | biome: Human gut stool | place: China | collected 2011 | reverse complement strand
ATTTTTATTATATATGCCGATTATATTGAAATAATCCTTATTTTCGTATAAACTAATAATTCATACCATGGTCAATACTATTTTTCTTGGTATCGCAATCGTTGCTTCAGCAATATTTCTGATACAGTTTATCATGCCTATCTTTTTCTGCGACCTGGATACAGATACGGATATAGATGCCGACCTTAGCAGTGCCGTATCATTTAAGGGATTTACTCATTTTTGTATCGGCTTCGGATGGTATATGTACATTTCAAACAGCACGGCTATATCGACTTTTCTGATCGGTATCCTGATTGGTCTGGCATTCGTTTTCATTCTGTGGTTTCTGTATAAGAAAGCCTATCAGCTTCAGAAAGAGAATAAACCGGAGAAAACAGAAGCGCTGGTAGGAAGGGAATGTACAATTTATGCCCGCGATGGAGTTCGGTATATCGTTCAGGTAGCCATGAATGGCGCATTGCGTGAGATGGAAGTTCGTTCGCTGGAAGGAAAAGATTATCAGACAGGCGATCGGACAATTGTTTGCAAAGTAGAATCAGGGACAATTTATATACAATAATAACAAACTCAACAATTAAATTATGACACAGGAAATGCTTATTATGGTGGCCATTCTGGTGGTGGTCATTATCCTATCTTTTATCGGGATACTGTCTCGTTATCGTAAATGTAAGAGTGATGAAGTGTTGGTTGTGTACGGTAAGACTGCCGGAGAAAAATCAGCAAAACTGTATCATGGTGGAGCCGCATTTGTGTGGCCGATCATTCAGGGATATGAATTCCTCTCCATGAAACCTCTTCAGATCGACTGTAAATTGACCGGAGCCTTGTCCGCCCAGAATATCCGTGTGGATGTACCGACCACGATTACGGTGGCGATCAGTACGGATCCTGAAGTTATGCAGAATGCCGCAGAACGTCTGCTGGGGCTTCAACCGGAAGATAAGCAGAACCTGATTACCGACGTCGTATATGGTCAGATGCGTCTGGTTATTGCAGATATGACTATTGAGGAATTGAATTCCGACCGCGATAAGTTCTTATCTAAGGTGCGCGATAATATCGATACGGAATTGCGTAAATTCGGTCTTTACCTGATGAATATCAATATAAGTGACATACGCGATGCGGCCAACTATATTGTCAATCTCGGTAAAGAAGCTGAAAGTAAGGCCTTGAATGAAGCACAGGCCAATATCGAAGAACAGGAGAAGCTCGGTGCTATCAAGATCGCCAACCAGATCCGCGAGCGTGAAACGACCGTAGCGGAAACGCGTAAGGATCAGGATATCGCTATTGCTGAAACCAAGAAGCAGCAGGAAATATCCGTGGCCAATGCCGATAAGGAACGTATCGCCCAGGTAGCTGTTGCCAATGCTGAAAAGGAATCGCAGGTAGCTCGTGCGGAAGCCGATAAGAATATCAATATCGAAAAAGCTAATACAGATAAGGAAAGCCGTGTTGCCGAACTGAATTCCGACATGGAAATCAAGAAAGCCGATGCAGGGAAGAAAGCCGCTGTCGGACGAAACGAAGCAAACAAAGAGGTTGCCAAGTCTGATGCCGAGCTAGCCGTAACCCAGGCCGAAGCGAGCAAACAAGCCGGTGAAGCTGCTGCCCGTTCGGAAGCCTCTGTACAGGCAGCTCGCGAAATAGCCCAGCGTGAAGTGGAAGAAGCAAAGGCCAAAAAGGTAGAATCTGCTTTGAAAGCACAGAAGATCGTTCCGGCAGAGATCGCCCGCCAGGAAGCTATTCTACAGGCTGAAGCAGTGGCCGAAAAGATGATCCGTGAAGCCGAAGCGAAGGCAAAAGCTACGTTAGCTCAGGCAGAAGCCGAAGCCCGTGCCATCCAGATGAAACTGGAAGCCGAAGCCGAAGGTAAAAAGAAATCATTGCTGGCTGAAGCCGATGGTTTCAAGGCAATGGTTGAAGCAGCCGAATCGAATCCGGCTATCGCTATCCAGTACAAGATGGTGGATCAGTGGAAAGAAATTGCCGGCGAACAGGTGAAGGCATTTGAACACATACAGTTGGGTGATATTACCGTATTTGACGGTGGGCAGGGTACAACTGGTAACTTCCTGAACCAATTGGTTAAAACGGTTGCCCCAAGTCTTGGCGTTCTGGATAAGTTACCTATCGGAGAAACTGTAAAAGGAATTATCCATCCGGATGATAAAGAAGATAAGAAAGATACAACGAAAAAGTAATATGAGAATTTACACAAGGGGAGGAGATAAAGGTCGTACCGGTATTCATGGCGGCGAACGGGTGGATAAAGACGATATCCGTATCGAAGCAAACGGCACACTGGATGAAGTGAATGCACAAATCGGTATCGTACGAGCTTTATTGCCTCCCGAACATGAATGGCAAGATGTGCTGGGTAAGATACAACGGGAGTTGATGGTGGTCATGTCGCATGTGGCGACTCCATCGGCTATCCGCGATAAGAATCCTAATGCCTTATCGGACGATCTGGTAGTTTTCTGTGAACAACAGATTGACACGCTGACGGCACAGATGGAGGATAACGGATTTTTTATCCTTCCGGGGGGAACATTGATTTCCGCCCACCTTCAATTGGCTCGTACGGTTGTACGTCGTGCTGAACGCCGTTTGTGGACATTGAACCGGCAAGATCCTGTTGAAGAGAATATCCTTCAATTCACGAACCGTTTATCTGATTTGCTTTTCACAATGGCTCGTTATGAAATGTTCCGTCAGGATCATACCGAGGAACGGTGGCAATCCTTCTTGTATAAGAGAAAAAAATAAAGCGACTTTAAGTCGCTTTATTTTTATATGGCAACGTCCTGCCAGTATCCTTTTATTAATTCGCGGGTTGTTCTGAAACCGATCTCTTTTAGTATTTCGAATGCTTCACTACGCCCATCATTCACCAGATCAGGATAATGACAGTCGGAATTGACCATTACCGGGATATTCATATCTTTCAGTAAACCGAGATATTCCTTGCGCGGGAATATCTGTTGTTTTTTGATCAGGTTCTTCGTGTTTACTTCCACCATTAATCCTTTTTGAGCGATCAGGTCGAGTACCGCCTTAAATGGCTTCTGGTACCAGTCTGCATCAAAGGAAAAACCTTCGCATTTATGCCCGTTCATATAGATCTTGTCCATGTGTCCGACGATATCGATGCCACCGGCTTCGATCATTTGCAGTGTCGAATCGAAATAACGTGTCACCAGCTTGCTTATCTTTCCTTCAAAATAACGGTCTACCGAGTCTTTGTAGTCGGCAAAAGCCCCATCGATACAAACCATATTGTCTTCACTCAGGTGTTCCGACAAGGGTAGGAAATGAATGGAGCCGATCCGGTAATCCAATGGCAGTTCCTGAAAATAAGCAATGGAAGGGTTATAAGTCTCGTCCAGATAATCAATTTCCAAAGAAGTGTATATTTCCAGTTGGCCGGCATATTTTTCTTTCAATCGGTTTATCTCCTCCAGATATTCGGGCATATCATCTTTCGACATATTCCAGAATGTTTCGAAAGGCAGGGGCGAGTGTGAAGAAAATCCGTACGCTCTGAATCCATGCGATATAGCGAACTTTACAAAATCTTCAGGCGTACTACGCCCATCACAGAATGTGCAATGACTGTGATAATTACTGAGTTGCATAAAATTATTGTATTGTCTATTATTTTCGGTAGGCAAAGATATGAAATCTTTCCGTCTTATTGAAGTGGCTTCACGGTAATAAATGAAGAAGTTGCAGAACGCTTAAGATATACGCTGTGCGGATTGTTTTTCGTGAACATATTGACAGGGATAGTTGTTTAATTATCGAGTGATTGTTAAACAAGTGATAAATAAAAATAGATATGAACAGGCGTGAAAGATTGGAACTGGAGATATCCAATATCCAGGCGAAGCTAGATAATCCACCGAAAGAAACACCGTCCCATATCCTGAAGTCATGGAGAAAGGACTTGGTAAGTCTGGAGTTTGAATTGAACAACCTCGTTGATGGCGAGGAAGATAATAATTATTAAAGGTTAATGGTTAGTTTTTCTAAGAAAAGAGCAGCGGAAACAAGAATGTACCGCTGCTCTTTCTATATAATAATGTAATCTACTTCTTATTTGATAACATTCAATTCTTTACCTACCTTGATAAATGCAGCAATCGCTTTATCCAGGTGTTCAGTTTCGTGTCCGGCAGATAACTGAACGCGGATACGAGCCTGATCTTTCGGTACTACCGGATAGTAGAAGCCTGTTACGTAGATACCTTCTTCCTGCATACGGGCTGCGAAGTCCTGAGACAGTTTTGCATCGTACAACATAACTGCACAGATTGCAGACTGGGTCGGTTTGATATCGAAACCGGCAGCCAGCATCTTATCACGGAAATAAGATACATTGTTCATCAGTTTAGTATGCAATGCGTCGCTCTCTTTCAAAATCTTGAACATTTCCAGACTGGCTCCTACAATAGCGGGTGCTACCGAGTTAGAGAACAGGTAAGGACGTGAACGCTGACGAAGCATATCGATAATTTCTTTCTTACCGGTTGTGAAACCACCCATAGCACCACCGAATGCTTTGCCTAATGTACCTGTAAAGATATCAATTTTACCATATACATTATATTGCTCTGCCACACCATGACCTGTAGGTCCGGCTACACCGGCTGAGTGAGATTCGTCGACCATAACCAGTGCATCGTATTTTTCTGCCAGTTCGCAGATCTTATCCATCGGTGCTACATTTCCGTCCATAGAGAATACACCGTCTGTTGCAATGATGCGATGACGCTGTGCCTGGGCTTCCTGCAGACAACGTTCCAGGTCGGCCATATCAGCATTGGCATAACGATAACGTTTTGCTTTACACAAACGAACACCGTCAATAATTGAAGCGTGGTTCAATGCGTCGGAGATGATAGCATCTTCTTCAGAGAACAATGGTTCGAACAAACCGCCGTTTGCATCGAAACAAGCAGCATACAAAATAGTATCTTCTGTTTTGAAGTAGTCGGAGATAGCAGCTTCCAACTGTTTGTGCAGATCCTGAGTTCCACAGATGAAACGAACGGATGACATACCGTATCCGTGGGTATCCATAGCATCTTTTGCAGCTTTGATCAGACGCTGGTTGTCTGACAGACCAAGGTAATTGTTGGCACAGAAGTTTAAAACATTACTTCCGGCATTTACTTTAATGTCGGCTCTTTGAGGCGTAGTGATAATACGCTCGTTCTTGTACAATCCGGCAGCTTTAATATTTGCCAGTTCCTGTGTAAGGAAATCTTTTAATTTACCGTACATAACATTGTTTTTTGTTAGTATTTTTGAATCAAGTAGACGAAATTGTTTGTAGTTGAGGCTGACAAGTTACAGTTTGAAACTTTTCGTTTATGTAAGCTGCTAACTGTTAAAAGTCAACTGTCAACTGAACAAGCAAAGGTCATATTTTTTTTTGAATTTTGGTATTAAAAAACACAAGAAAATAATGCAGGAACAATTTAATTCTCTATACCTTTGCCGCGGAAAAAACTTAAAAAGACAATAAAACGCAATGAAGAATGTATTAATTATTGGTTCTACCGGTCAGATCGGCTCAGAGTTAACCATGGAGTTGAGAAAACGTTATGATGGCGACATCGTGGCAGGTTATATTTCCGGTGCAGAGCCTAAAGGTGAACTGTTGGAATCAGGCCCTTCTGCTATTGTTGATATAACAAACGAACAGCAGATTGCTGAAACAGTTTCTAAATACAAGATCGACACGATTTACAATCTGGCGGCTTTACTTTCGGCTGTGGCTGAAGCAAAACCTCAGTTGGCTTGGAAGATCGGTATGGGTGGTTTGTTTAATGTACTGGAAGTGGCACGTGAAATGCATTGCGCTGTATTTACTCCCAGTTCAATCGGTGTTTTCGGTAACAACACTCCGAAAGACAAAACTCCGCAGGATACGATTCGTAACCCACGCACAATGTATGGTGTAACAAAAGTTTCCGGTGAGTTGCTGAGCGATTATTATAATATCCGCTTCGGTGTGGATACCCGTTCGGTTCGTTTCCCCGGTTTGATCTCTTATGTAACTCCTCCGGGAGGTGGTACAACTGACTATGCTGTCGATATTTATTATTCAGCAGTAAAGGGAGAGAAGTTTGTATGTCCGATTGCAGCTGGAACATTTATGGATATGATGTATATGCCGGATGCTTTGCATGCTGCTATCCAGATCATGGAAGCTGATCCTACTCGTTTGCAACATCGCAACTCATTCAACATCGCTTCTATGAGTTTCGATCCGGAAATTATTGCAAGTAACATCCGTAAATATATTCCTGACTTCCAGATGGAATATAACGTGGATCCGTTGCGCCAGGCAATTGCAGAATCATGGCCTAACTCACTGGACGATACTTGTGCTCGTGCAGAATGGGATTGGAAGCCGACTTATGACCTGGATACAATGACCCGTGATATGATCACAAAATTGAAAGAGCGTTTTACTAAATAACAATTATAAGAGGTTTGGTGATGAGAGGGGATGTCCGGTTTCGGATATCCCCTTCTTTTTTGCTGTAAATAAGAAAGTTTCTAATAAAGAATAGTCGCTTTTATATGTTTTTGAGCATGTCTTGCATAAATAATGTTAACGGTATGCATTTTTCTTGCAAATGTTATGCTGTATAACATAAAAGCGCTATATTTGCACTGTGTTTTTCATGGTATTAGATTTAAGGTTAACAATGAAGATTGGCTGTCCGTGATGGATAGCCTTTTTTTATTGCCATATATGAAGAAGGTGTATTTAAAATGCTGATTATTATAATGTTGATTAATGGGTGGCTAATCGGGTGAATGGCTGAAATAAACAAAAATAGTGGGTAACCTCTATTCTTATGTAGGCTGATATGTAGGCAAAAATAAGCCTACATGAGTGCACACCCAATTAATATATTCAATCAACATTAAAGGGAAAGTGATCCCAAAAGACAAGAAACTGGTGAAATTGGAAATTATTTTTTTTCAGACAGGTTACAACTGAGTATCTAAAGTCCTGAACATTACTGGCCCTATCAAGGACTGGGATAATGCATCTCAATCATTTATTTCCAAGACAAGTGATTCCATCAAAAAGAATAAGATGCTTCTTGACCTAAAATTGAAGTATCAGAAGATTGCAGAAGAATGGGAAGAGGAAGGGCGCAAGTGGTGCCCTGCTGAATTGGCACTCAGTCTTGATAAGAAGAAAGAGAAAGATCAATCTCTATCCTTATCTCAGATGATCGATTATTTGATTATTAAATTTTCCGAGAAAGAAAAGGATAAAAACGGTAAGATCGTAAAAAGTCTATCTAGTGTCAAGGACTATTAAGGTTATGAAAAAGGCATTGGAGGAGTTTACACGAAAAAAATATAATAAATCTCTATCTGTGTACTATTTCAGTGACATAACCAAACTGTTCCTTTTGGATTTCGTTCTGTTTACACAGAAAAAGGGAATTGCCAATGGTAATAAAGCTGGCTTGAATCAGGAGTTACGCAAATTAAGAGCAATAGTCAACTATGCCAAAGGGCTTAATATGTAAGGTGCAGACCTGGAGATATTCGGTTGTGTAGAGGATAAAATGAAGTGGCATAAGTTTGAGCCGAAAACAGTCTCCAAGAGAGTAATACAGTTGATTGGGAATGTGGATAGAAGTCTGTTCTCTCCTATAGAACAACTTCATTCGGATTTGTTTCTCTTTAGTTATTACACGGGAGGTATGGCGAATGTCGATGTTTGTCATCTGACTCACGATCTGATTCAAGGTAATCAGGTTATCTATGAACGAATGAAATTTCCCAAAATTGGCAAACCTTTGTTGATAGATAAATCAAAACGGATTATTGAGAAGTATAAAGGGCAATGCATTGATAACTACGTATTCCCTGTGTTTACGAGAAAACATACTACTGAAGTTAAAATGCGTAACAGAGTTATTCAAATATCAGATAAAGTCAGCAAGACGCTTACAAAGATTTGTGAGATTCTGGATATAAAGGAGAATATAACCTGGCATTCTGCACGTGGTACATTTATCTCCCGTATGGTGGATGCTGGTTGTTCACCTGTAGTAGTGGCAGAACAGGCAGGAAACAGCATTGGGGTAATCTTTAGGCACTATTACAAATTTACAGAAGGCGAAACTTTATTGACGAAAATGAATTCAGTTTTCTATGATAACAACCAAATTAGATGAAAAATGCGATAACACTATTGAAGGGTTATCGCATTTTTGATTAAGTCCTCGGTGTTGTGAAATGAGCTTACAAGGTCGATGGACAATATATAATGAACAGTCCCTCTTAATTAGAATTTCTGTAAAAAAGGATATAAATTATATATTCATTCTTTATCAGAGGAGCTGTTCGTATGAGAGAACAAGCTTATAATGGTATTATTTGATATCACAATAACGGCTTTCCCACTTATGTCTGTTTCAAAAGGGATTTCTTCTTTTTCAGCAAAAGATAATTTGACTGTAAAATAACGACTTCCATCTATATTTACCAAATTGTCTTCTATTTCTTTAATGGTAATTTTAGTAGAGACCAACTGATTGTTACTCTGATTTTTGAATTTGATTTTTCCAGTCATACCATTCTCTATCCTATGAATATGTTGATAGGGAATTAATCCGATTGCATAAATGTCATGATTATTGGCAGATGTGATTGTGGCTTTAAATTTAATACTTTCCGGGTAAGTTATATAGAATACTGCGGTTGATAATAACACAAGTATCAGTGCAACTATACTTATCCCATATCTCACTATATTAGATGGGACTTTGTTGATGATATTCTGTACATTTTTACAGTGTAATCCATTATCATAATAATTATCCATAATTGATTGTCTTTTTAGTTTCCTAATTCAAGTTGGTTTTTTACTAAGTTATAATACATTCCACGTTTTTCTATTAAAGAATTGTGATTCCCAACCTCTACGACCTTGCCTTTGTTTAAGACAATGACTTGTTCGGCATTTTTTACTGTACTTAAACGATGAGCTACGACAATTACAGTTTTTCCTTTATAGAATGCGTCAAGGTTTTCGACTATAATCCGTTCGTTTTTAGCATCAAGAGCATTTGTAGCCTCATCCAAAAAGATGTATTCTGGATTTTTATATACTGCTCTAGCAATAAGAATACGCTGCTTTTGACCCTGACTGAGTCCGATTCCATCCCTGCCGATTAATGTGTTGAATTTCATTGGTAATTCCATGATATAATCTTTGATATTTGAAATTTCTACTGCTTGTATTAACCGAGTGTTGTCTATGTCATTATCATCCACTGCGATATTACGCGCAATAGATTCAGAAAATATGATGCCATCTTGCATAACAACCCCACATTGTCGTCTCCACCATTTAAGATTAAATCGATTGATAGGGGTTTCTCCTATCCGAATTACTCCATTTGATACAGGATAGTAGCCCAGTAGTAATTTAATCAAGGTAGTTTTCCCACTTCCGGAGGCTCCTACAATCGCCGTGACTTTACCTTTAGGAATAGTAAATTCCACATTGTCAATTGTTTTTTGGAGTCGATCAGGACTGTACTTAAAATCCACGTTCCTAAAATGTATATCTTTATTATTATCAGGAAAACGCATTAAACAGCCATTAACGCTCTCTTCATCTGTCATGTCATGAATTTCATTGATACGTTCCAGGCTAATCTTTACATCCTGTAAGGAGTAAAGAAATCCCATCAACTGTTCTACCGGACTATTTAACTGTCCGAGAATGTATTGTACGGCCAACATCATACCAAGAGTCATATCTCCTTTTATAACAGATGTTGCGGCAATAATGGAGATTACGATGTCTTTTATTTCATTGATAAATATACTTCCGGCTTCCTGTGACTGCTGTAATTTTAATACTTTCATTTGTGTCCTGAACATGTCAGCCTGTATATCCTCCCATTCCCAACGCCTGCGGCGTTCGCAATCCTGCAATTTAATTTCCTGCATGGAAGTGATAAACTGATAGGTTTTATTGTTATTCTCAGCCTGTCGCTCAAATAGCAGATAGTCCAATATCTTACGCTTTTTTAAAAAGACAGCCATCCATATTCCATAAACCAAGCTTCCCAATATGAATACACAAAATATTAATTGGTTATAAACGAATAAAACAATGCCAAATACCACAAAGCTTAATAGCGAGAACATCACTGACAGTGTCTGATTCGTAAGAAATTGTTCCACTCTTTTATGGTCATTCATGCGCTGCATCAGATCTCCCATTAGTTTACTGTCGAAAAAAGACATCGGTAACTTCAGCAACTTGATAAAAAAATCAGAAACTAATGCAATATTGATACGCATACTAATGTGGAGCAAAATCCAACGTCGAATGAAATCAACTGTGGTACGGCTAACGGTCAATATGAGTTGGCCTAGCAAGATCAACCAAATAATACTTAGGCTTTGATGTTTGACTCCAATATCCACAATAGCCTGAGTTAAGAAAGGGAAGATTAATTGTAAGAAACAACCGACTAATAAGCCCAATACAATTTGCCCGAAATACCGTTTATATTGTTTTACATACTTTAAAAGGAAAGTGAATGATGGTTTCCTTTTAGGCACAATATGTTCTATGTTATAAAAATCCGATGTGGGTTCAAAAAACATTGCAAAACCTTTTCCTTCTTCTTTTGTTTTGACACTGATCCAATGATGTACAAAATCTTTCTCATTACATTTGACCAATGCTTTTCCTGGGTCGGCGATATAAAATATATTACCTTTCTTATTCAGTTTGATTTTATAAAGAACGACAAAATGGTTCTGATTCCAATGCAGGATACATGGCAGATCAACTTTTTGGAGTTGATTTACCGTGAATTTTCCACAACGATTATGTAATCCGAGTTCATTTGCAGCCTTACTAATTCCTAAAAACGAAACTCCGGTATTGGTGGTTACGCATATTTGAGAAAGACTGTCCAGTGAGTATATTTTACCAAAGTGTCTGCATATCATTTGAAGGCAGGTTATACCGCACTGCATAGAGTCGTGTTGTTTGTATAGATGAAATGAACTCATTCGTAAAACAGTTTTGCTATAATTTTTACTCAATAGAATAGAGGAGAGGCCGTGTTGTCCTGTAACGCTTATAGGCGACGGGCATCTTCTTTTATAGCTCCTTTCCCTTTGTATTTATTTCTAGCTGCATTAAATCTATAACTGATAGACAACTTCATCTGACGTGTATCTTTATGGCTCCATTTATTGAAATAATTTATATCACCATAAAAAGCGTAAGAATCCCTTTGGGTAGCGAAGATATCAATCACTTCAAAATTAACAGACAGGGTGTTTTTAAGAAATGTGTTTCTCAATCCTATATTACAGCCACCGGTTTCCATCATATAACTATTGCTATAATTACCTTTAGAAGAATAATAAAGATCAACAGAGAATATAAATCCTAATGGCAGGCGAATATTATTGCTAAAGTTGATAAATGCGACTGGTTTATTTAAGTTGATGCGTTCTCCACGATACTCTATTTCATAAAAAGGTTTTCTTACGTTGACAGATAATACCGGTTCCCAAATACCGAATTTGGGAGAAGCGGATGCACTAAATAGTAATGCTCTCGATTTCTTCACGTTTTCAAAGGCATATAAAGAAATGGACTCATTTTCCGGATATGCTTTAAAACGAGAAGTAATAAAGTCTTTCGTATATAAATAATCGACGGACAACAATAAGAATTTATAATTTGCAGACAAACTCCAGTCATGATTTTTTTCTGGACGTAATAAGGGATTTCCCTGTTCGAAGGTAAATCGGTTATTGTATCTTATCTCATTATGTAACATAGAAAAGTCAGGACGTGTAATTTTAGAGGTATAATCAAACGCCAGGTTGACTTCTTTCAGTTTATAAGATAACGACAGATTCGGAAACAAGTTATTAAACCTCCGGCTTTGATCTTTTTTATAGACATCATCTTCGTAATAATCAAACCCCGCTGATTCATAGCGAAGTCCAGCTTCGATGAAAAAATCCTTGATTTTTCTGTTATAACCAATAAATCCAGCAAATCTATTCTCTTTCACCTCACTATATGCGTTATCCAGCACTCCTTCTTTGTTTATGTAGCGGCTACTTCTGTTAATGGAATTCCATTCTCCGCCAAATGATAATTTGCCTGATAATAATGGGAAGGAAAAAGTAAGATTGCTGGCATACAATGTGTTTTTTGCATTTGCCTTAGTTGTAATATCACGATCTTCCTCAATAGCCAATTCTTCAATAAATTGATTGGTCGTGCTTTTATCATTCATATAGTCAAAGTTGAAATCTGTATTTATCTTATTAAAAATTAGTCCACTATAGTAACTATTGATATAATGACGCTCTGTTAATTTACTTCTTGAGTCATATTGCAATAAGTTATCAAATAGTTCTTGGTTCGCATAAGCATTGGTATTTGATTGAGCTTTAACTTTGTATCCTGCCTCTATGAATGAATATCTGGCACCCAAAGAGTGATTTTTATTAAGCACATAGTTGACACCCAGACTAACATTGGTGAATTTATTTCTACTGTTCTGAGCCAATGTATCTGAAATTTCCCAATGTTTATTACCAAATATTGTATTGTTATCTCTTTGTTCTTCCGTTTTTCTTGCCAAAGAATGATTGAGAGTTGCAAATAAATCCAATCCATTTTCGCTGTATTGCAGATTTATTGACTCACCATTACCTATTTTTTTTCCTTTTGTTCCGAATCCCATGATTGAGCCACCTATACCATCTCCAGTGTTCTTGATTGTTTTTATTAAAATGACAGCCTTTGCCGTTGCATCGTATTTGGTTCCCGGACTATTTATCACCTCAATACTTTTAATAGTTCTGGAATCTAAATGAATAAAATCAGAAGGGTCTCTGGATTGTTTTCCGTTAATGTATATAAGAGGTGTTCCTTTTCCGAATACCTCAATTTTATTTTCTCCAATGACTCTTAAACCGGGGATTCTACGCATTACATCTACAGCCGTACCAGAGCTACTTAATAAGTTGTTCTCGACTTTAGTTATAATCGTATTGTTTTTGCTTAATGTAAAAACAGGAATACGACCTACAACTTCCACTTCATCTAAATTTATGCCTGACTGTTCCAAAGTTATAGCACCGAGATCGCCTTTTTTACATTCAATTGTCAAGGTCTTATAACCTATATAGGAGAATTGTAACAGCTTTTCGGTATCGTCAATATTCTGAAAAGTAAATTCTCCATAGAGATTAGTTGTAACTCCCTGGATAAATGCTGAGTCTGAAACTGTTAGCAAAACAGCGTTTGCAAATTCAACAGGTTTGTTATTTTCATCATGCAATACCCCTTTTATTGTATTCTGGGCGATAATTGAAGATATATTGATGACACAAACTATTAGGAGCAGGCTTAATCTAATGGATGTCCTTTTCTTATTTATACTCATGAGAAAAATTGATTTCTAATTTATTGTTCTACTAATTCCAAATCTGCTAAATCTAATTTTCGTATGGAGCTATTGCCGAACACTTTCGGTAGATCATTCATTAATCTGTTCTGAATATGGGAGACTAACAGGAAAATATCACAGCAATATGCCGATGGGTTTTCAAATCCATTGACGGTAGAGTATCTATGCGCCAAGTTTCCGCCACCACAAATATCTTTAATAATGCAATTTTTACACTTTTTACACATGACGACATCTTGATGTGAGTAGTAATATTTTTTCATCAAATCCAATTGCAATGCCTCATCAAAGGTGTTTTCCAAAACGTTTAATGTTGTCTTTGTAAATCCATTACCACAAACTTTAAGATTATCAACGAGCTCAATGTTGCCATTAGGTTTAATGCAAATCGTTTTATTTTCTTTTCTACCCAAAACTTCGTATCCTCTTTCTACGCCTACCAAAATACCGACGATGGAGTCAAAATATCGGATCAGCGGTTTGTTTTTATCCGCATCATCATACCACATGTCAAACATTTCTACTAACCAGTTCCCGGTAGGGGTATCAACGGTATTCCTATTGTCATAGGTTATGTCGGGATACAGAAAGTCAACGTTTGAGATATTGTTTATCTTTAGATGATTATAGATACTTTGAGGTGACTCTGATGTATTAATGACGCTCAATACATTGACTGGAAAATCGTTTTTATGAATTATATTAATACCTTGAATGATTTCATTATATGCGTTTTCATTGGTAGACCTATAAACTCTATATTGGGAAGCATTATAGGGACCATCCAAACTTACTCCTATGGATATATCCAGTTTATCTAATAATGTAAACCATTCTTGTGTTAGTAAAGTACCGTTTGTTTGGATACCATAACGCATTTCCACACCCTGTAAACTTTCTTTGGCAATATTTACAAAATCAGTGAAAAACTCTTTGGAAGCCAGCAGGGGTTCACCTCCGTGAAAAATTACAAGAAAGCCTTTTAATTGGTGTTTTGCACAATGCTCCTTTATTCTTTGGATTATAGAAGTAATCAGATCAGTGTTCATAACTGTCGGTTCCTGTTTATAAGATGTGTCCCCTTGGTTAAATACATAGCAATATTGGCAATTCAAATTACAGCAACTTGTTACTTTTAAAATTAATTCGCTAACAATCATATGTTTTGAAGTGTTATTTGTCAATTATTTCAAATAAAACCTTCCTGTTCTTTTATGATAAAGAGACAGGAAGGCTGTTTTAATTAATCTTATCGCTTAATAGGGCGAGTTGATTCACTGTAATTAGAATTCCCCCAATCCCATTCAGGCTGTGCGTTTCCACCTTGGATTTCTGACATTCCTTTTTCAGTAAGAAATTCGTTAACTGCTTCTACGTTCTCATTCAAATCAGCTTTGGAAAGTGTTACTTTATCCATAATATAAACTCTGTATAAAATCTACCTACTCTAAATGCTTTTCGGTATCCGCACCTATGTTTTACAGATAGGTTCTGCTTGTATAAATCAGATTACTAGTAATATTGTTATTATCCTATTTACTTTCAAAGAAGTCTACGCAGCCTCTATAGGAGTGACTGCATTGGAGGCCTTGTGATGTAAATAACTAAAGTTGCGATAGAATTTCTCCAAGCCAGCTTTATTAGCATATACGGGGATTGTTTCTGAGCTTAAATAATAAATCCCTTTACTCAAACTAACTGTATCAATACCTAAAAGAGACATTGTTCGAAGAAGTTTGCTGTCGCACTCTGCGATCATATAGCCATCCTTTTCTTTGCATATCGGATATATGGCATATATCATTAGCTGTTTGAATAATGTTCCACATGATATACCAGAGCATGTGCTTATCGCAAATCTTCCAATATGCCAGAATGTTGTAACATTGGATGTGGTAATATGATCCAACGGATTAATACCAAATATTTTCTGCATCGGTAATTTGTTCCGCATATTCCATTTCATTACCCGGATAGATCCTATTATAGCACTGGAATTATTCTCAACAATGAAAATATGAGCACTTTTTGCATAGATCAGTTCTTCCTGATATACACTTTCAATTTCTGCATTCAACTTCGATGTATCTGTGCTGTGGTGATGCTTATAGTTTTCATTCACTACAAATGTTGCTATTTCTCGTAAGTATAATGAGTCAACTTCGTAAATCTTGTATTTGTTGGATTTGATTATCAACTGTTTCATTTGCTGTGTTTTCTTTTAACTGATGCAAAATTACTATCTCTTCAATGACGTAATACTACACAAAAGTGTGATTCTTGTTATAAGCTTTAAAAAATACCACTTTTGTGTAGTAATATGAGGGCGTTTCAGTAGAAAAATGTTAGATTTGCATTTGTATTAACATCAAAATATCATGCAATGACACAAATAGAAGACTTTTTTATATCATCTAATTCTGTTTATAATATAACAGAAGAGGCATATAAAGAAATAGATATATTAATAAGTACTTTTGACGCA
>OGFC01001201.1_pt1 | contig 16177 bp, 13 predicted proteins | sample 1570841 | NCBI WGS metagenome assembly OGFC01 (sample SAMEA2582137, study PRJEB24529) | metagenome | biome: Human gut stool | place: China | collected 2011 | reverse complement strand
AAAAATATATAAATTCAGAATTTTCAACCCGTTGTCTTTCACCCAATACTCTAATTTCTTATAAATTGTACAATTAATAATATTAGTTAATTTCATTGAAGTCGAAAGGAAATATTATATGGATCATATATTAAACAAAGGCTTATCTTTTTTTAAATTAGTATGTGTCTTTCTGCTTGCTAGTTTCGTATGCCTATTGCCTTTAGTAATTCAAAAAAACTTATATACTGGTATAGATATGGGTTACCACCTAAATCGAGCTTATGATCTAGCACAAAACTTAAAACATGGAAGCATTTTTCCCTTCATAACAACATATTCTTTTAACCATTTAGGCACACAGATTAACATGGCATATGGATTACTATCAGTGTATCCTTTAGCAATTGGATTAATCTTATTCAAAAATCCTATTATTGGTATTTACTTTGGAATTAGTATTATTCAACTTATTTCTGCATTAATTTCTTATTATTTCTCGTTTAAATATTATAAAAAAAGTGAAAAATCTATTCTTTTTTCTTTAATCTATGTTTTTTCAATATTTAATCTACATTTTCTAATTGGTGGATTCAGTCTTGGAGAGATTTCTGCTACAGCTTTTCTTCCAATTGCTATTTATGGAACATATTCAATTTTATATGGACAGAATGAATGGTGGTACTTAGCAATTGGTATGTCATTAACTTTATATACACACTTGTTAAGTGTTTTAATCTATTCTGCTTTGGTATTTACTATGTTAGTCATTGCATGTATTGATAAGCATTTAAACATTAAAAAGATCAAATCTTTCATCTACGCAACTATTTCTGCAATTTTGATGTCATCATTCTTTTTAGTTAATTTTATAACTATGCTCCATGATCAAAAGATCTCATCAACCATGGTTGTAGATACTACTAATAACGAAATGAAATTATCTAATATTATTACTCAATCATTAGATAATCAGCTATTTGGAATAGTATTCATAATCGGCTTAATAATTTCTTTAACTTATTGGAAAAAATTATCTAAATATTCGAAATCCTCTTTACTTGTTGGTTTATCGTTTTTGCTATTCGTAACACCTGTTTTTGATGCTTTTTGGAAACTTATCGATAAAACTCCTTTTAGAATGATTCAATTTCCGTACCGTTTTTTGGTATTAGTAAACTTTTGTTTTGCCTTTGTTATTGTAGATGCTCTCTTTATCTGGATTAATAATAAAGAGAAGCATCTACTTAAAACGATTAGTATATTCTGTATCCTGTTTATTTCGCTATTAAGTTGGTCTACTACATTCGTCAGAACGAATATTAATAATACCGACTTAAAAAAGCCATCTTTGACTTCTTCATTACCTTTTAGTAACTATAAGATCAATACCAATACTTTTAAATACCTAACTAAAGATTATTATAATGGTGTAGGAGATAGTGATTATTGGCCAATTAAAAGTATAAAATTATCAGACACCGAAAAAAATAAACTTAAGCATAACCTAGTTTATAACAATAAAAAATTCTATTATACAAGTCCTTATGCCTCTGCTAATGCGATCAAATATGTGATAAAAGTACGACAATCAGGAAACCTTAATCTTCCATTTTTCTATTCAAAAAATCTTGAAATCTTAGTTGATAGTAAAAACCATAACTATAAAAATTCTAATAGGGGTACTGTTCAAATCAACAATATTTCTAAAGGACTCCATAACATACAGATATATTATCGACCTACCATTGCTATTAAATTAGCCGCGTGTCTATCTGTTTTTATGTTTGCTTACTTAATTACTAAATCAATTCTCTTCATTCGACGTTATTCCATATCAAATCAAAACAACGTAAACCAACCTCAATAGCACATATTCAAACGTCTCCATTTCTAAAGTACACTATATTGACACGTCTTGAAAACATCCCAAAAAATAAGGCATCTCGCTATTAGTACTATGCCCTGTAAAACAAGGGCCTTCGTCAAATCGTATTGGTGAAAATCTATTCCCTGCTTCATAGGCCATAATCCCCTTGAGGGTGACACTTGAAATAATAAAAGTGTCATTCTTAAGGGGATTTTCTTATGCCCAGTTATTCGACAATGGATAAGCTTAAGCTGCTCAAGGGCTATCAGGCTGGGCTTTCACGAACGCAGGTCCTGGAAAATACGATATTCGCAGTTTTAGCCAACTTAATCAATTGAAAATTGCCATCAACATAGCGCTGGTTATGAAAAGGTGACGAAGATTTTGAATAACATCAACGACAAAAACGCTGAGATTAAGGAGTTTACGTTTAACTTCAATTTTCCAATCAACATCAAGCGTGTACGCCGAATCATGCACGAACACGGCATTAAAGCCGATATTCGTCAAAAGAAGCACAACCTTCAACGTCAGGTGCAACAATATAAGGAGGATGTCAAGGGCGGTTTAAAAATGTCATAAAAGGGCGGAATAAAATTGTATGATTTGGGCGGTTTAGGAATTGGCCGATGCTAGTCGATATGACTTACCCTTGATCTTAATTACATGTGAGTGGTAGACAAGTCGATCTAAAATTGCCTCCGCCGCCGCTTGATTATGCAGTACCGTACCCCAACTAGATAATGGGACATTGGTCGTTATGATCGTTGATTTGCGTTCATAACGACCATTTATTAATTGAAACAATAAATTGGCTTCGTTTGCTGCGATTGGTAGGTATCCTAATTCGTCAATGACTAACAGGTCGTATCGTTCATAACGCCGCATTACCCTTTCTAGGTGCTGTTTCTCTTGAGCTGCTGTTAGTCTCAAAATTAGTTCATGGCAATTAATAAATAAAGTTCGGACACCTTGCCTACATGCCTCAACTCCTAAGCCAATCGATAAATGCGTTTTGCCGACACCCGGACTACCAATAAAAATTATATTCTCCTGATTATCTAGGAAAGACATTGTCGCAAATTCTTCGATTTGCTGTTGTTTAATGGAAGGTTGAAATTCATAGTTGAATTCGCTTAATGTTTTCACTACCGGAAATCTGGCACGTTTAATACGTCTCTTCAGGCTTTCTTTTTGCTGATAGGCTATTTCTTTATCCGTCAGCTCCAATAATGCTTCACTAAAACTAACTTGTTGATCATTTACTGCTTGACGATAATCAACGATTGAAGCCGCCATATTGTTCAAATTTAACTTCGTTAAATTGGTTATTAATTTTTGATACTGATTCATTTTATTCCCCTATCTGGTCATAGATACTCAAATTTTTAAGCATATATCGGTCAATGTCCTTATTACTTTTATCCGCCATTAAATCACTTTTAAGAATGGCCCGCTGGTCATGTGGATCATAATTAAATTGCCGATCTGTTAAATCGTGCTTTTGAATCTCCGCACCTTGGTAAAAGATATGAATAGCTTTACCATCCTTAGTTGGTTTAATTTCAACCTCTTTTCCGATATAATTAGGGGAAACAGAGTATTGATGGTTTTGAAATCTGATCATCGAATCTCGTGATACCTTTCTGGTTTGGACGCTTTGGAAGTATCTGGTGAGATCATGATTGAAGGACCTGAGATGCTCTTTTTCTTTTGCCCATAATTCAATTGGTTGATGGTTATTTCCTTGTGATTTTTCATGATTAAGGCGATGACATATGCGGTTAACGATTTCATTCAATTCACTAATCGTCTTAAATTCACCGTTATATGGTTTTAGACGTCCCATCGTTCTTGCCAACGCCTCAACGCAACCTTTGGTTTGCGGTCTAAACGGCCGACAAGCAATCGGATGGTAATCGGCATCATGACTAAACAACAAGAACTTTTCATTGAATCGATGATGACGAAAATCGCTTAGTTTATGGTCAACGACAGTTGACATATTATCGAACCAAATTTCTTTGGGTATGCCACCGGTGGCTTGAAAAGCCTCAAATAAACATCTAAAGAGAGTGTCTTGCTTTTGATCTAACGTAAGCTTGAGAAACTTAAATTTGGAATATGGTAAGACGTAAAGAAAAATACTAAAGGTATGTGGTACGCCGTTCTGGTCCATCATTGTAACTTTCTCTTTCCAATCAACCTGAGCGCTCAAGCCAATTGTATGTTCCACTCTAATTGTTGCTTTCTTTATTTAAGATCTACGAAAGTGACGACAATAATCTTTGACGATCGTATATTTGCCAGTGAAGCCTTTCTCGACAATAAAATCAAAGATTGATCTAGCAGAACAGCCTGCCGCATATTTAGACTCGATAATGTCACGATACTCATCTAATTTACTACGGCGCCTGTGGCGTTGATGATTATAACTTGGATCTTGGCCATTTAAGGCCCGTAAATATGCAGCCTTTACTGTTCGTGGATCAACACCATATTGTCGAGCAATAGCCGTGTAGTTTGGTTTTATGTCTTCTATCACGAAATGTTTCATCCTTTCGTAAACGTCGTTGCGCATACTCTTCACTTCCTCATCAAATAGATAAGGTGAGTATACAAAAAATGTAGGAAAACCGACAAGGCACTATTGCCTGTCAAGTATACAGTTTAAATAGAAAAATTATTTATGCGGCTTGAGCGCGGAACTTTTCTGCGCTCAAGCCGTTTTTTGATGCATAAGCTCGTTCGGTATTGAAATATTTAATGGCCTGCTGGATAGATTGTTCCAATTCTGCCATGCTAACCCGTTTAGCTAACCAAACCAGTTTGAAATCATTCCACCAACGCTCCATTGGTGAATTCTCCCATGGATGACCGGGGTGAGACATACTATGGATGCAGTTTTGCTCAGCTAAGTAATCATTGAAAGCCATTGAGCAGTAAGCTGCGCCACGATCCGTATGGATCATTGGCTGAGCGTCTGGTTCTACTTTGAAGGCACGCTTAAAGGCTTCGATCGCTGATGCGGCCGTTTCAGTAGCCGAAATGTTGTAGTTCAAAACATAGCGACCATATAGATCCATCACTACATGCACGCGCGCCTTCCTTACCTGCTCATTACCATACACAACTTCGGTAGCATCAGTCACCCAAACCTCATTCTTACTCTGACGATCAAATTGCTCATTAAGTAAGTTGTCATTGATGTATTCCTCGTGACGTTTAATCCGATTATGCTTCTTCTTACGGATATTTGCCTTGATCCCGTGATTTCGCATGCAGTTAGTAACCCGCTTTAAGCTGGCCTTGAAATCCAATTTATTTTCAAAAGCTAGTTGCGTCGTCATGCCTAAATAACCCAAGGTCCACTTATGCTTTTTTCCAATTCCAAAATGCCTTTAAGTAATTCTGCTTGTTCATCATCATGGATATTGGCCTTTCGATGAATCCACTTGTAGTAAGCATCTCGAGTAATACCTGCGATCTCGCTTAAAGTGCTGATTAGCCACCCGTACTCTTCATTTAGTTCTTTGATGGCTTGTTGTTTGAAGAACTTTTCGCCTCCCGATTGCGAATTTCTATTAATTTTTTGCGAAAGCGACCTTCATCTCATTCCGTTTCACTTCGGCCTTCAATAGCCGATTCTCCGCTCTTAATTTATCTAGTTCTGTCCACTCGGCTTTGGGCTTAGCCTTACCCCGCCGATCACGAAGTGATTGCGGGTCATTACCACTCTTACGATATTTCTGATACCAGCCATAGACTTGTTGGTAACTCACGTGATACTTATCTACAGCCCAACTGTAATTAACATCGTGCTTGATTAAGTCTTCAATAATCGATAATCGTTCTTCAAAAGTAGTTTTGCGTCCTGGCATAATTGAATCTCGCTTTCTCGGCGTATAAGCCTTCAGTTTTGATTCATTATACTGGATAATCCATTGTGATAATTGCCAATCGGATTTTAAACCATGCTTTAAAGCAAATTTTTCTAAGGTATCCGTTGAATGCTCAAATTCCACAACTAATTTGCGCTTAAACTCAACGGAATAAACTTTATTATGGTGAGCACTTTCAAGTCCTCTCATTCCCTGGTATTTGTACATTCTCTTCCATCTTCTGATGGTGTGTGCGTTGACGCAATATTCCTGAGCTAATCTTTCAATAGATTCTGTTTGAGCTTTCTTGATAATAATTAATTTTTGCTGAACTGAAAATTTGGCTCGTCTTCCCATAATTAAAAACACCCTCCAAGTATCAGACGAATTTTCTATTTCATCTGTATACTTAGAGGGCATTATAGCCACCGCCGATTTCCTACATTTTAATTCCGCCCTCTACAGAGGACAATTTATTGAAGCGTAGATTTAATCAGCCACTACCCAACCTGGTTTGGGTGACGGATACCACCGAATTGAGCTATGGAGCTGGCAATAAAGTCCGGCTCCACGCCGTTTTGGACCTCCATGGGCGTTACGTAATCATCTATTTGATTTCGCCAACTGAAACGGCCGACGCCGCCATTGAAGTGTTCAAACAGGCACAAGAAATTGCCGGCTGTTTTGCGCCCATGATTCACTCCGACCGTGGTGCCACCTACACTTCACAGGCCTTCAACAGCTATTTGGCCAGCCAAAACAGCGTTCACAGCCTCTCTGCGCCGGCAACGCCAGGTGATAATGCGGTAATTGAGCGTTACTGGAACGATTTCAAGTACACTTGGCTGGCGCATCAGCCACATCCAAAGACGCTGGCGAAACTGGAAGACCTGGTTAAACGCGGTGTTGAGTACTTCAATACGGTTGAAATCTCAAGTAAACGCAACAACCTCACCACGGAAGATTACCGCAATGAGGCTGCCTAACCTAAATTTTTATTTTTTCGTGTGTTACCTTGCCAGGATATAGTATCAACAAAATTGAAATAATCAAAGAAACTAAAGAAATATATCTCGCATAAATAAAATTTTTTGGTGTTTTATATCTTATTTCTACGCTTTGAATAGGTTCTTTACTCGAAACGGATAATAATCTATTCTTATTAATCTTCAATTTTTGAAATTTATTATTTACCTTAAGTAAATAATCTTTTGGATTGTATATAACAAAAGGAAGTTCTGCTCTATACACTGCATTTTTGTTGTCGAAAATATATTTTTCTCCTTGATAAATAGGAACTATGTTTTTCTCTTCTAATGTTTTCCTTCTACCATTGATGTTAGCGATATGGTTGTACGTAAACCCACTCCTCTTCAATGAAGTAATTGGTAAGTAATCTAAGTAAAATGAATTTCTTACAACATGATTATTTGATAGCGACTGTTTATATGTTTTATAGTTTAGATTATAACTATAAGCATCAAAAGGCTTTTCAACATTATTTGAATAATTATTTTGCCCATTAATAAAGTTAATGACCGATCCCAACGTTAAAATTATAACAACCGATGAAATCAAAATTGATTCAAAGACTGAGCTATCTACTTCATTTATGAAACTAAATATGAGTAATAAGAAAGCAAAAGGCATTAGTCGCCATCCAAATTGAATGGATGATACAATAGTAGTTCTCAATAAACACCATGGAAATAGTTTTGTGCTAAATAGCATTAATATAAAACCAATTAAAAACAACGATTTGCTTAATTTAGTAAATTTATGATAATTAGCAATACAAAAAATCAATAATACTATTCCTATTACACCAATATTAATAACACTCAAAATATTATTATTAAGCGCAGCAGTAACAGAATCGCCAAAAGAAATTTGCCTTGTTGCAAAAAATTCTTTATCAGGAAACTTCAATGTAATTCCACTACCAAAGGATACAATAGGCATCGTTACTACAAGAGTGTTTAGCACAAAAATAAAAATACTTAATACAAGTGATTTAAATACTTTTGTTAATATTCTTTTGTTAGGCTTATAACTAACTAACCAAACTATTAGAAATATAAAAAATATAATAGCTGTAAGAAAACTTACCATGACATGGCAATAGAGTTCTAAAGACAACCCTATGCTTAAATTCAAAACTCCCTTTTTATATTTCCTACATACTAATAAGCTATATAATCCATAGAATGCAATCGGTACAAAAACAAATGCCCAACTTTCCCCAATATCTACTCTTGTATAATCATTAAACATAACAATCGTAGAAAACCGTAAGATTATAGCAAAGAGTAGTCCCTTACTAAAGGAATTAAGGATTTTCATTGAACAATAAAAGGCAATGATCAATCCTAAAAATTGCTCTAATGTTAGATATGCATAATAAGAATTAACCGGATTTACAAGAAAATTTCTTATTATTACATAGGGTAACAAATTGCCCCAAGGGTAGTATGCATTTATTGCCTGTCCTATTTTTCCGAAGCTATAGGTATTTATTACTGAAACGAAAAAATGTCCATGTCTTACATTTTGATATGCCTCTTCTAAACGCTCTAAATGAAAGGGACGATCATGTCCAACATAAATCCATCCTGTTCTCCAAGCTAAATAGGTATAAAGAAATGAGAGAAATATAAAGAAGATAACTATACCCGTATATTTCAAGAGTTTCCTATTTTTTTTTGTATTGGTCAAGATTCTTCACCTAATTCCTATGAATATGTTTATATTCATTTTGATATATACTCTCTTATTTTGTATATACAATCCTTATAGGAATAAATTGCTAACAGTTGCATCGGAGCTAAGAATTGGATTACATATCTAGTCCTACCACCTTCAAAAAATAGTAGAAAAAGCATTCCTCCTAAAACAGCCAATTGCAGTAATAGTGCTTTTTGATCTCTATAATTCATAGAAAAAAGTATTAATGCAATAGTAATAATCCAAAATAATTGAGCTAAAATTCGATGCATATTAAATAATTTTCCAACCGGATAATTATACTCTTGAAAGAAATTACTCGTGTGTTTAGGAATCGAATCGACCCCATCAACTGTCCAACCAAGCATCCCATCTTGTGTATTATAGACTTGCTTAACCGTTAAAAGGAATTTGACATAGCCTACTAGACCATACTCTTTTAGTTGTTTTTTTATCTGTCCAATACAGTAATCGTTTCTTGCCTTTTTAGTTGATATTTTTTGCATCATCTGATCTTCAGAAGGAGAATATGCCCCAATTCCTTGCATTCCAATTAAAATGAATGAAGTAACTGGTTTATCCCGGTCCGATTGAATATTAACAAGATCTTGATTTTTATTTACATAAGAGCAGTCTATGAAAAACATAAAGCTCAGTAATATAGGAATAATATAAATAATTGTCCCCTTTAATTGAATTTTCTTTTTGGGTTCTTTAAGGAAATTCAAAAACTCTATAATAACTATAGCAATGAACGGTACTACAGAAGAAGGCTTTATAAAGTATCCAAGAACAACGAATGTTAGAAAAAAAGTCGATATTAATATATTATATTTCTTTTTTTCAATCTTCTTATTTAGCAGATAAAGACAAGTATAAATACTTACGATTGCATAAGCTAATGAATCTGTATATGGGACCAATATAAACGTAAAAACCAATACAAAAAAGGAAAAAAAGTATAAGGCTACGTTAAAACTATCCTTTTTTATTAACCTTATACTTACTAAATTTGCAATAATTCCAATATCGATAAAACAAGTTGTTATATATTCTAAATTTGTCCATGTCGCTGATAAATTGAACAATTTTAAAATGATTTTATAGAAAATAACTACAGGAATATTATTTGGATTTAATGAAAAATAGAATTCATTAAATCCCATATTTTTCCCGTTCAGCAAAGAGAATACCGAATAAACATCATAACCAACTGTAAAAGAAGAACTCTTAATTGCTAAGAATTGAAGAATAAATCCAACGACTAATAATACTTTTCCGATTAATCCAATTTTATAGTTTTTATGCTTAGTTGATAACATCCCCAAAATAATTCCAACAATTAAAATAATCATTATTAGAAACTGGGAATTACTTAACTTCGCAAAACTAATTTCAGGATATCTTATTGCTGCAATTAGAGAAACTATTACTAACAAACAAAATAGACCTCTAATTATTGAAACAACACCGTTATAAAATTTATCAAAAATTTCCATTGTTAGTATATTCCCTACAGTTTTGCCGTTAATTTAACATCGGGATACTTCTGCTTGAACCAGTTTTCCGCAAATTGGTTTTCAAACAAGAACAGTGGAGCGCCATAACGATCCTTAACCAGCATATTCCGTGAAGAAGCCATCTTAGGATCAAGTTGCTCTGGATCAACCCAGCGTGCCGTCTTGCTGCCAAGTGGTTCCATAATAACTTCGGAATTATATTCGTTTTGCATCCGGAACTTGAACACTTCAAACTGCAATTGACCTACAGCTCCTAAAATATAGTCATTGGAATTATAGCCAGTGTAAAGCTGGACAGCCCCTTCTTGTACCAATTGGTTAATGCCTTTGTGGAATGATTTTTGCTTCATAACGTTTTTTGGCGTTACGCGGACAAACAGTTCTGGTGTAAACTGAGGCAGTTTCTCGAACTTGATGTCTTGTTTGCCAGTGTAGATTGAATCGCCAATCTGGAAGTTACCGGTATCGTAAAGTCCGATAATGTCACCAGCAACGGCATTTTCCACGTTTTCACGCGTATTAGCCATGAATTCAGTCACGTTGGACAGGCGAATTGGCTTCTTGGTCCGTTCTAGGGTAACGTCCATCCCCCGTGTAAACTCACCAGAACAAATCCGTACGAAAGCAATCCGGTCACGGTGCTTAGGGTTCATGTTGGCTTGAATCTTAAAGATAAAGCCAGAAAACTCTGGTGCCAGTGGATCGATTGATTTGCCGTCTTCCATCTTATGTGCTGAAGGAGCAGGCGCAAATTTCAAGTAGGTTTCCAGGAAAGTCTTAACCCCAAAATTAGTCAATGCAGAACCGAAGAAGACTGGCGTTTGGTCACCCTTAGCGATCTTTTCTTCATCAAGTTCGCTGCCGGCCATTTCAATCAGTTCCATACCATCCAAGGCATCTTTCCATTCACCTTCGCCAGCCAATGGATTTTCACCAATGACTTGACCATCTTCATCTAATGGTAGGTAAGGGTTCGCAGGATCTTGAGGGTGAGAAAGGGCAACTCGGTGATTGTAACGATCATAAACGCCCATAAATTGCCGTCCCATCCCGATTGGCCAGTCCATTGGGTAGGTCTCGATTCCCAGCACGTCTTCGATTTCATTCAACAAATCAAGTGGTTCACGGGCATCACGGTCAAATTTGTTGATAAACGTAAAGATTGGAATTCCCCGCATCTTACAGATTTGGAACAGTTTCTTGGTTTGTGGCTCGATACCCTTGGCACCATCAATTACCATGACGGCAGAGTCAACGGCCATCAGCGTTCGATACGTATCTTCAGAGAAGTCTTCGTGCCCTGGCGTATCCAAAATATTGATACGCTTGCCTTGGTAGTCAAACTGCATCACGGAACTGGTAACGGAGATCCCACGCTTTTTTTCGATTTCCATCCAGTCAGACTTGGCAAAATTGCTGCTGCCGCGTCCCTTAACCGTTCCAGCTTCGCGGACAACGCCCCCAAATAAAAGCAGCTGTTCAGTAATCGTCGTTTTACCAGCATCGGGGTGCGAGATAATCGCGAACGTCCGGCGCTTATTAACGGCTTCTGCCAATTTTTTTGAATCAGTCATTTTTATGTTCCTTTCGAGAATTATCCTATCTATAGTATTACAAATATGGCGTAAAGTCTATCAGCCACGGCATTTAAAAAGGATTAGGAGCTTGTTGCAAACAAGCTTTCTAATCCTTATTTTGCGTCATTTTTTTCTAAGCGATAAATCGTCATACAGTAATCAACCATCGTTTTAATTACCGCGTACAGTGGTACACACAATATCATCCCCAGTAAACCAGCGATGTTACCAGCAGCTAACAACAGAATGATGATCGTCAATGGATGAATTTGCAGGCTCTTACCAATAATGTTTGGATAGATGATGTTGCCGTCAATCTGTTGAACGACAATTACCACCACGATTACCCAGATGATTTTCTGCGGGTCAACCGCCAAGGCAACGATCAAAGCAGGCGCGATGCCAATGTAGGGGCCGATGTAAGGAATGATATTGGTGATCCCAGCGACCAGGCCCAAAACGATGGCCATTGGTTCGCCAATAATCAGATAGCCAACGCAGGTACCAATTCCAACACAGATACATTCAATCATCTGCCCAGAGATGTAGGAAGAAAGCGTCTTGTTCATCTGATGCAGCAGTTCCGTAACCTCTTTGGCATGCTTTTCAGAAAAGAACCGCTGAATGTTTGGTACAAAGCGGTCGCCATCTTTCAGCATATAGAAAAGCATGACTGGCACGGTTACGACCACGACTACCGCACTGGTAATCGTGCCAATGATTGAGCCAACGCTGCTAGTTAGACTTGTCAACAGTTTTTCAGCGTATTTCGTAATTTGCTTGTTGAATTGCTGATAATAATCTGCCAGGTCGATCTTGCGAATCCATTCATGCTTTTGGGAAGCTTGGGTGAGCCAATGCTGCATGTCATTGGTAGCACTTGGCAGCCAGTGAATCATTTGATTAAGTTCTTTAATCATTGGTGGAATCAAGACGGCAAAGGCCGATACAATTAAAAGAATCAATCCCAATACGATGATTAAGCTGGCAATCCCACGATTTAGCTTCCATTTACCAATGTGAATCTTGATCAATAACCGAAAAACCGGACTCATCATGTAGTAAAGAAAAATCGAAACCAGCAATGGCACAAAAACAACTGAAACAAAGACGATGATGGGATGGAAGAGAAACTCCAGTTTGGTACATACCCAAATTAAAGTTGCTACGATCAGCAACTCCAGTGACCAAAACATTACTTTTTTTCTCGTCATTACTTCTTTTCCTTAATAATGTAAATCGGCCGCTGCTTTACTTGCATATAGATACGGCCGATATATTTACCTAAAATACCGATACAGAGTAGCTGTAAACCACCGAAAAGTAGAATAATGCAGATCATGGATGCCCAGCCAAAAACGCTACTACCAGGTTCTACGATGCGTCGTACGACAACAAAGATCAAACCAATGATTGAGAGCACAAATGAGGATGTGCCGAGCCAAACCGCGATTGAGAGTGGTGCTTGAGAAAAATCAGTAATGCCATCCATGGCATACTTAAAGAGCTTCCAAGTCGACCAGTCCGTTTCGCCGGCGACTCGTTCTACATTATGATAGTCCAGATACTTGGTCTTAAAGCCAACCCAGCTGAAGATGCCTTTTGAAAAACGGTTATATTCCTTTAATGAAAGGACAGCATCTACCATTTGCCTGGTCATCATGCGGTAGTCACGTGCACCAGGAACGATGTTGGTCTGTGAGATTTTATTGATTACATGGTAAAACTGATCACTTAAAAACGACTTGATCTTAGCCTCACCGGTACGGTCAACACGCCGAGTGCCAATGCAGTCATATTCACCAGTCTTGATCAGATCATACATTTGTGGCAAAAACTCTGGTGGATCTTGCAAGTCCACATCCATAACTACTACATAGTCCCCAGTCGCAGCCTGTAGTCCGGCATAAAGACCAGCTTCTTTGCCAAAGTTACGTGAAAAAGAAACATAGTGGACGCGCTCGGGGTCTTGCTGATGCAGTTTGCGCATCTCTTCAAGCGACTTGTCAGCTGAGCCATCATTAACGAACCAATACTCAATTTTTAGTTCATTCATTTGACGAACGACCTTTTCGACCGCCGGATAAAATAATGGAATGGATTCCTCTTCGTTATAACAAGGAACCACAATTGAAAGCTTTGACATTTTAAGAAGTCCCTTCTCAAATTATTAATAAAATAGTACATCATGAAATTAGAACAATCCACGATGTACTAGCTTATTAGTTTTATTAATTAGTTAGATGATACTTGCGATGGAGTAATGTTATAAGTTACGGTCTGCCCATTAATCGTGCCTGTTGCCGTCCAATTCCCATCAGCGGATTGATTCATTGTGAGGCCATCAACATCATCGGCAGTTGGCATCCCTGATACTGATTGACCACTTAAACCGGCTTTTTCTCTTTCGGCACTAACATGTTCCTTAAGCATTGCCTTAGCATCTGCAGCCGTCATCTTTGCGGTACTTTGGCTGTTTGATGATGAAGAAGCGCTCGATGAACTGGATGATAAACTGCTACTAGATGATTCAGCCGTCTTGCTTTCCTTTGCCGAAGTGCTAGAAGAACTTGAATTATCTGTTGACTCAGTATTTTTATCTAATAACTCATTTACATTTTCGATATTCTTCTGCAATGATTTAGTCAATTGATCTTTTGAAAAGACATATGAAGCATCCGAAGATTTAACAGTTACCTTTTTAGCAGTATTGGTAACCGTATATTGTCCCTGACTATCGCTAAATTCCCGTTTTAAGTTATTATTGGTGGTTACCTGTACCGCTTGACTTCCGGTATTAGTACCCTCTTTTTTAGCACTCTTAAGATATGCCATCATTGCATATTGTGACTCTGAGTACTTTTTACCTTGCGACTTAGCCGATGATGATTCAATTGTTTTTGATGATACGCTGGCTGATTTGCTTGAACTGCTAGTCGAAACAGTTTGCTTATTTCCACATGCAGCTAAGGATAGCATTAATCCAAAAGATGCAACGGTTGCCAGTACCTTTTTTAAATGCATTTTTATAATCTCCTTTAATTTAACGGACAATTTCATAATCGAATTATACTAGGATTGATAACGGCAATCAATAATTAAAAAAGCATTGATAGACTTTGTGTCCTACCAATGCTTAAGGATTTTAGCGAAGCGTTCCAGCAAATGATGGCATAAAGTATGAGTTAATAACACCAACTTTTACATATTCACCAGGTTGTGGTGCGTGGACATACTTCCCATTACCGATGTAAATTGCAACGTGATATGAAGAACCAGCACTACCCCAGAAAAGCAAATCACCAGGTTGTGCTTGGCTTACCGCCTTACGTGAAGTCAAGTAGCCTTCTTGTGCAATCGTATTGTGAGGAAGGTTCAAGCCGCGTACTTGAGCCATCACATATTTAACCAATCCTGAACAGTCCATGCACTGCAGTGAGTCACCACCCCAAACATATGGGATATTCATCGTGGTAAGTTTCAAAGCCAATTGAACAATTGCATCATTAACAGAGGTTAAAACACCATCGCTAGCTGCCTTATATGCAACTCCATTGACGGTAACATTAGTATTCTTCACCAAGGCACCATTACCATCAAAATAATACTGATTCCCCCAGTTACTGTAAAGACTATTGTCTAAACGAGCACCATCACTTTGGAAGTAGTAGGTATTGCCCCAGTTCTGATAAAAGCCATTGTCCAGACGAGCACCATCGCCTTGGAAATAGTACGTATGACCCCAGTTGTTGTAAAAACCGTTATCTAAGCGAGCGCCATCACCTTGGAAGTAATATGTGTGACCCCAGTTGTTGTAGAAACCGTTATCTAAACGAGCGCCATCGTTTTGGAAGTAGTACATATGACCCCAGTTACTGTAAAAGCCATTATCCAAACGAGAACCATCGTTTTGGAAGTAGTACATATGACCCCAATTACTGTAAAAGTAGTTCTTAGCCATAGTACCATTAGCAGTAAAGTAATAGGTATTACCATTTTGGGTTAAGAAGTAGTCCTTAACCGCCTGACCATTTTGGTAGTAATAGGTGTTACCATTTTCAGTAACTAAACCATTCTTAACGGCTTGAGCAGACAATGTAGTCATCGCTACGTCACTATTGGCAGCTGCCTGTTCTTTATTTACAGAAGAAGCAGCAGAAGCTGCATTTTCAGCGGTTGAAGAAGCATCTACATTTGATGCAAGTAAAGCTGCACTACTATTAGACGATGCACTCTGAGAAGCTGCTTGGGTATTACTTTGAGCATTCTCACTGCTGCTTTCAGCAACTGAACTGGTAGCTGCTGAATCTGCTCCACTTACTTCGCTAACAGCAGTAGTATCAGTAGCCGATAAAGCTACCTCACTTGCGGTAGATTGTTCGGCCACATTCTCACTTTGAACTTCCGTGCTTGTGGAAGCAACAGCCGTGGTTTGTGCTTCATTAACCGTATCCGCATTAACGTTTTGAGCATTAAAAGCAGCAACGCCTAAAGCTACGGTCATTGTGGCAATTGCCATACAACACCATTGTTTACCCTTCTTAAACAATTTAAAGTGTTTTTTTGCTTCCATCATCAAACAAAAGTCCTTTCATAAATTTATTTTCAAAAGTTTAATTTTTACTA
>OGFC01001196.1_pt1 | contig 16221 bp, 12 predicted proteins | sample 1570841 | NCBI WGS metagenome assembly OGFC01 (sample SAMEA2582137, study PRJEB24529) | metagenome | biome: Human gut stool | place: China | collected 2011 | reverse complement strand
ATTATATAAATTATTGACAATGATAATATTGTGGTTTAAGATGAGGGTACAGGAAAAGGAGGAGTAGTATGAAAGTATTTGTCGTTAAGGATTATGATGCACTTAGCAGAAAGACTGCGGAAATCGTTGTGGATCAGATTCGCAGGAAGCCGGATACCATATTCTGCCTGCCGGCAGGAGGTTCACCGATTGGCATGTATAAGGTACTTGTGGATATGTATCAGCAGCATGAAGTGGATTTTAGCAGGCTGATCACCTTTGATATGGATGAGTATGTGGGAATCGGACCAAGAGATGAAAACAGCTATGCGTATTTCATGCAGAAGCATTTCCTGAAGTATGTGAATGTTGATCCAAAAAATGTGCATTATCCGGATGGACTTGCTGAGGATATCGATGAAATGTGCAGATTATACAGTGAACAGATTTTTGCAATGGGCGGACTTGATATAGCGATTACAGGTATTGGTGATGACGGGCATGTTGCCTTTAATGAACCGGGAGATGCATTATATCCCAGAACCCATGCGGTCGACCTCGCAGAATCTACCAGAAGAGCAAATGCACGCTTCTTTGACGGTGATATCACAAGAGTACCGAAAAGAGCCTGTTCTATTGGCATGGAGGATATCATGCGAACGAAAACCTTCCTTGTTGTCGCAAGCGGAAAGCATAAGGCGGAGCTGATCAGAAAGACCTTCTGTGAGGAAATGATTGATCCGCAATGGCCGGTATCCTTCTGTCGTATGCATCCGAATTGTATCTTTATCATTGATGAGGACGCAGCTTCAGCATGTGATCCAAATGTATGGAAGCCGTATCAATAGGTGTTGGAGAGGGAGCGCTAGCTGTACACAGAAAAAGGAAGATTTGATAAGCTGGTTTTGAAGCAGGATTTCCTATACAATAGGTGAAATGCTGTTCTCTCATATTGAAAACAAGCAAGGTGCTTATATTAAAAAATAGCCTACTTGCTTTAGGCATGAACGTATATAAAATTAAAAAAGGCTCAAGTCCATCGGTGTCGTAACATGGAACCTGTAAAAAGGGGATGGTGCTCTTGATCCTTTTTTTCATACTTGGAACATATCCGTTTTCAAGTCGTCAAAACAGATGCCAGCATTATGGTAAGCTGACTTATAGAAGATGCATGTAAACGGATTGTCTTATAGGAATTCTGAAAAAACGGATACGATCAAGTGGTTTCTTGAAGATAGATAACAGGAAGCTATGAAAAATTCCTGTTTTTTTGCTTGCCCATTTCCTTATTTTGTATGAAATCCATGCCAAAATCCAAGGCAATTCTCTGGTTAGCAGACTGATTTTTTTATTTTAACCCTTTAAAACGTGGTAATCGCTTACATTCGCTAAACTTTTACAGAAAAAACCATAAGATTATGATATAATAAAACCAGCAATCAACAGAAAGGAAGATAGTTTATGGTGAAAGATATTTATGAAAAATGGCTAAACCACCCAAATCTGGATCCTTCTTATAAAGAAGTGCTGGAACAGATGGATGAGAGTCAGATCAACGATGCGTTTTATACAACCATCGAATTTGGTACAGCGGGGATGAGAGGTCTGCTGGGACCTGGCACAAACCGTATTAACCTGCATACGATCCGCAAGGCGAATGTCGGCTTTGCAGAATATATCTGCGCAAACGGGGAAGCTGCGATGAAACGCGGGGTAGCCATTGGCTATGATAACCGCCATATGTCAAAGGAATTCGCTATGGATTCCGCTAAGGTACTTGCGACCTACAACATTGCATCCTATGTGTTCGAGAGTCTACGTCCAACACCGGAGCTGAGCTTCGCTGTCCGTCATTTTAACTGCTTTGGCGGTATTATGGTTACCGCTTCTCATAATCCGAAGGAATACAACGGATACAAGCTGTATGATGAAAAAGGATGTCAGCTGGTACCGGCATTGGCACAGCAGGTGATTGACCGTGTGAATGCTGTCGAGGATGAGCTTGCCATCAAGGCAGAGCTTACCGCAGAGCAGGAGAAGCTGATCACGGTTATCGGTAAGGATGTAGACGAAGAGTATTACGAAAATGTATTAAGCATTCAGCTGAATCCAGATATCAATAAGGATGATGTGAAAATAATTTTTACACCGGAGCATGGAACTGCAAATATCCCTGTGAAGGAAGTGTATACGCGTGCAGGCTATCACTTTGTCGCTGTGGAAGAACAGTGTTCTCCAGATCCTGATTTCTCCAATACACCGACACCGAATCCCGAAGAAGCTGGAAGCTACGAGCTTGCGATTGAATATGCGAAGCGAGAGGATGCAGATATTATTCTTGTCTGTGATCCGGATGCCGACCGTATGGGCGTTGGTGTAAAGCATGACGGGGAATACAAGCTGCTGACCGGAAATCAGAGCGGTGCTGTATTGATTGAATATATCTTCTCTCAGCTGCAGGCGAAGGATCGTATGCCGAACAATCCGGTTATGTTCAATACCGTGGTGACCAGTGATCTGGGTGAAAAAATTGCCACGAAATATGGAGTTTCCACAGAAAAGACACTGACCGGATTTAAGTTTATCGGTGAAAAGGTGGCAAAATACGAAATCACGAATGAGAAGCAATATGTATTCGGATATGAGGAAAGCTATGGCTCCTTGATTAAGCCGTTCGTGCGTGATAAGGATGCGCCGCAGGCATGTCTGATGCTGGCGGAAGCTGCATGCTACTATAAAGCTAAGGGTAAGACGCTGGTCGATGTACTGTATGACCTGTATGCAGAGCTGGGCTTCTATGAAGAAAGTCAGACATCATTAAAGCTGGAGGGTCAGGCTGGTGCACAGCGTATTCAGGAAATTCTGGCAACGCTGAGAAAGACTTCCGTAGAAAGCATCAACGGTGTGAAGGTTCTGCGTTTTGAAGACTATAAAGAAAGCAAGATCATTGAAAACGGAAAAGAAGAGGAGCTTTGCGGATTTACAAAATCTGATGTTCTGAAATACTATTTGGAAGATGGCAGCTGGATTGCGATTCGTCCAAGTGGTACAGAGCCGAAATGCAAGTTCTATTATTGTATCAAGGGAACATCACTGGATAATGCTCATGAGAAAACGCTGGCATTCCAGAATGCGATGGCAGAAATGATCAAATAAAAAAGTGGTGAGTTCGATCATGAACTCACCACTTACTATTTTATATGATGTCTAACGATAGCTGTGCAGCAGATAGTTTCGGGTGCTCAGCAATGCGATTGTCAGTATGGTTAATGCTAGTAAAGACAGCAGCATAGGGATCCCTCCTTACTTGTTAGATTGAACTAACTATCTTCATATACAGCATACTGCATTCATCTCTTCCTGTCAAGCCTTCCGCATGGAAAAGCTTTGAGCTTCAAAGCCTGTTTATTATTTGAATCAGGCAATTCGCAAATAGTATACAAATAGATAAAAAAGTAATGTAACCCATTACAATTTTATGAAAAAGAAAGGAAAACCTATAGGTTTTCCTATTGAAATAGAGTAAAATATAAGTAGTTACAGACTGGAGGGCTACTCATGAAAAATAAAATTATGGATCGTTATTATAAAGGCTGTGCATTGGATGCTTACGAGCTGTTCGGTGCGCACCTGTGTGAAGAACGGGGGAAAAAAGGAGTCCGCTTCACGGTGTATGCACCGCATGCACAGAGCATTCAGGTCATAGGCTCCTTTGATGACTGGAGCTGTAAGGGACATCAGATGCGTCGTAAGGATGATAAGGGCATTTGGTCACTGTTTGTGGCAGAAGCCAAAGAAGGCGATATGTATAAGTATCGGGTAACACAGGCTACCGGACGTATTGTCGATAAGATGGATCCGTATGCTTTTTATTCCGAGCTGCGTCCCAATACGGCAAGCATCGTTACAAATCTGGATTATAAGAAGTGGAGCGATGAAAAATGGCTTGCACAGCGTACGAAGAATTTTGATAAGCCAGTCAATATTTACGAGATGCACTTGGGCTCCTGGAAAAAGGATGAAGATCAGGAGTGGGTGAATTATAAGGACATCGCAAAGGAATTGATTGCATATGTAAAAGAGAATCATTTTACACATATCGAATTGATGCCGCTGAATGAGTATCCGTTCGACGGTTCCTGGGGATATCAGTGCAGCGGATATTTCAGCGCAACCAGCCGTTATGGAAGTGTACAGGAGCTGATGTATCTGATCAATGCATGTCACCGTGCCAACATCGGAATCATTATGGATTTCGTGCCTGTCCATTTCGTGCGCGATGATTTCTCCTTGTCGTATTTTGATGGGACACCGCTGTATGAATATGAAAAGGCATGTGATGCGGATTCCCAATGGGGAACGGCAAACTTCAATCTCTGGAGAGAAGAGGTGCGCAGCTTCCTGATGTCGGCGGCTGCCTTCTGGATTGATAAGTATCATGTGGATGGTCTTAGAATGGATGCCATCAGCAATATCATACACTGGCATGGAAACAAGGATTTGGGAGAAAATGAAGGAGCACTGCATTTCATCAAGCGGATGAACTATCATTTATCGGAGGCATACAAAGGTGTAATGCTGATTGCGGAGGATTCCAGTGATTTTGCGAACGTGACAAAGGCGACGCAGGATGGCGGACTGGGCTTTGATTATAAATGGGATCTGGGATGGATGAATGATACTTTGAAGTATCTGGAAAAGGATCCAATCTATCGGAAATGGCATCACAATAATATCACCTTCTCGATGGCTTATTTCTATTCCGAACGCTTTATAATGGAATTCTCTCATGATGAGGTTGTGCATGGAAAGAAAACCATTGTAGATAAGATATGGGGAAGCTATGAGGAAAAGTTCGCACAGCTGCGCACTTTGTATTTATACATGTTCACGCATCCAGGCAAGAAGCTCAACTTTATGGGAAATGAGCTGGCGCATTTCCGTGAGTGGGATGAAGAAAAGCAATGCGACTGGGATCTGTTAAAATATCCGATGCACGATGCTTTCCACAAATATTTTGCGAAGCTTGGTGAGTTGTATGGTAAGACACCGGTATTGTATGAAACAGAATACGACTGGTCTTCCTTCCAGTGGATCGATGCGGACAATGCCGATGAAAATATGTTCAGCTATCTTCGTAAAAACGAAAACAGCTATTACGTTGTTATTCTGAATTTCTCTCCGAATACCTATAAGAAGCATGCGTTCGGTGTGCCGGAAAAGGGTGTTTATCATGAGCTACTGAATACAGAACAAGATATCTGGGGGGGAGAAATTAAGGAGCTTGGAAAAGCGAAGGCTGTTGAAAAGGAAAGCAACAAGCTGCCGTATACCATTGAGGTGGATGTACCTGCGTTTGGTGGTGTACTGTTGGAGTTAAAAAAACGAAAGAAACCTGCCAAAAAAGCCGCAAAATAAATGATTGCAGCGGCAGCTTCGGAAAAATAGTTGTCGGTATACGGGGAAATGTGTATAATGATTATCAGGTAAGCATTGACCTTACGAAAGGCAGGGAATAAAGTGAAAGCAGTTGTAGTAGGCAGCGGAAGCTGGGGCACCGGATTGGCCCAGGTTCTTTGTGATAATAAACAAGATGTGATGATATATGGAAATTGTGAGAGTGAGATTCAGGATATCAATGAAAACCATCAGAACGCAAAATATTTTGATGGGGTGGAATTGCATCCGGCGCTTAAGGCAACGACTGATATACAGGTTGTGAAGGATGCGGATGTGATCGTTTTAAGTATACCGACGATCGCTGTGGAAAGCGTGTGTAGGGAAATTGATGCTTTGCTGGATCATAAGGTTGTCATTGTTAATACATCCAAAGGATTTCATCCAGAGACCTTTGACCGAATGTCTGATGTCATTCGCAGAAATATAAGTGCTGAGCATCTCAGCAGCGTGGTTTCACTGATCGGTCCAAGTCACGCGGAGGAGGTTGTCATCCGTATGCTGACAACAATCTGTGCGGTGTCGCAGAAGGAAGCCGATGCCCAGAAAATTCAAAAGCTCTTCTCCAATGATTATCTGCGAATTTATACCGGGACAGATGAAATAGGAAGTGAAATCGGGGTTGCAGTGAAAAATGCGATTGCACTGGCTAGTGGTGTCTTGTATGGTCTTGGATATGGTGATAATACGCGGGCGGCTTTGATTACCCGTGGTCTGATGGAAATGACACGGTATGGTGTTGCATTAGGCGGCAGAAAGGAAACCTTCATGGGGCTGACAGGTATTGGAGATTTGATTGTGACCTGTACAAGTAAGCATTCCAGAAATTTTCAGGCAGGCTATGATATCGGCAAGCATAACAGTGCAAAGTATTTCTGGGATAATAATACGAAAACCGTGGAGGGTGTCCGAACAGCGAAGGCGGTGCACGAGAATGCCAAACGTCTGGGAATCGACATGCCGATTGTTAATGAGATTTACCAGGTGCTGTTTGAGGATAAAAATCCGGAGGATTCCGCAAGGGATTTAATGCTTCGTGATTTAAAGTCCGAGATAAATTTTTAAAAATTAATAGTTATTAAGTATAAGTCTACATAACTTAAGATATATTAAGATGTGTAGACTTTTTTTTATGTTAGAATGAGACCAGGTGATGATGATGAGGAAACGAAGCAGACAGAAGATTCATGCAAAGATAATCATAATTGTAATTATGCTATTGGCGATAACCAATGCTGCAACATTTAGGATTACAGAAAAATACACTCGAAGTGAAGATGAGTTTAAGGATATTTATTATCCGAATCCAAGTACGGTTAATGTAAAAAATGTAACCAAGAAGATGGGAGTATCTTCATTTAAAATAGATAAAAACAAAGTGAAAGATATCCAACACGTTATGATTATTGCACATCCTGATGATGAAACACTATGGGCTGGTGACCATATCATGAAGAATAAATATTTAATTATATGTTTGACGAATGGTGCTAATAAAGTTAGAAAGAAAGAATTTGATAAAGCAATGGAAATTACAGGGAATTATGGTATTATGTTGAAATATCCAGATAAAACAAAGCGTGTAAAAAATAATTGGAATAAGGTGAAAAATTCAATACGGAATGATATTGACTACATATTGAATTTTAAAGAATGGAGTACAGTCACCACACATAATCCTGATGGAGAATATGGACATATTCAACACAAGTTTACGAGTATGATGGTAACAAACGAATGTGTAAAGCTTGGAATAACAGATAAACTAGAGTATTTTGGTAAATATTATAAAACCAATTATTTGTTAAATCATACAGTTCCCGGTGCTTTAGAATTTCATGATGCACAAGCAAAAGAACAACTGATGAGCATAGTCTATCAATCACAGGGTTATGCACATAGAATATTTGATCATATGGTTCCATATGAGAAATTCATACCTTATAAGAATTGGTATTTTGGTAATTAGAGAAAAACTAGAAAGATGAATACTGGTCGGAACAGGAATTTTCCTTGTTCCTTTTTTGTATAGATTAAATTCAGTTATTGAATCAAAAGAGTATTTGTGATTAAAGAATTCTGACAAATTGATGAAATTTTAAAATAATCTAGTTAACTTAACGCTTTTGTTGTATAATAAGGCTGGCGTGTAGACATCAAAATACACGGATTACGTTAGAAAATTGAAAAAAGCATTCTTTAATTGGATGTTAAAGGAGTTTACCTATGTTCAAAAGTATCAGATATGTTGTAAAAGAGAACATTTCCAATTTATATCGTATTTATTGTATCGCAAAGTATGAGCTTCTTGCGGATATGCGAGATTCTAAATTTGGATTGTTCTGGAACTTTGCCTCCCCTGCCATTCAGGTTATGACCTATTTTCTAGTCTTTGGTATTGGGATCGGACGAGGACATCAGCAGGGAATTCCCTATCTTCCATGGGTGGTTGTTGGATTCTGTGCATGGTGGTTTATTCAGCCATGTATTGTACAAGGGTGCAGTGCTATTTTTTCTAAAACAAATGTGATAACAAAAATGAAATTTCCAGTCAGCATTTTGCCAATGACTGTTATCGCAAAAGAATTATTTAATCATTTCTGTATGCTAGTAATTGGTTTTGTTGTTTTAATGCTATATGGATATCATCCAAATGTTTACTGGTTTGGCCTGTTATATTATGCAATATGTGCCATACTGATGGTAGAATCATTGGCATTAATTACTTCTGTGCTTACGATGCTTTGGCGTGATGTAAAAAAGCTGATAACTTCAATTATGCGAATGATATTATATCTATCACCTGTATTATGGCCTGCCAGGTATGATGATCTTCCAATTCTTAATTTCATAATGAAATTAAATCCAGTTTATTACGTCGTACAGGGTTACCGTGATTCTATATTTTTTCACAAGACAATATTTGCTCATCCAGCCATGACGATTTATTTCTGGTGCATTGTAATTGGAATGTTTGTACTTGGATGCTATTTGATGTATAAGTTTAAAACGAAATTCATAGATATGATTTAGGAGGTTTTCCAATGGCGAAAATGAAAGAGGAATACAGTAATTATGCTGTTGTCATGGAAAATGTATCAAAGATATATCGACTAAAAACAAAGGGCAAAAAAGGAAAGAAAAAAACAGATGAACGCTTTTTTGCTTTGAAAGATATCAATTTTAAAATAGAAAAAGGAGATTGTGTCGGTATCCTTGGTACTAACGGTAGTGGTAAGTCAACCTTATCTTTGATATTATCCGGAATTTCTGACAAGGACAGCGGTAATATGATAGTCAATGGGGAACAAGCATTAATTGCAATAAATACTGGTTTGAATATGCAATTAACCGGTGAAGAAAATATAGACTTGAAGGGTGCCTTGCTCGGTTTGAAAAAAAAGCAGATTGAAGAGATAAAACGAGGGGTTATAGAATTTGCGGAATTGGGAGATTTTTTATACCAACCTGTTAAGAAGTATTCCAGTGGTATGAAATCTCGATTAGGTTTTTCTATATCGCTTTCTTTGAATCCAGATATATTCATTGTCGATGAGGCTTTATCAGTGGGGGATAAAGGGTTTGCACAGAAATGTATGAATCGTATGCAGAAATTACGTGATGAAGAAGGTAAAACAATTTTTTTCATTTCTCATGCGTTACCACAAGTTCGCGCATTTTGCAAAACTGGAATGTGGATTGAGGGTGGAAAACTGGTAGAAATCGGTGAAATTGATACCGTATGTAATCATTATTCAGAATATGTTGACAGCTATAACAGTTTGAGTGAAAAAGAAAAGAAAAAGCAACGAGATGAGAAATTTAAAGAACGCATCATAAAGGGAGAAAAGAAAAATAGATTTTTCTAAGAAAGTGAGGAATATATTGTGGAAGAAAAGAAAATTAGAAAAGTTATTACATATGGAACATTCGATTTATTTCATGTTGGTCATCTAAATCTTTTAAGACGTGCAAAAGAACAAGGTGATTATTTGATCGTAGCAGTCAGTACTGATCGTTTTAACTGGGAAGAAAAGAGTAAAAAATGTCAGATTAGTGATAAAGATCGTATGGAAATTGTTAGAGCAATACGTTATGTTGATGAAGTTATTCCAGAAGACAGCTGGGATCAGAAAGTTAAAGATGTTCAAAACTATGATGTTGATGTCTTTGTGATGGGAGATGACTGGAAAGGGAAATTTGATTTCCTTAAGGAATATTGTGATGTTGTATATCTGCCGAGAACAGAAGGTATTAGTACGACACAGCTGAAGGAAGAACTCAGCAACAAAAAAAAATAAACTGAAAGGGTGTAGGGAATGAAAAAGCTTAGTGTAATCGTACCTTTTCATGCATATAGCAGCTATCTGGAGGATTGCCTGAAAAGTCTGACAAAAAGTTCATGGAAAGATTTTGAGGTGATTTTGGTTCTCTCTCATGTAGAAGAGGATATAAGTGAAATTATCGGAACATATAGAGAACTTCTGGATATGAAAGTCGTTGAATTAGAAAATGATCAAGATGGTGTTGCTGCTGCTAGAAATTTGGGACTGCGTATTTCAAGATGTCCATACGTTTTTTTTCTGGATAGTGATGACTATATTTTGCGTGATACTTTTTCGGAGTACATGACTGCTATTAAAGATGATCATATTGATATGTCTTATGGTGTTATTGACCACACATGGTTCAAACGAAGTAATTACCTCAGTCAAATTGAAGATAGAGAAGCAGATCTTACAGAAAAAGAAGTAGCTAGAATGGCTAACTGGGAAAACTATAGCAAGGAACACGGTGTGAAGGAACATGATCCTGAAAAAGAAAAGGCACTGTATTTTTTGATGTGGAACCGCAAGGGGATTTCCACTACAACAGCTCTAAATATTGTTTATAGTAGAGAATTCCTTTTGGATCATGATATTTGGTACCCACAACATCTCAAATTCAATTCTGATTTGTTGTTTTTAGTAAAAGCATTGCATGAAGCAAAAACTTTTCGACGGGCATCTAGAGCAGTTTATGTAAAACGAAAACATAATGATCCAATCAACCGTCCTTCTCTTTCACAGGAAAGTGATGACAATAAGTTTTATGAAAAGCTGCAGGCATATAAAGAAGCGATTGCTCTAGTTCCGAATGAATCTCATATTCGTACTATTCTCGACCGTAAAATTATACGCTATTATACACGTTCTTTTGTAAAACATATGCGCAGAAGCGAAGATCCAATCTGGCGTAATGAGTATTACAAAGCCATGAGGGAGGTTATCTGCGGATGTCGTGATGAAGTTGTTCTTGATTTAAAACGTTATTCTAGGAAGCTCGTTGAAGCAATTCGTAAGGATGATATGGATAAGATACAAAGTATCGTTCGTACACATTTCGCCTTAAGAAAAGCAAGAAGAGTATTTAAAAATAAAAACGTGCTATATAAAACAATGTATCTGCGTAAATATTTAAAAGAGCCTGTTCAAGATAATCTTGTTATGTTTGAAACATTTTTTGGTAAAAATTATTCAGACAGCCCTAAATATATTTACGAGTATCTTGGAAAAAACTATCCAGGCCAGTTTGAATTTGTGTGGGCATTAAACGATGGAAAAAAATCATCAGATCTCCCTTATGGAGGAACAGTTGTTAAACGATTTTCACTTAAGTATGCATACTACCTAGCAAAATCCAAATATCTTGTTTATAATGTACATCAACCAATGTGGTTTCGAAAACGTGATGAGCAGATTTTTCTGGAAACATGGCATGGGACGCCATTAAAGCGCTTGGTTTTTGATCAAGAAGAGGTTATGAGTGCGAATCCAAAATATAAACCAAACTTTTATCGGCAAAGAGCAGAATGGGATTACCTTGTTAGCGCTAATCATTTTTCTACGGAAACCTTTAAAAGCTGCTTTATGTTTGATAATGTCATGTTAGAAGAAGGTTATCCTCGGAACGATATTCTATCAGCATCAGATCGAGAGGAACGTGCAGTCGGATTGAGAAAAAAACTTGGGATTCCACAGGATAAAAAAACAATTCTTTATGCACCAACATGGAGAGATGATGAGCATTATGGAAGCGGTCAATATAAATTTGATTTAAAACTGGATCTTCGTTATTTGAAAGAGCACTTAGGCGAGGAGTATGTTGTATTGCTTCGTACTCATTATTATATCGCAGATCATTTGGACACAACAGGTTTAGAAGGTTTTACATATAATGTTAGTAAATATGATGATGTATCTGAAATTTATCTGATTTCTGATATATGTATTACAGATTATTCTAGTGTATTCTTCGATTATGCAAATCTGCGTCGACCAATTCTGTTTTATACCTATGATTTGGATAAATATAAAAATATGTTGCGTGGGTTCTATATCGATATAGAGAAGGAGGTCCCAGGACCGTTGCTGTTTACTACGGAAGAAGTGTGTAATGCAATTCAGAATATTGAAGATGTTAATCAAAGATATGCAGAACGCTATGAAGCCTTTTATGAACGTTTTTGCAGTCTTGATGATGGTAATGCTTCAAAACGTATTGTGGAACGTGTATTCTTCCAACCGAAACCGAATAAAAAAGATTAGTTCGCTAATCTTTTTTCAATAGAAGGAGTTGCTGTGCAATGATTAAATTTGTTAAAAAGATGCTAGGAAAGGGAATCCGGTTAGCATATCGTCTTGTTTATCGACTGATTCCATGTGATCCGAAAACTGTTCTGTTCATTTCATTTCACGGACGCGGATACTCTGATAATCCCAAAGCAATTCATCAATATATGCTGCAGGATGAAAGATTTCGTGATTTTCGTTTAGTTTGGGCAATTAAACACCATAAGGGAAAGCTTGTAGAGGGGGCTAAGGTTATAGAATATTTCAGTATAGCATATTTCTTTTACCTTGCCAGAAGTAAATATTGGATTGTGAATTGCAAGCTGCCGAAATACGTATTGAAAAAAGACGACCAGATTTATCTGCAAACATGGCATGGAACGCCTTTGAAACGACTTGCTCATGATATTATTGTTCCGGAAGGTACAACATTTTATCGAAGTGGTATGACGGCAGATGAAATGCGTAGTACATATGATAATGATGTAGCAAAATACAATTATATGATTTCTCCAAATTCCTTTTGTACAGAGGTGTTTCAAAGTGCGTTTCAAATTGAACGCAAGCGACTGATAGAAACAGGGTATCCGCGAAATGATATGCTTACGAATATTACGAAGACACAGATTCTTGCAATTAAACAGAGAATGCAATTGCCGATGGATAAAAATATAATTTTATATGCCCCTACATGGCGAGATAATTCCTTTATTACAAATGGATATACATTTGAATTACAGGCGGATTTTCTCAAATGGAAAAAAGTACTTGGAAATGATTCAATAGTATTGTTTAAACCGCATTACCTGATTATCAATAAATTTGAAAATAATCCGGAATTAGAGGGATTTCTGTATTCCATAGATGCAAAAGAGGATATCAATGATTTATATGTAGTTGCTGATCAGCTGATAACAGATTATTCTAGTGTGTTTTTTGATTACGCCATATTGAAACGACCAATTTATTTTTACATGTATGATTTAGAAGAATATAAAGAAGAGCTTCGTGGATTCTATCTGGATATATATAAAGATCTTCCTGGAGATATCTATGAAACAGAGGATACATTATTACAGGCTGTACAGTTGCGTTCTTACGATCATGAAAGACAACATCAATTCAATGAACGCTTTAACCACGCGCAGAGTGGAGATTGTGCAAAGAAGGTTTGTGATATTGTATTTACGGAGAACTGATATGGGAATAGAAAAGCTGATATTGAATATTTTGCTTGGAATATGCAGACCCTTTATATGTCTGTTGCCAATACAGAAAAGAAAAGTTACCTTTATATCTCTTACAATAGATACATTAAGTGGTGATTTTAAAAAAATTGTCACTGAACTGGAAAAGGATAATAATCTAAAGCTAAAGTATAATTTGGTGAAGTTTGAAACATCATTCATAGGGAAATTCAAATATCTATTGAATTGCTTTGTTCAACTTTATGAGATTTGTACCTCCCATGTAGTTATCATCAATGATAATAACTATGTCATCTCAAAATTTAAACGTAGGGGTGTAAAGGTTATACAAATATGGCATGCCTGCGGGGCTGTAAAAAAATTTGGCAATCAAATTAAGAGACAATATCGTATTCAAAATTATGATTATGTAATCAGCTGTGCTGATGAATGGAAAACAGCATATTCACAGGCGTTTGGCGTTGACGAGAATCAAGTTATAGCCTGCGGGCTTCCACGTACGGATTCATTATGTGACTCAGCAAAGGTGGAGCAATACCGAAGTATAATGATAAAACGATTTCCGAGAATAAAGGATGCGTATGTATATCTATATGCTCCTACCTTTCGAGGAAATATCATAGGTGGTTTCCGCTATGAAACGCTGCCATTGGAAGATATAATTGAACAACTTCCAGAAAACAGTGTCATCATGTATAAGATGCATCCACTTTTAGGTGATGTAAACATGGGGATGCATCCTCGCGTTTTAAACATGAACAAGGAGAATCTAAATGCACTATTAAGTGTAACGGATTGTCTTATATCTGATTATTCGTCTGTAATCTTTGATTATTCCATTGTCGGCAAGCGAATGATTTTCTATGTTCCAGATCTTGAAAACTATAAGAAAACCATAGGGTTGAATGTAGTTTATGGAAATATGCCTGGTGATGTTTGTGAAGACATACCTTCTTTAATTAAAAGTATGAAGAAACAAAGTATGATAAGAGATTCGCGTTTAAATGTTTTTCGCGATTTATACTTTCATTCATGCGATGGCGGAAATGCTAAACGAATTGCGCAGCTTATTCAAAAGGTGGCAGAATGATCTCTGTCACCTTTTAAAATTATTACATGAATTTATGACGACTGATCGAATCTAAAGAAATCTTAAGAAAATATTGTTTCTATATTTTTATTCTGTATACTTGTATTGAGATGAGGTGTAAACATGGTGCAACCGCGTATTTTAATTGCAGATGATGATCGTGAAATTCGCGAAATTATTCAGTTATTGTTGAAACAGGAAGGTTATGATGTAATAGAAGCCAAAAATGGAAAAGAAGCAATTGAGCTTGCTAACGAGGCAATTGATTTGTATATACTGGATATCATGATGCCTTATTTAAATGGTTATGAGGTATGTGAACAGATTCGAGCAATTAGCAATGCGCCTGTTTTATTTTTGACAGCCAAAGGAACGCAGAAAGATAAAGCACAAGGATTCTTGAAAGGCGCAGATGATTATTTAGCTAAACCCTTTTCCTATTCAGAATTACTTGTCCGCATAAAAGCAATGCTGCGTAGGTTTATGGTGTATCAGGGAAAGCAAGCTGAAATAGAGAAGAGATGTCGAATACTGCAAATAGCAAACATTCGTATAGAAGAACGTAATGAAGATGTTTATGTAAATGATGAAAGGGTTTTATTGACAGAATTAGAGTATAAACTTCTGCATTTTCTAGCCACACACCGTTATCAAACGTTTTCTGCAGAAGAACTGTTTGTATCTGTGTGGAATGAAATATATTATACAAGTGCAAATAACACTCTAATGGTACATATACGTAATTTAAGAAAGAAAATTGAAGAGGATCCGCAGAATCCAAAACATATCAAAACAATATGGGGAAAGGGGTATCGTTTTGATTAAGAAAAAAAGAGGGGGATTGCTTTTAAATATTTATCTTTTGATAACAATAGCAATGATTACTTTTTTTACAGTGTATGCTTTCCGTTATTGCGTCTATGATTTTTTATATGAAAATGGCTATGTTAAACAGGAAAGCAAAAAGGAGCTTGATAAAAGAATTAGACCTCTCATAAAAGAAAAATACATGCTCCTTAAAAACATACCAGAATTAGATAAAGCTTTGGCAGATGAACTTAAGGATTATGATTATGAAATTTTAACTATTTCAGACAATCATATAATACAAAATTTATTTTTATCAAAAGGCTTCTTAGTATATAAAGATGGATGGACATATAAGAAGCATATGCATTATTATTTTCATAAGAATAGGATAGAAATTATATGTTATCCAAAATTATATAAGTATTTTGAATTTTATAATTGGGTATGTGCTGTTTCTGCTATCATTATATGTCTGCTTTTTATATTGGGAAATAAAATAGAAATGAAACATCACCTAATGAAAAAATGGACTTCTAAAGTTTTTCAAAGCAATAAGCTTTTTAAATTATATCGTCTTTCAACTGAATTACTGATTGTAAACATTTTTGCCTTTCTTATAGCAGGAAGCCTATTTGCTTTTCTATATGTAAATCGTTTTTCTCCACTTGAGTATTTGAAGGATTCTTCTTTCTTTCGTGAAAAAACGATAGAAGAGATGGACCGTTCTGCTCAACTTATACAAACTGAGATAAGACATCTTGATATAAAAAAAGACAATAAGAAAATTGAAGAGATAATAAAAAGCATGATTCCACGATACGCCAAGTCAATTCTTTCAGATGAAGATAACTTGGATAATGTATATGTTGCAGAAGAGGATATTTATAATGATTTCATGCATGGTATATATGATTTACTGATCGTAAGGAGACCTTTCGATTATTATTATGTATTAGAATGTGATCATAAATACGCAACATTGTCAATCACCTACTTCCCTTTTATTTATTATATGCAGATATATATTATTGGTATATTTATAATTTCATTTTCATATTATCTAATT
>OGFC01001195.1_pt1 | contig 16223 bp, 34 predicted proteins | sample 1570841 | NCBI WGS metagenome assembly OGFC01 (sample SAMEA2582137, study PRJEB24529) | metagenome | biome: Human gut stool | place: China | collected 2011 | reverse complement strand
ATAAAGAAACATATAATATGGAACAGCTGCTATATACTGCGCATATAATGGTCTAACTTGATTCATCCAATCTATCCTAGTTTTTGAAATCAAATCAGCTCTATACTTTTTATTATTAAACCAAATCGTCCATATAAAAGTTCCGATGGCTATTATCCCTGTTATGGCTATCCAATTAAAATATCCTTTATTTGTAAAAAACAACTTTTCAGCATAAGAAACTACTATTTTAAAATTGGAATTATTATTTAATAGTGTGTTGCTCATCTTATTTTCACCTCATACATATAATACAAAAGCCCAGTCGATTAGACTAGGCTGAGGTAAAAATAAAATGATCGTAGTTTATTGTCATCGTTGACAATCTGACGAGCTGGAATCGAACCAGCGTTCCCAATGTAAACTTTGAACGCATTCAGTATTGTAAATCGGAAGCTGACCACACGCCAGACAAGGATAGCGGATCGGTAAGGGAGGTTTATCACCTCCGTTGTTTAGTGCTATCCTTATGAGCTAAGTGGGGAGTCGAACCGCCATCATGCGCTGAGAAACGTTGTAAAAAAATCAGTGCCCACCCGGTGGACGTTAGCTCTATCCGCAACCAGAGGAATCGAACCTCTCCGGTGCCACCAGGCGTTGCGGTGTACGTAATTAGTTATCTTTAAGGAGGTCACACATCACTGCCGTTACGGTAACAAAATGAACATTCCAATTGAAGGAGTTAACCTTGGCAAGTCATCAGCACCACTCACTAATATAACTGTTGATCTGGACGCTTTGACGAAGGAAGTTGATTCTGTCACGGTAGATGGGGAAGAAACGTGTAAGTTGATGAAAGAGTTAGATATATATCCAACTCTTTCACAATACCAGTATATGTCATTTTATCCCCGTGTGGTACCCGTTCGATCCCCGTTCGATCCCCGATTTGAAGTAGACGTGGAAATCAGGAATTAATTGACGATCAACACGGTATAATGCACATTTTGACTCAATGATATCTGCAAAATCAAGGCAGGCCCGCTCTTCTAGTGCCTTATAGCCATCATCACTATATCGGCATAACTTTGGCGCCAGCTCCTTAATGTACATGCGATCTATAAATCCTGGCAAAAACCGTTCTTTCAGGATCACTTTGGACGAATACCGGCAACTTTGAATAGCCTCGTGAACGGCGTAAATTGCATGCAAACAGTCGGCAATATCGGCCAGGCGATCATCAGTCGAGTTAAAGACCGAGCTACCTTTAATTCCAGTAAGATCTAATTGTGGAGATCGCAAGCCGTAGTCGCCTGCTCTTAAACAGATTCCTTCAAATTGGTTATCGTCCCAAAAGAAATGACGCACTTTGTCAGTTGTTGCTTGTTTATCAATTTGCGGAAACAGTCCCATGAAGTGCACTCCTCGTTGTATAATTTGATTGATATTTGTTTTGAGAGCGCCCTGCATGGGTGCTTTTTATTTTGTAAGTCTCACCATCGCCAAACCGGGATTCCGATCAGTGCCCAGCAGATCAGATTGGTAATCACTGCTGCTATAAGCACTGCTATGATCCACTTAATCGTTTCACCCATTTTGAACCTTTCCTAGTATCTCTCGTAAGTATGGTTGAATTTTTCATCTGACATCGTTCTCCATTCAACTAGCGTGAGTCCATATAATTCAGTCGTACCTAAATACAAAATCCACCACCCGCGTTTTAACGGCATTGAACCATTGTTTAAACGACACGTATATGTTTCACCAAAACCATCATCGGTAATTTGGTACTTTTTCATCATTTCAAGAGAACCATCGAACTGTTCAGCTTTGATAGGATCGATCTTTCTGTATCTTTGTAGCATTATTTCACCTTTTAACCCCTTCCTAGAATCCCTCGTAAGGCTTTCTGCGCATTTTTAATCCAATCATGGTTAATTGCCTTGCCACGCTCATTAATCGGTGTCAGCGCCAATTCCTGGGCTAATTTTACTGCTTCTTGCCAGTCCTCTAAGTCTAGCGCCGTGTCCCGGTAATCTCTTGGATGGTAGTTGAACGGCTCTGTCTTACTAATGGTCACGATCGGTTCAACACTGCCAAAGGTGTCAAGAGATGTAGCTAAGATGGCTACCTCGCTAATCGAATAGTGTAAGTTGACGTCTAAATCCTTCTGATTCTTCAATTCTTCGTATGTCATAGCTGCCTCCTATAATTTGGCTCGCCCACTCTTAATGTCTTCTTCGATCCGATCCAGGCGTTTGAGGTATGTCCCCGTGCGCGCCTTCAAGTCTGAGCAGTCTAGCACTCGCTCTAAGCCTTGGTCGTGAATCTCCTCCTTTTTGCGTTTTTCTAGCAGCTTCACGTACTCGTCATAATAAGTTCTCTCCTTTTTCAGATCTTCGCTTGGATCTTTGGTTTTTCGGCCCGCACGCTTTTCATATTTCAGCATGTTTAAATAGCAAAAGCTGATGGCCACGATTGCCGGATAATAACCGTGTTCAAAATGCCAAAACAGGTCGTGGCCTCGCTTGTCAAGGTAATACTTCGGTCGTATCGTTTCCATAGTCTTCTCCGTTAAGTTTCTTTCCTGCGACGCTTTCTAGGCTTTTCAGTGGGAAACTGTACTTTTCGCGTAGCATGTGCAAGTAGGCTTCCTGACCACCAGCGTCAAGGGACGCATACTTTTTCCTAAAATTGCGCATCAAGACGATCCACGACTTCTTGCGCTTGGAAATTAGCTTTGCTTGTTCACGTTCAAAAGCGATTTTTAACTCTTGCTCTCTGCGTTTGCTCTCTAAGCGTTCCAGTTTCACCTCCCACTCAACGGCCTTTTGGATCGCCTTAAATTCAAACTTGATGTTCGGCTTGCCGTTTTGCTCGATCCAATCAACAGTTGATGGCGGTAGCTCGCGTCCGTTTCGCTGATACTCGTCCCAGTCAATCGCCGCTAGTAGGCGACTTGTCAATAGATTTGCCATTGCTATCCTCCTCATGAAACCCGTCCTCTCGTAACTCTAATAGGCTAACCTGTAATGCGTCTGCAATCCTACAAGCATTCCTGAAGCTCGGTTCCACGCCTTTGTTTTTGTATTGGTAAAGTGTGTTATCTAGGATCCCAGTTTGCTTTGCTAGCCAATAGATACTTCGATTTTGTCTAATCATGATTGGTTGTACTTTATCCCACCACATGGTGATTACCTCACTCCTCTTTACCTCAATATATTGTGGTATAATCTGATTGTTGATTGCCCTGTGGCGTAGCGATACGTTACTTAGCACCGGGTGAATTCAAGGAAAACCTAAGTCTTAGTTGATATGGCAACCCTGAGCCAAGCTTAATTGAAGGTGCAACGCATAGGATTTATATCCCACGAGCGCCCGGCAACTCCCCGAGTTGAAGAGATATGCTGAACTGTATGGAAACATACAGAAGTAACGGATAAAAAGCCGTTACGGTAACAAAATTGATGAATGGCGTAGCTAAACAGATGAAGGCGTTAAGCAAAGTTTCATTACCTACCGCACAAGTTTCCTCACAATACTTTGATGCTAAGGGGATGGTAAACTTAAATAATATTAATAATTTAAAGACTAAATTAACAATGCCTTCCGCCAACGCTATTCCTAGTAATCGCACCCCGCCACCCGTATCGGTGGCCTTTTTATTTGACCATTCGTTTCCTCCATTCCTTTAATGACCCATATCGAGCCGTTTAAGACGTTTTGCATGATTTTGGTAATTGCCCGAACAAGGTTTAAAAATCGCTCTGTGGGCTTGTAAGAGGATGCCAGGTATCTTTAACAGTTTCGTTACTGTGCCTTGTCATCCATGATGGCTTGCTTCATCCATTCATCATATTCTGCCTTGGCGTCTGCCTCTGAGTAAGACTCAACTTCTTCGTGTTCCCGAAGTTTGTCCATCAAATCACCTCCAGCTCACTTGCTGCTACGTCTTCAATCAAGGCGTGGTTGTCTGCGTCCCACAGATCAACCGTCCCATCTTGCCAGGTAGAATGGATCGTAAACTCCACTCGGCGCCATCTAACCCGGTCACCCGGCCATAAATTAATCGTTGCCATGTTCTAACCTCGCATATCATCTAGTCCTTTAAAATCGATCGTGTTGTCCTTACGCTTGGTAATCATCCGGCTGATTAGTTTTGGGTTGTACATCTGCACCAAATCACCTGATGTGTTGTTAGTCGTAACAATCGTTGACCCGTGATGCGCATTTTCGTACTCGTCATATCTGGCGTCGGCTACTTCATACAACCACTCCTGCATGTCCTTTCGAACCGGATTGAAGTGTGCTTTCCCTGTATTTTTGTTGATTATCTTCATCCCGGCTTCTGTTCCAAAGTCATCAATGATCAATATTGGCGCTTGCTTGGCCTTCTTCTGCAAATCTTTGAGCCTATGACCAACTTCCGGATTATCGAAACGTTCGTTAAACATTCCAAATATCTTTATCGTTGAAATAAACAAATACGGTTTCTCGGCGTCCTTAAATACCTTGTCGGCAATTGCCAAAGCTAGACTGGTTTTACCAGTTCCTGGTTCGCCATACATCAGTACGTTAAACTGCTCACCGGCAATCATTCTATTAGCTAACTTCCAGGCGCTGTTACCAACTTTCCGCGCTAATTGAGTATTGTCTTGCATGTCAGGCTTCCATCGTTCAAAGGTAAAATTCAAAGGTCGGGAACCCGACCAAATAGAATCTCGCAGCCAACTTTTAATTTTTTCCTGGCGGATCTGTTGGTTCCACTCGCTAATCAAACGCTGCTCACGTTCTTCCTTGCGTTTTTTCATCTCTGCAAAGACTTCTGGATCCTTCGTAGGATCACGATCTTGATCTTTCATCATTGCCACAATGTTTGGTGGCAAATTTAATCCTTTCATATTTCCTCCTAGAATTGATAACCCTTAGCACGGTTTGGCTGTTGATCCATGATTGGCGTTGCGTACTCATCATCAAACCGGCCATTAAACCAAGTCGATCCATTCATTGGCTTTTTCCATTGGTTAGCTGCTAGGTCTTGCTTGTAGGCTTTTAGCTTTCCCATTAGGTACTCATCAGTGTGTTCTTTTGATTCCTTTCGCCATTTCTTGTAGTGACGAAAGGCTTCTTTTTTTCCAGCTTTATTTGGGTATTCTTTCCAAATCGCCTCGAAATTTTCGGACAAACGATCGTCGGGCTTGCCCGACAATATTTCTGTATTATTCTCTGGAGTAGTCTCTGGTATTCTATTGGTATAGGTCGTATCATTTTGATCCAATGTAAACGGATCATTTTGATCCTTTGCATCGTTACAATTTGATCCGCTCGTGGTATCATTTTGATCCACTCGTTGGCTCACTCGTTCTAACTTTTGGTAGTCGATTCGGTACCACTTGGTTCGGTCGAAACTTGCTCTGTTGTAGTTTGCGACGATCAACAATCCGCTTTTTTCAAGACTTCTGAAAACTCTTTTTACCGTTGCAATCGACCAAAACGGAAACTGCTTTTGCCAACTCTCCATCGTGTTATAAATCCACTTATCGCCGTCCCTAACTTTTGATGACTTTTGCAGCCAATAATGAATTTGTTGAAGTACGATCGCCTCGTTAAGGCCGATTGCCTTAGCTAGACTTGGAAGGACTTGTAAAGGTGGCTCTTGAATTAATAGTCCCATTTCTTAATCCCTTTCTTTGTAAATCCCTTGTAATCCGATCCTCTTGAGTGTTTCTTTGTCGACCTTGATCCCGATCCCGGTTAAGTGGTGGCGCTGCAAGAACTCCTGAACTCCGATTTGGTGGATTTCTATATGGTGTTCTCTGCATAAAGCCGCTAAACGGAATTTTGTATGATCCTGCTTGTTTCTATTTCGTCCAGCTCCCAACTCGTCCACGTGATGGATGTCGGCGTGACGGCCACAAATCAAGCATTTACGGTGTTTAATGCACTGATATTGAAAGTTGCTTTCATCTCTGGGTAAAAGCATGTATCCGCTCCGGATTGGGACGTCGTACTCGAAGATGAATTTAACTACATCATCGAGTAAGTAGCGCGCTTCCGTTACTGAGTTGCTTGTATCATTGGCTAGGCTAATTTCATCGCCTTGAGTGCGGATCGTATACCTGGCGTAAAAGTATTCTTTCAGCCAGTTGACCGGTTCACCTGACCATCGCCAGATGTCTTGTAGCAAAGCAAAGAATAGCGCTCGCTGTTTCGGCCGGGCTTGGCGGGGATCTGGAAACTCAAGCATGACCTTGATCTTTTCATTTTCCCCGGAGTTTAAAGTTTCTAAATGTTCAAAGAAAAGCTGGCCCGGTGGTTTATCTGGGATAACTTCCCACCGGTCGCCTTTCCATGTTGCTGTACCGCTAATCATTAGAATGGTGGGTTGTTAAAATCGAACCCGGCTCCTTGAGGTGCTTGATGATTTGGCTCTGGTTGCCCCTGTGTGCCATTTTTCCCCCAACTTGAATAATTCCCCGTTTTACTGTTTTGCGGGCTTACTGCCTCATTAGGTGATGATCCTGGGCGCTTCTGACCGTTTGGCTTGCTTCCCTCTGGGTCTAGCTTGTTGTGATACTTGACGCGCAAATAGTAATTGCCTGCGTTATTCCCATAATCTGACTGTTGCCATTCAACGGTGACATTGAGCTTTTGGCCCATTAATCCCTTTGCATAGTCTTGGATCGTGTTTACTTGTGTCCCATCTGGAATGCCAATTTTGACCAGTAAGTCATTGAATCGCTTGATTGATTTCTCAAGCTTTTCTGGGTCGCTGTCAATCCAAGTCATGGTGTCGGCATATTCGATTTTGGCCCCTTGATATGTGCCATCTAACACTTGGTAATCAAGATTAATCATGGGGTTACCGTTGCTGGAATTTTTAAGTTCGCTTTTGATGATTTCAACGTTGTAAGTTCCGGCTTCTTCTACATGTTGTCCGCGAAATGTGTTTTTGCTGTCAACTCGAAATAACATTTTTACTTTGCCTCCGTAAATAGTTCATTTGCTTTGATTAGTTTTCTATCGTCTAGCCGATTCTTTGCATGGTTTCCTTGTTCAGGATCCAAATCAATCATCCGTTCACTATCCTTGATGTAAATCCTCCCAACCACGTCAAACATTGACGTGAAAGCGTTGAAAGTTTTTTCGTTCATATCAGCAGTAAATCGGCCTTGCATAAATTCTGGGCCCTTATCCACCTGGTGGGCGGTAGCGTACACGTTGACGTTTGATTGCCGAAGCATAGTTCCCATTGACCGAAACCAGAGTTGCAATTTTTGGTAGTTCTGACGGCCGTCTTTACTAGCCCCATCGATATTTTCTAGGACCATGTTCTGAAGGGAGCTTACGTTATCTAAGCCAATAGTGTCGTATGTTCTAATAGCGCTGTTTAACAATTGCTCGATATTGTGTTGAATGCTTGGCATATCACCAAGCTCAACGATTCCAACGTCGATTCCTTTTGCTCCTCGTAAAACGTCCGTTGATAGGTCGAAGCTGATTAATAGCTTCTTCTCACCTGGAACGTCTTTGAAAAGAGTTGTCTTACCAGTTCCACCATCGCCATAAATTAGCCACATATGGGCTTGTGGTGGCAGTTCTCCATTCTTGAAGAATTGCATTACTTAATCTCCTTCCACGAATCCTTTTCAGTTCGTTTCTTGATTGCAAGTGTGGACGGCTGATCCTTAACAGCGACGCCAGATACCATTTCACCGTCCGATGTGATTACTTTCCCGTCTGGAGTAATTACCAGGTCCTTCTTAAGATCGTTCCACTTGAGTTTGATACTCTCTTGTTTTTCGACTAAGTCAGTACCTTTAAATTGCTTAATCAGTTCTTCGTCGCTTGTCTTGACGATCGTCTGTTTTGGTTTCGTCCATGTCAGCCGTCCTAAGACGCCTTTGTACTCGTAGTCGGGTTCTTCTGCCTTCTTGAGTTCGGCGTAATCGGCGATCAAGCCACGCATGTATTCAATTGTCTTTCGGTTGTTTTTCTTGTGCTGCTCGACGTATTCTTTCGTCGCTGCCAAAATTTTGTCTTGGTCGTTATCATCGTTTTGCGCTTCTTGGATCTTGCGAAAAGCCCATTCAAGCTGGCCTTCGTTTTCAATAAAGAAGCGTTCGCCCTGCTTTTCGCCGGTTTCTTCAAATGACGCTTTCACGTCTTTTAATGTCGGTTCCATTGTTAGTCCCCCAGTCGCTTTCGTGCTTCTTGCTTGATTAAGTCCTTAGCTACGTCCAACTGTTCTAGGATTGCTCGTACCTCTGCTCGTAGCGCGCCACGAGTTTCTGGCTCGTTGGTGTCCAAACCCTTCAAGTCCCACATCGCCTTCATCAGACGATCGCTGGCGTGTTTGAATCCGTTTGCGTATTCTTCGTAGTCCATGTGGTATAATCTCCTTGTGTATAGTTTTGTTTAGCCTAGCGGTTGCGCCCGCTAGGCTTTTTCTGTTTCGGAAAGCTGTACTTGAAGCTGGCCAAGACATACGGCACGATGGCCACCGTTGCTAGTGCTACTTGGTTCGTCAGAAGTAGCGAAATCGTCAAAATGAACAAGGCGACGTACGCCAATCCTTCGGTGTTAGTCATGTACTTCCTCCTTGTAGTGTTCGTTGCGTAGCTTCATTTCCAGGCGATGACAACGCTCCGTGAGTAGAACGTTGTTGACCACCAAAGCGATCAAGAAGACCGCCATGATGACCAGTAATGGTCCCATCTCTATCCCTCCTATAACTTGGCTCGCCAGTCGATCAAATCGACATTGGCGTTGATCCATTCAATTGCTTTGCGTTCATTAATCTTAATCGGGTGTCCTCGCCCCGCATTTAGTCCGTAGACAAACGCCTGCGTTTCTGGGTGGTCTTCGAAGATATAGGTCTTGACCCATTCTTTGCCCTTACGCATCGGCAAGAGCCCAATGAATTCGTCTAGGCCGATCATCTTGTCAACCTCTTGGCGCCTGGGCAAGCCATACTCCTTCAAGAACATCGGCCGAATCTGCTCATAGAGTTGGGCGATCAAGTCCGGTGTGAAGTCATCTATTTGTAGTGGCATTCAAGTCCCCCCTTTCTGTTAAAATTTAGTCATCCCCTAATGAAAGGAGGTGAGTTATTTGACTACTTCAAATTGGAATATCTTATCTGTTTTTGCTTCTATCATTTCTGTTTATATTTCATATTTACTTGGTAAAAAAGCGTCTAATATGAAATTTGAGCAGAAGCAAAAAATGAAACGATATGATTCTCTCTATGCGCCATTAATGAAACTTTTGTACAGCCGAAAATCTAATGACCTTGTGTTTTATAATTTGATTATTAGCAATCAATTTGAATCATTTGAAAAGCTTCTTATAGGGAATGTGCAGTATATGGGAAAAGAATCTGCACAATTGCTTTATAAAGTTATGACCACTGGTAAATCTGAAGTTATTAAGCAAAATAAGAAGAATCTTTTTCTGATTAATAATGGTATGAAACTTCAGCCAATGGATGATAAAGCTGCAGAAGCTATTGACCTTTACAGAGACCTAATAATCCGCTTATTACTGGAATCAGTAGACCTATCAAAATCATTACACCTAGAATCCATTGGACAGCCTTTGATTGATATTTTCCAAAAAGAGGGTAAATATCTAGATAAATAATCATGATGGCTGCTAAATCAGCAAAAATAGATAATATCGGAAGGTATATATTCCAGTTCATTTTATTGACCTCATATTGATATGGTTGAACTTTTTACCGCGTTGAGTCCAAGGAACGAAAATGATAAGGACTAATAGGTTCTTTCATAATTTCTTTGGCGGCTAAATCATTAGTCATATGTTTGTCTAGCTTTTTCACGTCCAACTGTTGGTTATCCTGCCCGATAGCCAGCAGTTTTTTTATTTCGTCTGGTGTTCCTTTAATTTTGATTTGCATTGCCTCGCCTCCTTTAGGATCCTGATGATCCTCCTCGTCTGTTCCGGGCTTAACTTCACTCGGCTAAGCTCCTCGCCGGTCTTAGCGTCAAAATTCTTCACTTTCATAGCTATGCTCCTTTCTTTTTGCCTGCGGTTTCAATTAGGTCGCCCATACCAAATTAGGTCACCCATACCAAGCAGATCGCACATCGCATAGAGCACTTCAAGGTTCATGTCTTGCAGGTCCTCAATTCGTTCTTCGCGTTCATTACCATCACAGATTGTGGTAAAAGTAGTGGTGTTGTATTCAATCAGCCTCTTGAGTGCTTCACGCAAGTTATCTGGTTCGTACATTCTTGTTGCCTCCTACAGCCCTAAGTCGTCGTCCTGAATCTCCAACGCATTATCCTGGAACACCTTGAGAGCTTCAGGAAAGTATCGCCAAGCTCCATCGTGATCGCGGTAGCTCATATCGGCATCGCGCTTAACGCCTAGCTTGTTGGCCCATTTGCCAATCGCAATCGGTGACACGCCAATGATGTTGCCAATCTCGGTTGCTGAATACTCTCGGCGTGCACCTACCGGCAGTGCCGACATGGCGCGAATTGCTTCGTTGCGGAAGTCAGTGGCCATACGTGGTCGCTGGTAATCGTCAGCAACTTTGCCAAGCTCCAGATACAGCTTGGCGTCTTGATTGCGTAGCTCGTGCGCCTTGTTGACGTTCTGCTTGCGCATTTCAATCAGCCATTCTCGCTTGTATGCGAGCTTCTCATGCTCCAGGCTACTGTCAATTGCGACTGTCTTACCGTTATGTTCAGCTTCATATTCGTTAAATAGGCTGACATAAGTTGCTGTGAAGATCGTTCCTTTCCGACCGGTTAACTTGTTGGCCACGAACTCGCAGCCTTGTTTAGTGAGCAGGTAGCACGGAAGTTCCTTGCCTTGTTGTGATACGTAGCTTGATTCAATGAAGAATTGAGCAGAATCCAATTTTGGATCGTGCTCCATATCACGAGAGCGCAAAATTGCGCCCTCCTCCATATCACTGATATACCGGCGAATGTCACGCATTAAATCGCGGTGGCGCTTGCCAATCATCTTGGCGACGTCACGTGAGTCCATTGCCTCTCGATCGTTAACTTGCTTGATCAATTCATTCTTTTCCATTCGATTTCCTCCTATAGTTTTCCGTTCCAGTCGATCTGCTCGTGGTGCTCTCGCATCCATCGCCGGGCGATCGGCATGTAAACTTTGGTTCCATGACCATGTACCGACTTAACCCAACCGCCGGGATTGTTTTCGATTTGAACTTCCGGAAAGGAATCAAACACGTATAACCGAATCCAGGCGGGAGCTTTACCGGCGAACAAGTCCGCCCTAGCGTCCTCAAGTCGTACCCAATCCGGTTCCAACTTGGTTTGGATTAGCGGGGCAACTAACCGGGCTAGTTCTTCCAGGCTCCCTTGAGTTAAGGTGATCTCCATTTCTCTCACCTCTTTTGGTATGATTTAGGTATCTCCTTATAGGAAGGAGGTGAAACTTATGAGTAGTGGTTTAAACGATATGATCAAAAAGTTAGATCAGATGGAGAAAGGTGCTAAGTCCTTAGAAGGGACGCACTCAATTCCGCTTAGCGAACTTTGCGATCAAAAATTTTTGTCTAAACACACAAGTGGCAATTTCTCAAATTTCAACGACTTCTTTAAAGCTGGTAAATTTGGCAACCTTACTTTTGAAGAAGTTCCTGACGACAAGTGGGATGAATGGGTAAAGAAATCAACCGACTTTACGTCATGGAATGAAATGATAAAAAGTGCCACGCAAGCGTATGTCTCTAAAAAATTAGGATTTTAACGCTAGTTAAGATCATCCAACCGTTCAACAAGTTGGATGGTCTTTTCTAATTCTTGGTTTAACTTACGGAATGCTTTCGTTGTTTCCTTAACGTCTTTTAAGCCTTTAAGCTTAATGTCAACTGTTAACTTTTCACCATTCATACCCATCGTCTTCATCTCCGTACCATCCGATCTCAAAGCCATCGATATTTACGGTTCGCACGTTGGAACCTTCAAAGTCGAATACTTGCACTTGGTTTTCCATGTTTGCTCCTCCTAATCTCCCAGCTGGCTTTCTTGGTCAGCAATGTTTTCGTTAATCATTCATCCCTAGCTCTCGATATATCATCATCCGGATCTCAACTGATCGCGGGTCATTGCTTCCTTTAATGGCCCGACTGATTTGTGCCGGTGTCGTATGGATTCGCTTAGCAAGGTCTTTCTGCTTGATGCCACGCACCATAAGCTGATACTTAATGGCAATTTCAACACTGTTACTAGCCTTTTTAAGGTTTGCTTCTTCAACTGGCATACACTTTGCCCCCCTTATTTGTTATTTTTTGATCAAGTTATTGAATACAGTCAGAAAATTTGCTAAACTGTAAGCAATTAAATAACGTCACCATTCCCTGTACTTCCCTAAAACATAAGGTTTGTTGACGCTGTATTTTTATTGCTCAATTACTTGATGATTCTATACTAACATATTTTCTAAATTCATCAAGTAATTTTTAGAATTTTTTCTGCACAGGTTTATTACTTTGGAGTTTTTACCATGAACTTACTTGATAGGATTAAAACGATTTCTAAACAGAAAGGCTTGAGCCTTAGAACTGTTAATGAAAGAGCTGGACTCGGACCTAATGCTATATACAAATGGAAGAATACTAGTCCGTCTTTTGATAAGTTAGAAAAAGTTGCCAAGGTTCTGGATGTCACACCTAATTACCTATTAGGTAGAGAAGATCATTCTAGCAATGCGCCTGTCGACCTATTAGACGGTGTCCGTATGTACAAAGGCCGCCCCCTCGATGATAAAGAAAAATCCATGATTGAAGCTTTACTGGATTCATACCGTAAGGGGGATGACTAAAATGGACGAGCTAATCACTTATCTGGTTAATTGGGGATTTGATCACGGATTTGGGGTAACCTTTACTGATCAGCTTCCAGCATCCCTTGCGGGTTTTTCATCGCAAAAAGACAAAGCCGTATGGATTAATACTAGCTGGAGAAACAAACCTGAGTATGGATTCGTAGTTGCTCACGAGATGGGACATTTGATAGATGGCGATGAAGGGATTAATCGCTACTCATCACCCTCGCTCTCAATTAAGAATGAGTACGCTGCTAATGTTTACGGAGTTAAGTTGATCAAAAACTATGCTAGCCGACAGGATATTGAAATTAACAATCAAACGGCTTTTTGCCAAACATTTGGAATCCCGTTAGTTCTTGCGGATTTAATATAGCAATATACGTCCAAACCTGATCGACGTTAAAAGCTAGTGGGAGGATTATGTATGAAAAAGATAGGCTTAGTTTGTGCCACACTGTTAGTCGGTATGTCACTTTCAGCCTGCAACAATCTGGCGTCACAGCAGTCACATAAAGCAAGCAGTAGTTCATCTACCAAGGTAGTTGAGCACCACCACAAGAAGCGTCACCAAAAGCCCCAGAGCTCGTCCGTATCTTCATCTAGTTCTACTAGTCAGACCAATCAGCAAGCCCAAAGTCAGTCTTCGAGCGTCCAATCCACCCAATCTAGTGAGAGCTCACAGCCAGATGCTTGGAGTAGCCAGCAGCAGGCTCGTGATCAGGCGGCTCAGAACGACGGCCCCACTACTGAGGACCAGGCCCGTGCAATGCTTGGTGGTGCTAACGGCGACTTGCAGGCAACGAGGACTTCCAACGGCTGGACATTTTCTGGTGATGGCTACACAGCCACTGTCGGGGATGACGGGAGTGTGGAACATAACTAGAAAAGCATCCCCTGCTGGCAGGGAATGCAAAGAATAGAATAAAAATATCGTTGACATAACTGCCTAGCTATATGATTAATATAGTTAATCAATTGAATTGGTCAGCTTAAGACCGACTAAGGCAAGTGTGTTTGTGCACTTGCCTTTTTTATTAGCTAATTTATGTCCAAACCCTGATCGACGTTAAAAGCTGTTGGGAGGGACTGACAATGGAAACTGCGTTATTTTTATCAGGCTTGGGCTATCTAGCGGCAATCATGGCCTTTGTGGTTGCGATCGGGTTTCTGATCACTCTACTTGTTGGCCGAACATCTGGAAATGAGGTTACTTTTAAGGTTGGTAAAAAGGGAACACTAATTGCTGGAATTGTTTTAGCTGCTAGCTTGGTACTTGGCTTTGGCGCCGGAGCGGTTGAGAATAGCATCGCAACTCATCGTAACAACCGCTTTGATAACTATGCTGAAAAATACACTAAGCTGTATGCCAAAACGTCCACCGATGCCGAAGATATCGCCAACAACATTTACGATGCTTGGCAAGATGGAATCTTTGACGACACGTCAGATAATAATTTCGATCCAAGCACGGTCGTATCAGCATCCCTTGAAAAAGATGCCGATAAGGTCTACGCGCTAGAAAACAACATGAAGGAACTTAAAGATACGTTAGACAGCATGAAGGATTGCGATGCTCCAGACCGTAGCATCAAGCTTTACCAAAACTCCTACGATAAGATGAGTGAGATGGCTGACTACGTGACTAATCCATACGGCAATTTCAACAGTTTTTATGACACGACAAATAGCCAGGATAAAGCCGTTGGAAATTACTTACGGAAATTATTAAATAAGTGAACCCGAACGTTAGTAGCGAAGCTGGCCTTAATGACCTGCTTTGTTTGTAGTTTGGGATCCCTACCGAGCTGGATTATATAGCCTACCTTAAAATCAAACGTATCCTTTAAATCAAACCAAATTAAATAAAAAGCCCTCTCCGAAGAAAGGACGTGATGAATATGAACTTAGAATTTATAAATACCATCCTAGGAATCATTGCTTCAATATCAAGTATATATGCTGCAACAACTTGTTTTAATCTAAAGAAAACAATAAATAAAAATTATTCAAACAGTGGAAACAAAACATCACAAAATGCTAAAACAAAATCTGGAAATATTCAGCAAAATCACTATTGAGGCGGTCATTTAATATGAATATATCAAATCAAGCAGCTAAAACAAAATCTGGAAATATTCAACAAACAACAATTCTTAATGTGAATGATTCTCCATTGTCAAAAACGAAAATCTATGACCTTCTAAAAATAATTGAGTCTGCCGACATATCGCAAAATACTTCTTACAGTCTTGAGCTTCCATCTTCCATTTCTGAAAAATTAATTTACAATAATGCTATGAGTTATAAAATGATTTTTAATGACTATTCAAGTGAGCTAAATGATTTTTCACAAGTAATTGAAGAATTTGAGAATAGTGAATCTATAGTTCTAAAAGTTAACCATATTTTTCTAAGAAATGCAGATTATACTTCTAAAGGTGAGATAAAGGCTTCTTCAGATGGTGATAAGCAACTTGATAAGGTAAAGGAAAAATTGGCATCTATAATTAAATCCGATTATAGATGCCAAGAAAATTATTATGATGAACAAATTGAATCATTTATATACACATTAATGCTTTATTGTGTTGAAAAGTGCAAAATTCTAATTAATCCTAATGAAATGAGCAATAAAAATGATTTTACTTGATAAAAACAACAAGCCTCAAAATACAGTTTACTATTTAGCAGCTATTTCCTATGGCTATTTGAGGCAAAATGGTAATATCGGTCTAACTGCCCTATATAAGGCACTATCTTCAAAAAAAATTAATAGCAAAATTGATTTTAATTTTTTTATTTTAGGAATCGATTTCTTATTCATGCTAGACAAAATTAATATAGACAAAAGAGGTGATTTGTATGTATCTAAAGGAACTTCGCATAACTGATAACAGTCAAGATACTGTAAAAGTAATTCGCAAAATTAGTTTCCATATAGGTACTAATTTCATTGTTGATACAAGTGAATCAAAAAAGCATAATAAGGTTGGTAAAACCACACTCCTTAAGTTAATTGATCTTATTTTTGGTGCTAAAGATAAAAAATATATCTACACTGACTCGGAAACAAATAGTACAAATACGAAGTTATACACGTTCATAACCAAGAATAAAGTTGCTGTTGAGGCCTTCGTTATTTCTTCATTAAAAAGCCCTAATAAAGAAAAGTCATACCATCTAAAAGTAGACTTATTTAATCACGGCAGTCATTATATCAACGATGAAAAATTTAACTCTACTGATTACAGAACTCAATTAAACAAAATTTTCTTTAATAATAATAAAAACATTCCTAGTTTTAGATGCCTTATCAACTCTTTTATTAGAGTGTCATTAAAAAAAGACTACAGCGAATTTTTAAAAAATTTATCACATGCTAGTACGCAAGTATATCGAGAAACATA
>OGFC01001187.1_pt1 | contig 16354 bp, 20 predicted proteins | sample 1570841 | NCBI WGS metagenome assembly OGFC01 (sample SAMEA2582137, study PRJEB24529) | metagenome | biome: Human gut stool | place: China | collected 2011 | reverse complement strand
CGAAATCCCTTCCCCGGTTTTTTATTTTCCCGGTCACTCAGCATCCACTGCAGCATCCTTTTCTCCTGCTTCAGCTCTGCTGTTTTTACGTCTACATAGGCAAGCAGCCGTATACTGGCTGTCCAGCAGCATTCTCCTTTCATGCGGCAGGAGCCTACATCATCCTGTGTTAGTGCATAAATCTCCTTGACATCTTCCGCGAAGCCTTCCTCAAATTTCTTTTTTTCCGTTCGTTCCTTCCACATAGCAGCTCTCCTTTTCTTTTAAAAAAGGGATATTTCCATTTCGGAAACATCCCGTTATACACAATGATGCGAAATAGAGCTTGCCCTGTTTATCAGTTACATACAGGAACAATCTCAGCAATCTCTTCCATCTTTGCTTCTCGTCTTATTTTTTTCCAAGTAAGCGGAACATATTCTTCTTATAGACCTCTACACCAGGCTGATTGAATGGATTGATGTCCAGCATATAGCAGGTAATCGCACATGCCTTGAAGAAGAAATAGCACATATAACCGAAGCTTTCCGCACTCATATCATCCAGTGTCAGAATCAGGTTTGGAACGCCACCTGTTTCCTCATGTGCTTCCAGAGTTCCCTGACATGCCATCTTGTTTACCCAGTCAACGGACTTACCAGCCAGATAGTTCATACCATCCAAATCTTCTTTATCCTCCGGAAATTTTAAATCCAGTGTCGGCTTGTCAATCAGCAGCAGTGTTTCATACAGCACCTTTTTTCCATCCTGTACAAACTGTCCCAGAGAATGCAGATCGGTAGAGAAGTTTGCACTGGTTGGCAGATTTCCCTTACCTTCCTTACCTTCACTCTCTCCGAACAGCTGCTTCCACCATTCTGCAACCATCGTCATCTGCGTCTCATAGCTTACCAGCATTTCGACATCTTTTCCCTGATTTTCCAGAATACGGCGGCATACCGCATACGCATACGCTGCATTCTTGTTCAAATCCGGATCCTTTAAATCCTCATATGCCTTTTTCAGACCGCTCATGATAGCATCGGTATCAATACCCGCAACCGCGATTGGGAACAGTCCAACCGGTGTGATTACAGAGAAACGCCCGCCGATATCATCCGGAATAACAAAGGTTTCATAGCCTTCCTTGTCCGCAATCGTTTTCAGCGTACCTCTGGCCTTATCCGTTGTCGCAACAATTCTCTTCGCTGCTTCCTCTTTTCCGTATTTATCTTCCATAAACTGCTTCAGCAGTCGGAATGCCAGCGCGGTTTCCGTAGTCGTTCCGGATTTGGAAATTACGTTGACTGCCACTTCCTTGTCCTTGATATACTCCAGCACCTGCGCGATATAGGTGGATGAGAATGTATTACCGAAGAAAATGATTTCCGGCTTTTCCTTACTGTACATTCCATTGATCATTTCAACGGCAGCTCTGGCTCCCAGATAAGAACCACCGATACCACAAACCATCAGTACATCGCATTTCCCACGGATATCAGCCGCAACACTCTTTAATCTTGCATACTCTTCCTTGTCATAATTGTTTGGCCATTCCACCCAGCCGACATAATCATTTCCCTTACCGGTCTTGTTGTGGAGATCCTCATGACATTTGGTAACGATGTCCTGATAACTTGAAATGTCTTCTTTCAAAAATGCATGCTTAGTGTCTAATTTCATCATATGCGTTTTCTCCTTTTACTTTGTTGCCTCTTCGATCCACTGATCCAGATGCTCCGCCAGTGAAGTAAATCCGATTTTCATCTGCGGCAATTCGTGGACGAATCTGCGTTTTCGCATGGAACGAGCTTTATTTGCTTCTATAGCTTTCAAGGACAGCTTGAAATGCATGCCGTCTTCATCGACATCCAGAATTTTCACCTTCACGCGTTCGTTGACCTTTACATACGTATGCACATCCCGTACGAAGCGCTCACTGATTTCAGAAATATGAATCAATCCGTTGTGCTTGCTGTCCAGATAAACAAATGCGCCGTAGGGCTTGATTCCGGTAACGACACCTTCCACGACCTCTCCAACCATATAATGCATCCACTCACCTCATTTCATCATGCTTATTATATCATATCTTTTCTGATTTTGTGTTATAATAATATGGCAGAGAGCGTAAAAGGCTGATGACTCGCCGTTAAAAGCTGATAGTGGAAGTGAAATACACAGATTTTTCATACAGTCCCCATGGTATGATTTCTGCCGTGTTCCTTTTTTCATATATCTGCATCTACAGCGGCCAATCGTTATGCAGACAGCACTCTGGACTATATGAGGTGATACAGACATGAGTTCGATTTACCCCCTGGTGGCTGCCCTTCTGGCAAATGTCATCGCCCAGGTTTTAAAGCCGATCGTGCTTTATTTCCGCACCAAGGAACTGGATGTGCATCAGTGCATCGCCTGCGGAGGCTTTCCAAGCTCCCACAGCTCTACGGTAACAGCCCTGACGATTGCGATCGGCATGAACGAAGGCTTTGATTCCGCCCTGTTCGCGATTACCTGTGTTTTCAGCTTCATCGTTATTTACGATGCAGCCAATGTACGTTATTACGCAGGCAGAAATATACAGCTGACAAAGCAGCTGATCAGCGATCTGGAGACACTGAAGGGTCTGAAATTCAACGACCCGATCTATCATGAAAAGATCAAAAGCGTTCTTGGCCATAAATTCATTGAAATACTTGGAGGTATCCTGCTGGGCATACTGGTATCCCTGTCCATGTATCAGCTTATCCATTAGAGAAAGAAGGAATAGGATGCAGACAAAGATAGATGAAATCAAGCAAACCATTGAGAAAATACGTCCATACATACAAAGAGATGGCGGCGATGTAGAATTTGTATCCTTTGAGGATGGCATTGTCGGTGTACGTCTTCTGGGAGCATGTGTCGGCTGCATGTCCATCGACGATACGATTCAGGGTGGTATTGAGGCAATTCTGCTGGATGAGGTCGAAGGCGTTAGTGGTGTTACGCTGATAGAATAACGCTTTATAAAGAAAACACATGCGGCTTACTTGCTTCATGTGTTTTTACTTTTCCTGTTCATCACGGGTGAACGCTATCCTTATTTACTTGTGATCCGAGTTATATTTTTCAGCTGTATGGAAATCGTTCCATCCGGCTGATTTTTAAATTCCACAAAATCCCGAGAGTTCATATAGTCCACCGGTATGATGATTTCAATTCCTTTATCCGTTTTGATTTTCTGTACCTTATCCGAACGTGCTGGCTTTACATATTCCACTTCAATCGGCTTTTCAACGCCCTGTTTGCGCAGCTCCTCACGAAAATCATCCCGGGCAAGCGGCTTTTCAGCGAACAATAGCTCTGCGACCTCTTCAATTTCAATCGGTGTCTGCTGCTCGATATTCTCTTTTATGATACTTTTCATTTTCGGAACGACCTCCATCTGATCCAGGTCGTATTTATCACTGATTTCCTCTGTGATTTTCGCCAGTGAGGACACGGCTTCCTTGTAGGAGGGGGAGGTGGTGCTTTCCAGTACGATATCCGCAAAGAAGTTTACCTTCTCCGCCTCGATTTCCACCTTGCTTTCCACACAGTGCAGCGCATAATCGCTCAGCTCCACCAGAAATGCCTTATCCGCCTTGACTAAGGAGGAGGAAAGCAGTGTACGATAAGGGATGATGTCATTCCGCATGCCGGCCTCCTCCTGTACCAGTGTATGCGTAATGCCTTCACTGTAAGCATTATCGATTACCAGCAGATAGCGCCTTCCCTCTTCCATCACCTGTGCAATCAGCAAATCGCTTGGATAATATAATGCACATCGAAGCTTTGCATCAAATATGTGACGTGCAAGCTTCTCACTGAGCTGTTCAAAGCTGAGCTCCTGTAGCTTAAAGCTGTCCAGCCACTGCTTCACCTGTGAGCTTTCCTTGAATTTTCCACTCTTTTTAGAGGAGCTGGAAAAAACCCTGGATGCCTTGGTCTGCATCATTTTTTCAACCTCCGGCTGCAGCTCCTGCATGCAGCTGGTACTCATAATACATGTATTCTGTTCACAGTCCAGAACGTGGACAATCACCTTTTCAAATTCCGGCATAGGTTCCCTCTTTCCTTATAATAAACTTTCATATCCATATCTTTGCCTGTTTATGATACCCCATTTTGAAGGCTTTGCATAGTATAAATTGACTCTGAATTTAAAAATCACAAAATGTTCACATGATTTTTTCACAGAGTAGTGCTATAGTAATGACGATGTAAAAAAAGGTGGTCATGGAATGCAAAAAGCGATTTTTTCCAGAATAGATTTGAATAACGCCGACAATGATCTGGCTCAGGAGTATCTGAGCTGTATCTTTGACCTACTGCCGCTGGATGATGTGCAGGACCTCAAAGCATTTACACAGCATATGGACACATCAAGATTTCAGCACTCGCTGAATGTCTCTTATTATACATTTCTAATCGCACGCAGATTGCATCTGGATTCCTGCAGTGCCGCAAGAGCCGGTCTGCTTCACGATCTGTATCATTATGACTGGAGGGATTTGGATAAGGATGAGCGTCCCATCGAGGGACGACACTGTGCCGTGCATCCGCAGATTGCACTGGAAAATGCACGCAAGGCAACCTCAGTCAATGCCATCATTGAAGATGCCATCGTACACCATATGTGGCCGATGACACTGCATTGTCCCAAAACAAAAGAGGGCTGGGTGCTGCAGGCGGTTGATAAATACTGCGCCATGAGCGAAATTCTGTTACAGGGTGGAAGAAAGGTGCGGTATTCCAGACTTGCAATTTCACTGGCAGCATTGCTTTCCTTCAGCATTCGATAACGGTTTGATCCATAGCATGCTGTGCTCCCTGATAGACGTTCGGGGCGCAGCTTTTTCTTTTGTCAAAAGGAATCAGACGATCGGCTTTTCAAGCTGACTCGTATGTCCCCTTTATCATAAACACGTCCATTCTCAGAGAGATTGGACGTGTTTTTAGATATAGGAAAGCAGCCTGCTTATTCGAGCAGGTTCAATTCCTGCAACTTTTGTTCCATATAGCTGCGAAAGGCGAACTCCTCTTCCTCCTGCAGTCCCACATGATAGATACGATCGATATCCTCTCCCTGAAACATATACAGCTCCGATGCATCCAGCATACCCTCCGGATACAGCACCGCTGCATAATCGTACAGGATACCACTGGCGCGTTCCTCCTGGATTCTTCCGATAATCATTAGTTTTTTTCGCCCTTTCTTCAGGGTGATCACACTGCCAAGCGGCAGAATATTTTTTAATGCTTCCTTTTTCATTCCTTATACCTTCCCATCAGTAATTGATTTTAACCTTAAATCCCAGACCTGCAAGCAGTGAAGCCTTTCCGCCAAACTCCACTTCCCCTTTTTTACTGGAAAACTCTGCGCCAACTCCGGCAGCACCAAGCTCACCGGTACCGCTCAGCGTTATATCTGCGCCAAACAGAGAAAATTTCCCTTTCACCTCTCCCTGTACAGCAGCCACTCCGATTTCTCCCTTCAGCGTAACCTCATCCTTCTTAATCACCGCCTTGGCAGAGCCCTTGGCAACACCAACCCCTACAGATGCTTCAATTCCGGCATGTACATAAGAGGTGCCGATATCAAATCCTGCTTTCAGCTGAGCAAGCGCAGCTTGTGCTTCTGCCTCTAGCTGCAGCTGTGGATTCCAGGTACCCTCCTCATACAGCATCGCCTTTCCATCCGCAGACACACGGGCACTGCCAAGTGCAAACTGAGCGTTTGCCGATGTATATTTGCTGTCTCTTCCCAGCGTATAACGAAAGGCATCAAAGCCGCCGAAAATTCCGGCACAGATACCGTTTTTCGCATAATCGACAAGGGACCTGCCGCTTCCAAAGGTCGTGTGTGTACGATGGGTGGTTTTCCAGCTGTCCTTACGCGTATACCAGGCATCCTGCCAATCGCTGTCACTGGATGGTGTTGCGACCTGGCGCAGCTGAGCAGCCTTATGCAGAAGACGTTGCTCCATCGATTCATATTGCAGTTGTGAATCATGGAAATAGCCTTGCAGCTGATACAGCTGCGCTTCCAGCTGTCGCTGCAACAGTGATAGGCGGCTTAGCTGCGATGTTTGTCCCAGAATATGTTGAAGCTGATTAAGTGAAGGGCGCAGGCGGCTGCTTTGTTTCCAGGTGTGCTGTGTAGTTTGCTGAAGCTGCAGCAGCTTTCCGGTATGTATTTTTATCATTCGGCTATCGCCTACAGCATACGCAGTCCCTCACATATCCGAATCTGTTCCTGTACATTTTGCAGGACATTGCGATACTGTCGCTGCAGCAGGGGAAGCTCTGCGCCCTGAGCGGCATTGGGCAGCATGGCTGTTTGCTGACGCAACTGTAGCTGCAGTGCATACAGCTGCTGCAGATACGTGCAAGCCATCGTCTGGATAAGCGTCCTAGAAGCCTTCGGCACTGGCATTCAGCTGTGCCTCCATGCTTTGATAGGTTGATACCGTCTGATCAAGGAATTTTGCATAGGCTTCGACAATAGACCGATAATTGTCAAAAACCGGCACCATTCCATGAAAACGGGATCTTATCTTTTCTGAAGCCGGAGACTGCCAATAGGCAGCAAGCTGATTCATTGAACTGCCGATTTCCTGCAGACAGGAATTCAGCTGTTGATTCTGTGAACGGATACTGGCAGCGGTCTGTGTTAGCTGCGCCAGTGTGACTTGTAGCTGATCCATCATATACCTCCTAATTGACCAGACGGCGGGCCATCTGTGCTCGCTCATCCTGTGTCTGACGATAGGTCTTTGCACTCAGCTTGAGAAAAGACGCATACTCACGCATAAGTGCTGCCATCTGCTGAAAGTCTTTTTCAAACCCCTGAATCTGTGATACAAAGGCCTGATTATCCTTTCCCTGCCAACCGCTGCCCATCGCCGCTACCTCCTGAAACAAACGACGGTAATTCTTTTCGTAGGACAGGGTCTGCTGTTCGATCTGTCCTGCCGCACTGTCCAGTCTGGCAGGATCCACCTGTATTTTTATACTCATTTCGTTCCTCCTATAAGATGATGATGCGTTCTGCGCTATGAATGCCGGCCTCCTTAACGCACAGCTCGAAATCCGGCATGCAGTCCTGCTGCTCCAGATACCAGCTGCCTTTTTCAAGACTGCCCTTTTCCAAATGCCAGGCAGTCTCCAAAATTTGCGATACAAGACTGTGCACTACACACAGCTTTGCCTGTGCGGGAAGCAGCACCTCCATACCTTTCTGCACCGCTGGTACATACACCTCCACCAGTATTCTTTCATCCATTTTCTTCTACCTCCCATAGCTGCAGTATTCTGCATGTATCCTCCTCCCAGTAAATCGCTTCCTTGCTTTTCAGCATTCTATCTGTCTGCACACTCCTTTTCAATGCATAGGAATGCTCCTGAAATCCCTTCCCCATCCAGAGAACAGCTGCATCAAGCCATACCGGAGCATACCAGTCCCATAGAGAATACGCGCTTACATGCGGCATGGTTTCAATAAAGATATGATGCAGATGCTCTGCCTCCAGCAGTGCCTTCATCGTAGCAGTATCCAGAGCCAGCTCATCCAGCTGATGCCATACGATATATTGCTTTTGCGTATGCTTCAACAGATCATGTACCGTATCCAGCGAGGACGGCTTTCGATGAGCAAGGGGATGCGGACTGTATACATGAACACAGCCTCCTGTTTCCAGCTGTTTCAGATAAAGGGAAATAAAGCTGTCGTTCAGGCGATAGGCCGCCAGTAGAAACAGACAGCGCCCTGTAGGATAGGTGGTATAAACCTCCTCCTGCGTTTTGATTTCCCTGCCCAAAAAGCTTCTGTCGCTTTGCATTGCAAGAGGGTGAAAGACATGCGCTGGCATACGTGGAATACAATATGCCCTTGGTGTCGGTGCTCTGGATGCCTTTGTCCATGCTGCCTTTTGATAAACAGCAATCTGAAACATACAGAGTGTATCGTTCTGTTTCATAAGGCCACAGCCTGGCTGTGTCAGCGGAATACAGGTTTGTTCACAGGAGAAGAGATAGCTGTAATCCTCATTTTGTGCACACTGCAATGCATACCAGTCCTCCACACTGGCCTGTATACGCATGGGAAGCTGCTGCAGAATCGTTGTCGTAATACAGCATATAATGCCATATTTTTTTCCTTCCCGCAGCAGATAAAGCAGCTCCTCCTCCAGCTCCGGATACAGCTCATGAAACACCTCATAATTATGCAGAATACAAAGGATTCCCTGCTCGTTCCGCTGTGCTCTGCGCTGCTGGATCATGCGTCTCATAAACCTGAAAAAGCTTTGAATTTCCTCTGCATCCTCCCTTTGAAAAACAGCGGCAACCTGTTGATATTGTGCATATTTCTTAAATAGCGGCTTATCAAAATCGAACAGATAGAGTATGTTTTCTGCTGTCACAAGACAGCTTTGAATCAGGGTTTCCACAAACATGCTCTTCCCGCTGCCCACCATTCCGCATACTGCAAGGTTTCGCCCGTCCCATATGGATATGGAAAAGGGAAGCTGCTGTTGATGGGCTATGTCATCCAGCAATCCAAGGGTGCACGCATTCCCTTTTGCAGGTATCTCCTCCTGCCGCAAATCCGGCTGTAATGGCGGCAGCCACAATGGAGCGGCACGCTCTGTACTGATTGCACACAACGCATCACAAACCGCCTCCAGCTCGGTTTTGGATACCGTGCTTCCCGACATCGGCATATCGCGGATAGCACCATCGTCGTCATAATAGGAAAGACACGGACCAGCTGTTTCGCTTCCGTTTGAATCATAGGGCGCCTGTGTCCAGGCGCTTTGCCCCTGCACAAAGACCTCATCATGACCGACCTGTAAAAAAAGCTGACCGGGATGCTGCAGATGGACGGCAGAATCCTTTTTTAACATATCCATACTGTCATTGCGATCGGCAACCTTTAGGCATAGATGAAAGCGCGCATTGCTCCAGATCTGCTCATCCACAACACCGAAGGGCTTCTGGGTTGCCAGCAGCAGATGAATCCCCAGACTTCTTCCGATTCTGGCACACTGACGCAAATGGTCAAGAACTGCCGGAAAGAGCTGCTTCAGCTCTGCAAATTCATCTGCGACCAGAAACAGATGCGGCATTGCTGTAAGGGAGGGATGCTGCTTTCTGAGCTGCATGTATTTATCGATATCCATACTGCTGATCTGGTATCGCTTCCCTGTATCTGCCAGCTGCTGCTGTCTGCGGGTCAGCTCTCCTTCAATCGCACACAGACAGCGCATGAGAATCCCCTTATCCAGATTCGTTATGATACCGGCAGTATGCGGCAGCTTCGCCAGCGCATTGGCCATGGTCCCTCCCTTGAAGTCAATCAGCAGAAAGCTGACATCCTGACAGGAGAATGTAACCGCCAGCGACAGCAAATAGGTCAAAAGGCATTCGCTTTTGCCGGAGCCGGTCATGCCCGCAAGCAATCCATGCGGTCCATGGCTGTGCTCATGGGCATCCAGATACAGCTCACCGCCATCCACGCTTTGTCCGATTATCACACGCAGACTGTTCGCGGCATCGCTCATTTGATAACGGGAGGCGATCTGAAGCTCCTCCACACTTCGACAATGGAAAAGCTTTAAAAAGCTGAGCATTTTCTTATCCTGTGAAGCCTCTTTTGGATACGCTGCCCGTTGAACAAATGCGGCCCGTCTTTGCTTTGCTGCACAGCGGTCGATTGTGAAGTCCGCATGACGCTGCGGCCAGTGTACGCTGCTTCCGTTTATTTGCAGCAGGAGGTCGCAAGCCGTGTGCAGGGTGTCGCTCCAGCGTAAAAGATGCAGCTTTTCATGCGAGGGCAGCTGCAGATCATCCGCAAGCCTTGGCTCCAGGATACATACGATGACAGCCTGTATGCGGTCATCCTGTACTACCTCCTCCAAAAGGCGCCTGCAGCGCCCTGCACTTGCTCCATCCCATACCAGCAGGCGCTGCCTGTTTGCAAACAGATGCGGCAGACAGAACAGCTTTTCCTTTGATAGCAGCGCTTTATCCGCAGCGATACAAATACAGACCTCTTTTTCTGACTGCTGTATGACCAGCTGCAGCAGGATATTCAGCAGCATGTCGATGCATATGGATCGCTCGCCCTGCAGACACAAGGATGAGCAGTTGCGAAGATCTGCCACAATGGGGACGTTTTCCAACCGGTATTGCTCACTCTGCAATGCCTGCAGCTTATCCAATAGCACATCCTGCAGCATGGAGGAAACATGAGGTATCTGCAGGTCAATACCGGCTGGACAGCTGCCCTGCCCCAGGACCACATGCAGCCAGCCCTCCTGATTCACACCGCGAAGCTGATACGGCTTTTGCGCAAGAAAATCATCACAGAGACTGGCAATCGGCGGATACCAGTTCTGCAGATATGCGCGCTGCTCCTGTATCGCCTGCTGAATACGCTGTCTGACCTCCAGGAGATAGCAGGAGTACAGATAACAGCGTTTTTCTTCCTTCCTGTGCTGCTGCTTTCGCTCATAACGCTTTGACAGCAGCGGCCAAAGTATTGTTCCCAACGCCATACTGAGGGACATGAGCAGTGTCGGTATAACAGAAAACAAGTCCTGCTTTCGCTCAGCTGCCAACCAGAAAGAGAAAATTCCCATAGCTGTAGAGGAAAGCCCCATGGTGATCGAGGGACCCAGCACGAAAATTGCCGGAAGATTTTCCTGTGTGGCCTTGGCCAAAGGCAGCTCAACTTCCATCGCTAAGCTCTCCACAGGCTTTGGTGTCTGGTAGATGCCTGTACATACTTCCTCCCTTTGTATAACAGTATCAAGATAGGAAATTTCAGGCAGGTGAGCATTTGCCAGTCGCTCCTGAACAAAGATGCTGTCCTTTCCCATCAGCAGCATCACATTACCAAGATGGATGACATCCCCCGGCTTCACTTTGCACCTTGTGATACGCTCATGATTGACATAGCAGCCATTCGTACTTCCCTGATCCACCAGCTCCCATGCGGTATCCAGTGGCTGCAAAAGAGCATGGCATTGAGATATACTGGGGCTGTTAAGATACAGCTCCTGTGTACTGGAGCGACCGATATGTACTGCGCCTGTCAGGGCATAGCCATGAAAGTGCAGGGCGTCGGCACACAGCTCTTCGGCGTAAAAGCGCACCCGCTGCTCCTCCAGTGCTATGACACAATGAAAGCCCGCTTTGATTTCCTTTTCCTGTAGCTGATACAGTGGAGAAGCAGGCTGTGCAACACGAAAGCTCCATCCATGGATGCTCCATACCGCCAGCACCTCTACATCACGGTACTGATACACACGCACAGCCTCTCGTTGGTTTATCAGCAAAACCGTTTGTATACCCTTCTCCTGCAAAACACAAAGTCTTATTCTTCGCATAGCCTTACGAGCTCTTTCATGACAGCTTGCATACTGCAAAAGCGTTGCTCTTTCTCCTCCTGACAGCAGTGCAGAAACAAAGCATCCAGTGCATCCCCGTTTTTTTCACCTGTAGGAAAACGGCCATGACGCAGGACATAGCAGGTTCTTCCAAAGCTATAAATATCACTTCGCTCATCACAGCCTATAGTGCCTGCCTCCACAGGAGAATAGCCGGGGAGACACCGCGGCTGCGACATCCTGCTCCTGCAGAAAACGGCTGGTCGCAAAATCCAGTAAATAGACGTTTCCCTTCCAGTAATGCAAGTTGGACGGCTTGATATCCAGATGCACAATCTGCTGCTCATGCAGATACTGCAAAAGCGCTCCCAGCTGCAAGCACCAGCTCAGACGCGTTTGCTCGCTGCTGCAGCCCTGAATATGCGATAGGGAAACACCGGGGATATACTCCATCAGAATACAGCGATGCTGTTCCTCCTCAAAGGCGGATACTACATGCGGGATACGCTCATGCTGCAGCCATCCCAGCATACACGCTTCTCTTTGATAGATCGCCCGCAAATAGGTATCCGAAAATGCTGTAGAATGCCGTACGATACGCTTTAATGCATACAGCTGCGATGTCATGATATCCTGTACCAGAAACACCTCACTGGCTCTTCCCTGATACAGACAGGCACAGAGTTGATAGCGCAGATTCATGCGGTTTCCTCCTTCTGCCAGCGAAACTGCAGATTCGCAAACCGTATGACATCCTGATCCTTCAGCTCACAGGATGTCACGCGCTCTCCATTGACAAACGTACCATTCGCGCTGCCGCAGTCCTTCAGCACTCCCTGCTCAATACAGGCGTGATGCTGCGATACGGTTTTACCATGCAGCACCAGATCATTGTCCTTTGCTCTTCCGATTGTAAACTGCGCCTTATCCACACGGATGCTGTCCCATGATTTCAAATCCACCAGACAGCTGCAATCCGGTGCAAGCAGCTCCTGCGTCGAACTGTCCAGCTCCTTCTGTAACGCATAGCCGCCGCTCTCCTCTGCGACAGCAAGGGACGATACGCTCATCGTTTTCAAAGCCGGCAGATCACGTACCTGAAACGGCTCCTCCCTTGTGATATGAAACAGCTTTTCCAGAAGTCCCGGCGGCTTTGCCTGTGCATTTTGTAAATCATGCAGTCCCTGTAATACAAGAGGGAGCGTCAAGTCCTCCTTACGCAGACAGCACCCCAGAAATCCCAGTGCCGCAAAATCCTGTGTTACACGGACACAATCCAGAAAATCCCTGATAAACTGCTTCAGCTCCTCCTTTTGAAACAGCCAGTTGTCCACAAGCAGAGGAACTACAAGAAAACGTAAAAGACCTCCGTCATAGCTAAGAAATACATGCTCCAGCCGCATGGACACCGGTTTTCCGGCATTCACCTGTACCATATCCTCCAGAACATACAGCAGAAACGGCAACAGCTCGTTCTCCGCAAACAGATGCGCCTGTAAATATTCCTTCAAGGTAAGATATCCTTTGGTATCATAATACAATCTGGTTTTGCTGCGGGGATCACGCACACAAAGCAGACAGCGCTCATCCTTATGAATCTGTTGAAAGATATACTCATCAAAATCCTTTGCCCGCTTTAATATCACCTCCAGAAAACCATCGTCACGAACTTCCATATGCTTTAACATAGCATCCATTCTTATCACCTCATCTTGCTTTTTACACTAGTAAATACGTAAAAAAAACATGAAACTCCTAAAAATTTCATGATTTCACATTTTTTCACATTTTTCAAATGGTATAATAGATTGCTGTAAAGGAGAATGCTCATGCGCTTTCATCAAAAATTATATATTGCAGGTATCTGGATCATCAATCTCAATACCCTGTGGTTTGTCAGACCGCTTTCGGAAAATCTTTCCCATCTGGGAAATGCTCTGCATATGCGCTGGTATCTGCTTTTATGGGCAGCGAGCGCTGCTTTGTATTTTTATGTCTATACGAGAAGATGGATGACTTCGATTGGATACTGTAACCAGCTGGGACGGCTTGCGTTACTGCTCAGCTGTCTGGGGATGGTCGTTTCCGTACTGCTTCCCTATGCCCCCTATGTACATGCTGCACTGTCGAAATGGCATACACGCCTTGCGATGGGAGCCACCGTTCTGTACGTCCTTTTGATCTGTCATATACTGTGTGAGCTGCTTGCCAGAGATTTAACTGCTTTTCAAAGAACCGCACGACCTTATGCCGTGCTTGTCGTATTTGAGCTTCTCCTGTATTTGTTAAATGGCGGAGTATCAACACTGCTGGAGATTTGCTTTCCGATGGCTATGTCAATATATTTGTATAAGGTCAACAACTTTTTGAACAAAAGCCAACAGATGTAGTAATATCATCACGCAAATGTCCCATACTTGAGATGCAAAGAAGAGCCACGAAAGAGACAAGCAGACTTTTCGCTTCGGAATCTTGATCCCACGTTTCTTTCCCTGCTATCTTCAGGCATACAGAAGTGATACATAGCAAAATCCTACGCCCGGTGTACAATGCGCTTTGTTTGATATCTTCCTTTTTTGTCGTTGAAGCTTCATCTGTGCAGCCTGCTGTGTTCCCTGCCTTACGCAGCTTCTGTACAACCATGCTTCTTTGTGCCTACTGCACCTTATGCAGCATATCGTTCAGCTGCATCTATGTTGATCAAGCAAAAAAAGAACACGCTCTGAATCTAAAACAGATCGTGTTCTTTTGTTTCGCTATGCAAATGCGGTATCTTATTCCTGATACAATTCCTTCCCATGAGGATCCTTACGCACACAGCGCCTGCCATCCTGTATGGTTATGTAAACATACAGCGGCTGATTCTGATGCTCTGCATCCACCTCCTTATGAAAAATGAATTTCGTATCCTCATCATCAAGAAAATAAAACGCCAGATCCTTTGCACCGGCTATGCTGAAATCATAAATGAACTCCAGCTGATGCTGATGCGGCGGTATCTTTTTCACGGTATGCGGTGCTGCGCCCCCTGGATACAAAAAGCATAGATCCGTTACCTTGCTCGCTGTCTGATTGCGAACATAAATGTCCTTCCCCTGCAGCCTCATAGCTATTTCCCACGAAACTGGGGCAGATAATCCTTATGTGCCTCAATCAGCTCATCTACTACAATGTTGGCAAGACGATCACTTGGACACAGTGGGTTCATATTCAATGCCGTTACCGCCAAATCACGATTTCCTGTAACTGCCGCTTCAACGACCATACGCTCAAACGCCTTGATATTATGAATCGTTCCGGAAATTGTCGGCTTCATTTCTCCGGTAGCCAGCGGCTTTGGACCATCTGCCGTAATCATGCAGGCAACCTCAACAGCGCTTTCATCCGGCAGATCACTGATACAGCCATTGTTCTGTACATCCACATATTGAATGTCTCGTTTATCTGTATAGATGGATGCAATCAGATTGCATGCCGCGTCGCTGTATTTGGCACCCCCGCGCATCTCCAGCTGCTTCGGTTTTACATCCAGCTGCTCATCCTTATACAATTCAAAGAGCTCCTCTTCCACACGGGAAACGACCTCACCACGCACATTCCCCTTTGCGAACTGCTCCTGTTCTTCCTCCAGCTGTTCCTTTGTGAAAAAATAATAATTATGATACGGGCATGGAATTGCATGTAGCCCGCGAATAAAGGCCGGAGAATACGGCAGGGATATGAAATTCTTCATTGCCAGAACATCCGCAGGCTTTACGTTCGCATAACGCTCCACAACCTCATCCATAACACTCACACCGTCAAGAAATACATCTGTCGCAAAGATATGATGATTCACACCCTGCAGCTGCATAGTAACACGATTTTCCGCTACACCTAGAATATTGGCAATACCTGCGACCATATTGACAGGGACATTACACAATCCAATCACCTTTTTGAAATCCGTATAGCGTAGTACGGCTTCCGTGACCATACCTGCCGGATTCGTGAAGTTGATCATCCATGCGTTTGGACAAAGCGTCTGCATATCCTTTACGATATCCAGTATCACCGGAATGGTACGAAACGCCTTAAACATACCTCCTGCACCGTTGGTTTCCTGTCCGATCATCCCATGGGACAGGGGAATCCGTTCATCCAGAACTCGTGCCGGCAAACGTCCGATGCGCATCTGTGTCGTTACAAAATCCGCATCCTTTAAGGCAGCCTTACGATCATAGGAAAGAATCACCTTCATCGGCAAACCTGCCTTTTTCACCATGCGCTGAGCGAGAGCACCGACGATTTCCAGCTTTTCTCGTCCTTCTTCGATATCGACCAGCCATAATTCACCGACTGGAAGTTCATGGTAGCGTCGAATAAATCCTTCGACAAGCTCGGGCGTATAAGAGGAGCCGCCTCCTATCGTCACGATTTTCACAAGATCTTTTTTCATCTCGTCCTCCTTAGTGGTATATACCACTGCAACTGAATTATAACATGAGTTTCCCCATCCGTAAATGAAAAAAGATACCGTTTTCATTTCTATCTTGCATTTTTTGCATATGCGCTATTTCTGCACAGAAATGTATCCGGCTGTAAAAACAGCAGGAACGCCCTAAAATGAAAAAGGAAGCGATGGATACGAACAATCGCTTCCCTACATTGGATATGTACATACAGCTTCTTGCAGACTTCATATAGTCTACTTATTTTGCTTCCTTATTCTCCAGCTTGCCTTTTAAATCACGATACGTATCACATTCCAGAATCTGAATACTTGCATCCTCAATCTGATGATTTGACAGTGTGTCTACCCAATCATCTTCGATCCCATATTTGTATGCTATTTGTGATTTCAGGAATGCTTTTTTTCCTTTTTCCTCACCTTTTTCCTGGCCTTTTACAAAGCCTCCCCTTTCAGCTTCAGCCGTTTGCTCCTTCAGATTGGCGTCTACTGCACGCTGCGCAAA
>OGFC01001181.1_pt1 | contig 16444 bp, 10 predicted proteins | sample 1570841 | NCBI WGS metagenome assembly OGFC01 (sample SAMEA2582137, study PRJEB24529) | metagenome | biome: Human gut stool | place: China | collected 2011 | reverse complement strand
TAATAATAAACTAAATCAGATATAAAATGAAGAAAGAATTTTTAGCCATTATCATGTTGGCTATGTTGTTTGCCTGTAAAAATGAAGAGAAAACAAAAGTCACAGCCATTCAGCTAGATAAGACAGAACTAACCTTAAAAATTGGAGAAGAATACACATTCAAGGTAAATCAGATACCAGAAAACGCTTCAACTCCGACATATATTTGGCGTGCAGATAAATTGTCATCTTCTCCATATGACGGGGAGGTTGTATTTGTATCCCAGGATGGACACATTACAGCGATTTATGAAGGCGAGACAGTATTAACAGTAGAAGCGTTCTATCCCGATGAAAGTTCTGACATTAAAGCCACATGTAAAATAATAGTTAAGCCAGTCAACGCAGAAAGCATAAAACTAAACAAAAATAATATAACCTTAGATATACACGAGTCAGAAGGTCTCTATTATACAATCACTCCAGAAAACACCACACATAAAGAGGTTGAATGGAAGTCTGATAACCCAAAAGTTGTAAACGTTGACAATACAGGCTTTATCCAACCTCTTTCATCTGGTAGCGCAAATATTATAGTAAAAATTAAAAATACAGAAATAAGTGATACATGCAATATTATAGTCAATCCAATTAAAGTCGAAGCAATAGGGCTAAATCACTCCGCATTAGACATTCAAGTAGGCGATAGCGTCTTGCTTATTGCATCATTTCTACCAGATAATGCAACTAATAAAAATATCACATGGTCTTCATCCAATGAAAATATAGCAATTGTTAATCAAAAAGGAAAGGTTATTACAAATACTCCTGGAGAATGTTATATAATCGCCACATCTGAAGATGGGGAACATGAAGCAAAATGTCATCTAATTGTAAAAGATATTCCTTTATCATATATAAAATTAGGAGATTATTCTTATTATATTGAAATTGGTTCTGAAATCAATATTCCTATAAGCTTCTATCCAGAAAATGCGACCAACAAAAAAGTCACATGGACATCTTCTAACCCCAATAGTGTATCTATTGATCAAAATGGTAATGCAAAAGGTATATATCTAGGTTCATCACAAATCACAGTGACTGCAGATGCGGGTATTTCTACATCATGTAGAGTTGATGTATGGGATTTCTGGATGTTTATTGATGAATTTTTTCCATCTTCTTCACTAATAATTAATGGTGCAAATTTATCCGGAACTCTATATGTTGGATTAAAAAATAATAGCACTAAAACTATTGATATAAAAAGTATGAGAATTATGGATATGAATACTTACAAAGATGTAGATAAAATAACAGAATCAAGCAGTTTTGGACTACTTAGACCTGGCGAACATACTAGTATCAAATGTACTCTGAATAATGTATATGATCCTATGTTTATATGGGTATATGACTGTGATGGAAAAGAGCATGATAAAAGATTTCAATATAGAGGGAACAATTAAATCTTTCTCTGCAAACTGTTAAAATCATCCTGATTTGAAACCAATTTGAAAATCAAAAAATATTCAACCGTAACATTTTGTTTATTAGCACAATACAAATTGACCACTAATGACTCTTAATCATTGGGTCGAGGGTTCGAGCCCCTCCCGGGTCACAAAAAATAGTCTTTTACAGATTTCTGTAAAAGACTATTTTCGTATTACGGCATAGCAAAAAAACCGCCCTATTCTCACGAACAGAGCGGATGTTTGCCCCATGAAGGGCTTGGGATACAACGTTATTAGATATGAGGATTAACGTTATAGAGTAAAAAGTATGATTTCACCAATTACATAAAAAAAACTATTCTCACATTTTAATTTATCCAATCCACTATAAAATCAGAACCGGGTCTATTGCCCTTTTCCGGTATATGTATTTCACCGGAGATCTCCCAGTCCGTAATAAAAGCACCCGTATAATCCGGTTTGTAGCTCGCTTCCTGGTCTTCTTTTTTACCATTTGCTGAGTCGTCACAACCCCATACCGGTGAAGCACCACGTTTCCGCCGACGGGAAACAAACATTGATCTCTGTACCTTTTCGCCTCCTCCCGACCACAACGGGAAGAGATCAGTTTTAGCAAAAGTCATTTCAACTGTAATCATCTATGTAAATTTTAATCAAGCAGGCTCGAAAAAGCTCTCAAAAACTTTGATGTAAAGATATTCCACCAAAACCATTGTTTTACACCTATCTTCAGCTATTTCGATTACGATATTTATAAATGTAGGGCACATCCGGAAGGAAATCCTCTAAAAAAGACAAAAACGCCCTCCGGGAAAAGAATTTACTCATTTCATAACAATTTTGTTTCGTTTTTGCCAAAAACTGCCTATTTTTGATAGTCAGGAAAACAACCCCGAACGGTTCCCAACATTTCCTGGCTGCCTCTTGTTGTATTGATATAAAAAGTAAGAAAATGAAGAATAAGACACACCAAAAAAGGGTCGCAGCCATACACGACCTTTCCGGCTTCGGAAAATGTTCACTCACAGTAGCTTTACCCATCCTCTCGGCAGCCGGTATCGAGGCAGCAGCCCTCCCCACCGCCATCCTGTCGACCCATACCGGAGGCATCAGCGGATACACCTACCGCGACCTCACCAACGATATGCGGCCGATCATGAAACACTGGAAGTCGCTCGACCTCAGGTTCGACGCCATCTACACCGGCTTCCTCGGATCGTTCGAGCAACAGGACATCGTAAAGGAATTCTTCGATATGTTCCGCCGCGACGACAACCTGATCCTGGTCGACCCGGTGATGGGCGACAACGGCGAGCTCTATACCATCTTCACCCGTGAGTTTGCCGCCGGAATGCGGTCACTCTGCGAGAAAGCGGATATCATCGTCCCCAACCTGACCGAGGCGGCTCTGCTGCTCGACGAGCCGTTCCATCCCGGCCCTTATACCCACGCCTACATCGAGAGCACGCTCCGCAAGCTGGGGGCACTGGGGCCCCAGAAGGTCGTACTCACAGGCGTTTACTTCAAGGAGGATCAACTCGGGGCGGCCACTTACGACCGGACTACCGACACGATCGACTACGTTTTCACCCAAAAGATACCGGGCTATTACCACGGGACGGGCGACGTCTTCGCCAGTGCCCTCCTATCGGCCCTGATGAACGATTTCAGCCTGACCGAGTCGGCTGCCATCGCGGTGAATTTTACGGCAGACAGTATCCGGCGTACCTATAAGGCAAAGACTGATTATCGGTTCGGTGTTAATTTTGAACAAAGTTTTCCCGACTTTCTAAAAGAACTCAAACTCGTATAAGAGGATTCGATTTTATTTTTCATCTTTGCGCTACCATTAAGAATATAAACTTGAAAACTCCTATATAACAGATATGAGTAAAGTAAAAATTGCTATTTCCGGAATAGGGGCCGTGGGCGGATACTATGGTGGTTCGCTGGCTGCCTATTACGAAAACAACGACGACGTGGATATCTTTTTCATCTCACGTGGTAAGAACCTGGAAGCCATCAAAGAGAACGGACTACAGATAAAAAAATCCTACAGGCGGATCACTACCCGTCCGACGCTGGCAACCGACAACCCGGCCGAGGTAGGGCCGGTGGACTACCTGTTCCTGTGTACGAAGAGTTACGACCTCGAAGATAACGTGAAGCACCTCGCGCCTGTGATCGGCTCTAACACCGTTATCATCCCTTTGCTCAACGGTGCCGACATTACCGAACGGATCCAGCAGATGGTTCCCGGCAACAAGGTATGGAAAGGCTGCGTCTATATCGGCGCGCGCCTGGTATCTCCCGGACATGTGGAGAAGTTCACGCTGAAAGACCGCCTCTTCTTCGGCAGCAACTATGAGGACTGGGAGCATCAATATACGCTCCGCAACATACTGCACCGTGCACGCATCGCAGTGACCAACCCCGACGATATCGACAAGGAGATCTGGAAGAAATTCTTTATGATCTCGACCGCCGCCACGATCACCTCCTACTTCAACGAGCCGATCAACGATGTGATAGAGAACCACAACGACTTCTTTATCACCCTCGGATACGAGCTCAAGAGCGTTGCAGAGGCCAAAGGCATCGAATTGCTGGACGACATCGTGTTCTCCTCCATCCAGTCGCAGAAGATGATGCCGAACGGATCGACCACCTCTATGCACAGTGACTTCCGGAAGGGTTCGCAGACGGAAGTCGAGACACTGACCGGCTACGTGGTGCGAGAAGCCAAAGCACTGGGCATCAGCGTCCCCACCTACCAGTTCATGTACAAGGGACTGACGCAGTTCCCCTACCCCGGACGCAGCATCTAGGGCGGCAGCATACAACAACGAGCGGTACAGAAAAAAAAGAACGAGCCGGAAATGAAAGTTTCCGGCTCGCCTGTTATAATAAGGTATAGGATCAGTCGCCTATATAAGTTTCCATGAACTTGGCATCGGGCGACGGGGAGATCGTCACCACCTGGGTATCGGCCGGGATCAACACCGTCTGTCCCTGATGGACGAAAATCTCGTTTCCTTTGTTATCGCGGATGGAAGCCTTGCCGCCCATGCAGATATATACCACGAAGGAGTCGAGTTCGGAGAAGTCGCGCACCATGATCGTGTCGATATCCAGCAGGTTGGTTGTGAAGTACTTGCAGTCGGCCAGCTCAACCGTTGCGTTGGTATGAGCCTTGTAATGTGTGCGGTAGTCGGGCAGCATGGTATAGTCGATGGCATCCTTGGCCAGCTCCGTGTGCAACTCGCGTCCGTTGCCGTTGGCATCCTTGCGATCGTAGTCGTAGATACGGTAAGTGATGTTGCTGGTCTGCTGGATCTCGGCGATGAAACATCCGGAGCCGATAGCGTGGACGCGGCCTGCGGGCAGGAAGAACACGTCGCCCGGTGTCACTTCATAACGCTGGAGAACGTCCATGATGGTGTTGTTTTCCACCCGTTTCACATACTCGTCAGCATCGATCTGCTGCGAGAAACCGGAATAGAGGGCAGCTCCCTTGGCGGCATTTATCACATACCACATTTCCGTTTTACCGAAAGAGTTATGGCGTTTCTTTGCCAGTTCGTCGTCGGGGTGTACCTGAATCGACAAATCATCGCGGGCGTCGATAAACTTGATCAGCAGGGGGAAAGTCGTACCGAATTGCTCGATCACCTTCTCACCCAGCAACTGAGTGCCGTAGCGGCGTATCATTTCGTCGAGCGTCTTGCCGGCCATCTCGCCGTTCTCTACTATTGAATAGTTACCTTCCACGTGCGAAAGTTCCCAACTTTCACCGATACCTTCTTCTACCGGTGTGATACCCTTGAACGGGCAGATGTCTGAGCCCCCCCAAATGATCTTCTTGAGGATAGGCTTGAATGTCATTGGATATAACATACTGTGTTTCTGTTTTTTGGTTATTTCTTTACCTTTACTTTTCTCAATACAACAGCACTGCGTGCCGGTATGTAAAGTTTAAGCCATTCTTTTTTCTCTTTTTTATATAATGGGTCGAATTGTGTGAAATGATGTATCGTATCATCCGCCAGGCCGAAACCACCGAAACGGGCGGCATCCGTGTTCAAAACCACCTCATACTCGCCTGCGGGGACAAGGAAGCCATAGTCGGTAAACGACTTGGAAGGGTTGAAATTGAATACGAACACGAGGTCTTTGCGCATATAGGCCAGTATCTGGTCGCCATCGCTGTCCCACACCTTCTGTATCGGGGTAGACTGGAAATTCTTCACGCTGCGGATCAGTTCGATCATCTCGCGGTCGAAGTCGCCCAGGTAGTGGTACTTAAGATCCATATTGTCTACCAGCTCCCACTGGCGGCGTGCGTACTTGTGCGACCATCCGTTGCCTTCGCGCGGGAAGTCGATCCATTCGGGATGCCCGAACTCGTTGCCCATAAAGTTGAGGTAGCCGCCGTTGATGGTCGAAGCCGTCACGAGGCGTATCATCTTATGGAGTGCGACACCGCGTTCAACCACGAAGTTATGGTCATCCTTCTGCATGTGCCAATACATCTCGGCATCTATCAGGCGGAAGATGATGGTTTTATCTCCTACCAAAGCCTGGTCGTGGCTTTCGGCGTAACTGATCGTCTTTTCGTCGGCCCGGCGGTTGGTCGTTTCCCACCAAATGGACGACGGATGCCAGTCCTCGTCTTTCTTCTCCTTGATCGTCTTGAGCCAGTAGTCGGAGATATTCATCGCCATGCGGTAATCGAAGCCATATCCGCCGTCTTCGTATTTGGCTGCCAGGCCGGGCATGCCGCTCACTTCCTCGGCGATAGTGATCGCATGCTGGTTTACCTCGTGAATCAGCTTGTTGGCCAGCGTAAGGTAAGCGATGGCATCACCGTCCTGATGTCCGTTGAAGTAATCGCCATAATTGCAGAAGGCTTCACCCAGCCCGTGGCTATAGTAGAGCATGGAAGTAACACCGTCGAAGCGGAAACCGTCGAACTTGTATTCTTCGAGCCAGAATTTGCAGTTGGAGAGCAGGAAATGAAGTACCTCGTTCTTGCCATAGTCGAAACAAAGCGAGTCCCAGGCCGGATGCTCGCGGCGCGAACCGCTGAGGAAATACTGGTTGTAGGAACCGTCGAAACGGCCGAGTCCTTCCACTTCATTCTTGACGGCGTGGCTATGCACGATGTCCATGATGACAGCGATGCCCATGCCGTGTGCGTCGTCTATCAGTTCTTTCAGCTCTTCGGGCGTACCGAAACGCGACGAGGCGGCGAAGAAGCTACTCACATGGTAACCGAACGAGCCGTAATACGGATGTTCCTGTATGGCCATGATCTGGATGGCGTTGTAGCCTTCGCGGGCGATGCGCGGCAGGATGTTGCGGCGGAACTCATCGTATGAGCCCACTTTCTCCTCGTTGGTCGACATACCGATATGGCATTCGTAGATCAGCAGGGGGGCGGTATTGGGTTTGAACCGTTTGTTCCTGAACTTATACGGCACAGCCGGGTTCCATACCTGGGCACTGAATATCTTGGTGGCGTCGTCCTGTACGACACGCCGTATCCAGGCCGGGATGCGTTCGCCGCTACCTCCGTCCCACTCGACCAGCAGCTTGAACAGGTCTTCGTGGTGGAGCATGTCTTCCCCGAGCGCGATTTCCCAGACGCCGTAGCCCTGGCGTTGCATTCTATATGATTCCTCTTTTTTCCAGTTGTTGAACGTACCTATAAGGTAGATAGCTGTGGCATTCGGGGCCCATTCGCGGAACACCCACCCTTTGTTGGTCTTATGCAAACCGAAGTACAGATACCCGGAAGCCATCTCCGACAAGGTTTGTTTCCCCTTGTTAGTCAAGCTCTTTTCCTTGTCAATAACGTATTGATACCGTCCTTCTATCGCCTCTTTATAAGGGGCAAGCCAAGGGTCATTCTTTATTAGATTCAGCGACTCCATGATTTATTTGAGATTGGTTTAGCGCAAAGATAAAAGAAAAAAACATACCGTATTGATATTCCCGGGATATTTCTTAATTTTGCATCAAACCCATGCAACATATGAGTAGAGGAACAAAGAGTATTACCTTTTATGTAGTGATGATCCTTGTATTCGGTTCATTGATGTATTTTGTCGCCAAAGAAGGAGAGAGCCAACAGTTGGAAAGCGCCATGACATCCGCCTACGACGCCCCTAAAGACCTCGGTGAAGGTTTTTCCGTTTTTTGGGAACTGATGCAGCACCATATCCAGTCGCCAATCGGGATCCTGTTGTTGCAGATCATCACGATATTGATTACCTGCCGCCTGTTCGGGTGGTTGTTTCAGAAGATCGGGCAACCGACGGTTATCGGCGAGATCGTGGCCGGTATCGTGCTGGGGCCGTCCGTGCTGGGGCATATCATGCCCGAAGTGTCGGGGTTCCTCTTCCCCATCGAGTCGTTGGCCAACATCACCATCCTGAGCCAGTTTGGGCTGATCCTCTTTATGTTTGCCATCGGTATGGAGCTGGATATCACCGAGGTACGGAAGAAGCTGAAGGAAACGATCCTGATCAGCCACACGAGTACCATCGTGCCCTTCTTCTGCGGGATGCTTACCGCCTACTTCGTCTACGACACCTACGCCGATAAAAGTACGCCTTTCCTCTCCTTTGCCCTGTTCATCGGCATCGCCATGAGCATCACCGCCTTCCCTGTGCTGGCACGTATCATACAGGAACGGGGGTTGACGCGCACGCATCTGGGGACGATCTCGCTCGCCAGCGCGGCCAACGGCGACATCACGGCCTGGTGCCTGCTGGCCGTCGTGATTGCCATCGCACAGGCCGGGTCGATGCTGAGTGCGGTCTACAATATTCTTTTCTCCGTTATCTACATCGCTTTCATGTTCTTTGCCGTGCGTCCGTTCCTGCGGATGATCGGGCATATCTATCATAATAAGGAAGTGATCGACAAAGGTCTGGTCGCTTTTATGTTCCTCCTGCTGATTATCTCGGCTTACCTGACGGAAATGCTGGGGCTGCACGCCCTGTTCGGCGCCTTCATCGCGGGGGTGGTGATGCCCAGCAACGTGAAATTCCGCAAAATCATGACGGAAAAGGTGGAAGACGTGTCGCTGGCACTCTTCCTGCCGTTGTTCTTCGTGTCGACAGGGTTGCGCACGGAAATCGGGTTGCTCAACAGCCCGGAGCTGTGGTGGATGTGCGGGATCTTCATCATCGTTGCCATCATCGGTAAGTTCGGCGGCGCGATGTTTTCCGCCCGTTTCGTGGGAGAGAGCTGGAAAGACAGCTTGTATATCGGGGCGTTGATGAATACACGCGGGTTGATGGAGCTGGTGGTGCTCACCATCGGCTACGAAATGAAGATACTTCCCCCTTCGATCTTCGTGATGTTGGTGCTGATGACGTTGGTGACAACCTTCATGACCATCCCGCTGGTGTCGTTCATCAAGTTCTGCTTCCAGACGAGGGAGAAGATCAAGGAATACAAGGCGGTGGATGTGGCCGACGGTACTTTCAAGGTGTTGCTGTCGTTCGGGCGTGCCGGAAACGGACAGATCATGCTCGACGTGGCCTATCAGATGTTTGCCCATAAGCGGCACCAGGTAGACCTGACGGCGTTGCACCTGACGGTGGGGTCGGACGTAAACCCGCTCCACACCGATAACTTCGAGGAAGTGAGTTTCGGCCCTATCCTCTACGGGGCAAAAAAGCTGGGGGTAAACATCGATACGCGCTACGAGGTGTCGAACAACGCCGGACAGGATATCACCGACATCGCCAACAACGAGGGCTTCGACTTCCTGCTCGTGGGCTCGGGCATCTCGATGAGCAACCAGCCGGACGACATCGAGGCGAACCGTTACCGCACCTCTTTCTACAACAAGTACTTCAAACGTTTCAAGGCGCCCGAGTCGTGGTTTTATCCGGGTGCGTTGCTGAAGGACAAGACGAAGATGTTTATCGGGAAAAGCAATTGCGACGTGGGCGTATTCGTGAACCGGGGTTTCGTGAAGGCCAGCAATGTGATCGTGGTGATCGACTCGGAGAACGACCTGTTCCTCCTGGACTATACCGCAACTTTGCTTAAGACGACGCACGGATCGGCCGCCATCCTCGACCGCAGCAGCTCCACCACGCCGGGCAACGAGAAGATACGCCATGCCATCAGCCAGTTCACGGAGTCGACCAAACAGACTTCCCTGCTGGCGGACAAGGACATGACCGCCGCCATTTTCGGCAGCTACAATTTCATGCTGATCAGCTACGAGAGTTGGAACGACGTCTCCGAACATCGCCGCGAAGCCTTGCAGAAGATGCCTTCGACGCTGATACTGAACCACAAGGAGAAGAAGGAAAAAGAAGAGTAAGAAAACAAAGGGTTGCCCGACGGCGACAAGGAAGATATGACAAAGGGTGCATGCTAATTTCAATTAGGATGCACCCTTTTTTATGAGAGGATGCGGGCTCTTCCGGAAAAGGGTACATGCTTTGGCAGAGGGTAGATATATGATAAAGGGGAGAACCTCCCGGCCCTCCCCCTCTCTTTCTAAAGGATTCATCTAGTAGTCTCAATTCAACTTAAACCTAACTCCTAGCTTTACGCCAAAGGACATTACCTTGACTTTATCAGTAATATTTGAGTTAAGCATGCCATTGTAAGGTATTCCCTGGCCAACGGTTTTGTTTCCTTCCGGATGGTATGAAGCCGGAGAGGATAAAAGGCCCTGGTCTTTTTTCTTTTTCATGTCCGTGAACCCGTAGTCGATATACCCGCCCAGAAGCAGGTCGGTGTCTTCACCCAGAGCAACAAGGAAGCCCAGTTCGGCTGTTCCCGCCACACCCAGTTTCAATTTGTTCTTGCCCTTCCAGCCCAGCTCCTGGCCGGGGTCGCTGATCGTGCCGAAGCCGTGGTGAGGGACAGGCGATTCCGATGGCGAACCCACGTCCGAAGGGATATGCGGGTAGTAACCCGATATGTTCAGTTCGCTGGCCGGATTACCCTGCACCTTGTATTTCGTCTGCACGGGTATCTGGAGCTTGACGCCCAGGCCGGCGTACATGCCCCATTTTTCTTCCTCACCGAAACGTGTCTGGTACATGGCCATCAGGGGGATATCGAGCAGGAAAGCGGTCTGTTTCTCTTCTAGGTTCTTCAGGCGGGCACGCAGTTCGAACTCGCGCGGGTGGCCGGAGAAATCGTCGTCGTCGATCATGTTGCCCAGTTTCATGTACTTGTCGTCCGACATATCACCTTTCAACTTGCCTACGGTGGCGTAACGGGAGATACCTACCCCCGTTGCGAAGCCCCAGTGCGGGTTGAAGAAGTAGCTGTAACGGATATCGATCTCGTAGCCTAACTTGCTGTTACGGTTGCCTTTTTCCTGGAAACCTTCAATCTGGTAATTCAGGTCGTAACGGAAGGAAGAGGAGCCCACCCCGCCCGAAACGGTGAGGTAGGAAGTCTTCCTTTTCGTGGTGTCCTGCTCCGACTCGCGGTACTCACGCGGCTGTTGGCGGCGGTCGCCGTACTGGCTGCGTTCGCGGCTGCCCGTTCCCTGCTGCGCGGAAACGGTCGTTACAAGGCAGCCGGCAGCCAGCGATAATACGATGCTTCTTATGTTGGATATCATGTGTGTCATATTTGGATTCGTTTATTTGATGATGATTTTATGGGTTGTTGTCTTGCCTTCTTCGGTCGTTACCTTCACGATGTAACTGCCTGAAGCCATGTCGGTCGGGATCGTTGTCTCCCAGGTGTTCATCTCCTGGCGGTTGACAAGCTGGCCGTTGAGGTTGTACACCTCCACGACGGCCGATCCGGGTGCGTCGCCGGGCGTACCCGTCTGCACCGTGATCGGGGTGCTCTTGCTCACCATAGCCGGGAAGACGCGGGTGACGGGGAACTGGGTCAGCGTCTCGAACGTGATCGGGCAACTGTCTATATAGGTGTCGTCGGCACGGAAGGCGCGGATCCAGTAAGTTCCCAGCAGGCCTTCAGGCACGGAATAGTAGATCGAGTTGGCATGCTTTTCGATCATCTGACCGTCTTTGTACCACTGGAAGCGGACGTATTCGTTGTCCGGGTTGGTGATGTACATGAAGTCGTTCCATTTGATCTGGATGCGCAGGCCGTTCTTGGCGACGGTTACCTTGCGGCTGGTTTCCAGTCCGCAGTCACCGTAGACGTCGACGTAGTAGATGCCTTCGTTCTGCGGGGTCAGCGGTGCCTCGTAGGTGTCGGCCGTTGCTCCCGGGATGGCTTCCTCGTTGAAGAACCACTGGTAGCTGAGGTTGATGCCGATGGCTTCCACTTTCAGCACGAAGTTGTCGCCGTCGCAGACTTTCACCGACTGCGGCTGCTTGGTGATCGTGGTGGTTTGCAGCACTTCGATCTCGAAAGGATGCACTTCCACCAGTCCCGGATCGCTCTTCTTACGTACGTAAACGCTGCCGGAGTAGATGCCTTTGGCGATGATGTTGCTGACGGGGACGGTCAGGTAGTTCGCCGTCACGTCCTTGTAGTCCGTATCCCTGAAGCCGGCCTGCTGCGCTTCGTCGGAGAAGCGGACGGCGTATTCGAGGATATTGTCCGGGTCGAGCAACTGGATGGGGATACGGAACTCGCTTTCCGTCCCGCAATACGGGGCGATGTCACCCAGGCCGATCAGGCCGCCGTCGCGAATAATGACGGTGTGGACGTAGGCCGGCTCGGTATAGTAGTGCTCGGTGGCGATGCTTTCACCGTTGTAAAGGGTCAGCTTGTAGACGGTGTAGACGTAAGTGCCTACGAGCGTGTGGGCTTCCCCTTTGTTGAAGGTGTAGCGTTCGGTCTTGGCAACGGCCTCATCCAGCGGATAATGGTAGTCGGCGGGCGTGGCCGTGTACTCAATCTCCCAGCGGTCGTAGGTGACGTTGCTGAAACCTACCGGGCGGATCTGGACGTAGACGGGCGTGCCTTTGTTCACCGCCGTCGTGGTCAGGTTGTCCACGTCGCGGAAGTCTTCGAGTTGGTTCGAAGTTGTGGAGACAGACCATTGCAGGCCTCCTCCGGGGCCCGGGCCGGGGCCTTCACCGTCTTTGATAATGATGGTGTGACGGTACGGGGAAGTAGCGTAGTCGTATGTTTCGACCACCTGGTTACCGTAGAGGTCATACAGCGTCAGTTTGGTGACAGTATATATGTAAGTCCCGATTTCGGTATGCGCTTCCCGGTTGTTGAAGTTGTGACGTTCGGTTTTGAGCGTCGGGTTCATGCCGTAATAGTGCTCTGCCGGGGTCACGGTGTATTCGATAGCCCAGCGTTCAAAGTTGAGGCCTTCGTGTCCTACCGGGCGGATCTGGACAAAGACGGGGGTTCCGTAATTCACGGAAGTGGTCGCCTGGTCGTTCACATCTTTGAAGTAGGGCTGCTCGTAGGTGACGGTCGAAACCGACCATTGCAGGGCGGGAACCGGTTTGACGGGGTTGTCCTCGATGATGACCTTATGCGTACAACTTGCGTTACGGTACAGGTAGGTGGCTACTTCGGCACCTGCTTTGTAGAGGATCAACTTGGTGACATTATAATAGTAAGTACCCTCCAGCGTGTGGGCGTCTCCCTTGTTGAAGTCGTAGCGCACCGTTTTAGCGATTGGGGCATCCATCGGATAGTGGTAATCCGCAGGCGTGGCCGCATATTCGATTGACCACGTGTCGTAATCGATATTATTAAGATTGACAGGTCTGATCTGCACATAAACAGGAGTACCTACCATTACCGAAGTGGTGGAATTATTTTCTACATCGTTGTATTCATACGATTCATTGGTCGTTTTGGATACCGACCATTGAAGTTTTTCAACATCTCCTTCTACGGTCAGCGGATCACCAGGCTTTGGAGCTTTGAACTTACAATTGTAGAAGCTTCCGTAACGGGAGTTGGCCACATTGTTTCCATCGTCCTTGATCGCATCATAAATAGAGTATTCTTCTGAAAAGTCGATGTTATGCAGTTTGATATATTCCGGGTCGGTAGCCGGTAAACCGATTGCGGTGCCGCTAAAAGGTATTAGCCCTGTTTCACTAACCTGTGTTAATGGATCTGCTAATGAATTTACAGCCACTATATTGGTTTGCTTTTTTCCGAAATAAGACGGAATTGTGAAGTTTCCAACAGTATTACTGCTATTGCTTATTAGCCTGACCAGATTAGGTTCGGGTAACGTACATATCGCACTTACAGGGCTTGATGTACTGGTGTGTAAAGTGTAAAGTGTATTAAACGTCGATGCATTCAACGAATTGAATACAATGTATGAACTGTTGGATACATCCAGATAAGCTTTGCTGGAAGATGGAGATGTTATATCTCTGTGAACATACATGTCATAAGTATAATCCAAAAGATTGCTGTATCCGGTAGAGGTTGTTTTTAGTTCCAGATATTTGTACTCTTCCGGAAAAGAAATACCCCGGCTTGTGTATCTCCATATACGTATTCTTTTTCCCGTTGGCATGGTCAGTTTTCCATCAAAAACAATATTCCTACATCCCGGTTCTCTAACTGCATGATTGTTTTGTCCAGTAATCGAAATATAGTCAGCTCCTGTACTAGCGAAATTTTCTCCGAAAACAATATCTTTGAAATAATGTCCATCGGTCGCATTGATATTGATAGGGGCATAACTACCACTGGTTTTTCCACTTTCAAAAAGAATATTTATGTAATATCTTTTTCTGTCAGGATCTCTATCAGCCGATCCTTCCACCAAATTGAGTACGGAACGAACATTAGTCATACTGGAATTTCCAATGTTTCTAAAGGTTATGTCTCTTAAAATAACGTTTGGAGCAGATCCGATGGTTATAAAATAATAGTTGTTTTTTTGATTGGATCCTCCGCTTGATACTTGACCGTAAAATTTCATATTGCCTCCGTCATATACGATATTTTCAATAACCATGTTGTTGTAAACACGATATACAACGTGTCCTTCATAGCTTGAACCAGCCCATATTCCATAATTCGGCCCGATAATAGAAGGATTTTCTTTACTTCCGGTACCAATCATTTTTAACCCATCTTTATAGAAAGGTGCCTGACCGGCAGTTTCTTTAGGTATGTATATGCCGGAGTCAAAGAATAATGTATTATTATTGTCGATAAATGAACCTGTGACGCGTGATGCGGAGGTTATTGTCGAGCTAAGATAAGTATAGGGAGTAGGTTCAATGACTTTAACGGTACACACATAGTTTTTCCCTTTGTAATTAACTGTATGAGACTGTCCGTCGTTGTAAGTTATAGCATCTTGTGTTATAAAAAAGTTTGCTCCTCCATTAGTTGGTCCGTCATATTCAACAGTTGGATCAGTAAACGTTTGTCCGACTGTTACCGGGAATATCGTATTATCCGTTTTCTTACCAGCCGGTAACGCCGGATTCTTGTCCGTCACCATCGTTCCGTCGAACGTTACACCTACGGATGCTTCGGTAGCTTCAGTAAACTCGGCAGCTTTAATAGCGACCTTGATCGTTTTGCCATGATCAGCTTTTTTGAATGTATAATTCAATGTTGCGCTTGTTTGACCGGCTATCTCTTCACTACCGATATACCATTTGTAGGTATGCCCTGTCGATCCGTTAGCCTTGAATGCGACTGTTAATGTTACCGGGTCTCCTTCATTCAGAATACCGGTCGGCATTCCTGTTAAACTGGTTACGGTCGGTTTTCCGACAACTTTAACGGGAACCAGATTACTCGTATCCGAAGCGGACATACATTGTAATAACTTCCCATCGTCTTTATAAGATAAGGAAACACTGCTTAAAGTAATCTCTTTGCCATCTAGAGTCCATTTGGTAGGCGTGCCTCCGGAGGCACTGAAATGGCTTCCCAGATTAATGTTACTACCTTCAGGTATTGAAGGTGAATTTGTTGGTGAAATAGTTAATTGCGCAAAAAGTACCCCAGTTAAATGAAGTAATAGCAATAAAATAAAGTTTTTTCGTATCATCTTGAAACTATTAGTGGTAATTGTTCTCTCAGTCAAATGTAAATTAAACTATTTTAGACTACAAATGTTAATAGCTTGGATTAACTCTGATTATGATTTTTTATTGTATATGCTTTGAATATCGGTGGAAATGTAAAGTTTAATGGTCGAAATGTAAAATCTAATCACTTTACTTCTTGTTTAAAAAATAGTGTATATATGTTTTGATGTGTATAGCATATCTTTTTCTCTATATAACTATGTAATAGTAATAAACGAGGTGAGACAGTGTTGATAGATTTTATCTATGTTGTGATAGTAATTATCTGTTTGACAGGTGTTTATATCTGCTGTATCTTTGCAGTACAAGAAAAACAAAAACGTATAACAATTAAAAAACAAAAGAATATGAAAACATTAGATTATTTGCATTTAGATGCATCAGCAGCAAACAAAGTAGTAGAATCATTACAGCAGTTATTAGCCGATTATCAGGTGTTTTATACAAACCTTCGCGGTTTCCACTGGAATATTAAAGGACACGGTTTCTTCGTTCTTCACAGTAAATTTGAAGATATGTATAACGATGCAGCCGAAAAGGTGGACGAACTGGCAGAACGTATCCTGATGTTGGGTGGTGTACCTGTAAACAAATTCAGCGAATATCTGAAAGTGGCAAAAGTAAAAGAAGTATCAGGCGTGTCCTGCGGCGACGAAGCCCTGGAAAATATTCTGAGCACTTACGGCCAGTTTATCGCTGAAGAACGTAAACTGCTTTCCCTGGCTTCTGAAGCCGGAGACGAAGCTACAGTAGCACTGATGAGCGATTATCTGAAAGAACAGGAAAAATTAGTTTGGATGTTAGTAGCTTATTCCACTTGCGATTGCAAGAAGTAAGAAGAATTAAGTATAAGTATTAATAATTCATTCGTTGCGTTAGGAGGAAGGATGCCGTGAGGTATCCTTCCTTTTTGTCTTTCAACAGCTTTCGAGCAAGATGAAACCAAATATCACTTATATTTGTTTT
>OGFC01001180.1_pt1 | contig 16445 bp, 14 predicted proteins | sample 1570841 | NCBI WGS metagenome assembly OGFC01 (sample SAMEA2582137, study PRJEB24529) | metagenome | biome: Human gut stool | place: China | collected 2011 | reverse complement strand
GCAAGGCCAACTAGTTTTTATTATTTAATGTGTCAACTTGACAGGGTACAGTACCCGCCTGTTTGACATGGTTATCAGCTTTCAAGTTTCAGACAATATCCAAAATAAAGCTAAGAAGCTGAGAAAAAACAAAGTTTCTTATCAGCCTCTAGTTTTATTTCCGATAAATTAAGAAACCATCCTGAGTAAGCTGTCGACCCTCATAATTTTGACTGAGGACTTCTTGTCCGTTACCATCAATTGTAACAGTTTGATTGCTTGTATTAAACAGTCCAACCAGTTCACGGCCATTAAACTGTCGTCGAACCTCAATCAAGCCATTTTTAAGTACCTGTAAGCTTAATTCCCCCTCAGAAAGTAATTGCCAGTTTTGGCGACTTAACTCGTTTAACTGCTGGAAAAAGGCAAAAATTTGCTTTGCCTTACCATCGGGGTGCCAGTTCATCGGTTTACGACAGTCAGGATCATTTTCACCAGTCATTCCGTATTCGGTTCCATAATAAATGGATGGGACACCAGGCTGCAGAAAAGTAAATGCAAAGGTCTGTTGAACTAGGTCAACATTATTATGGGCTAGAGTCATTATCCGTGCTGTATCGTGTGAATCAAGAACATTAAACATCATCTGATTAGTTTGATCACGATACTTCATCAGTTGCGTGCTCAACTGTTCAATCATCTGATTACTGCTCAGTTCATGATTAATGAAGTGGTGCAAAATCGCCGTAGTATAGCTGTAATTCATAACCCCACTAAATTCATCCCCATTAAGCCAAGCCTGTGAAGTGTGCCAAATCTCACCAAGAATATAGAAATCCGGTTTCAGGGCAACCATTTCTTGGTGGAACCGCCGCCAGAAGTGGTGGTCAATCTCATTTGCAACATCTAATCGCCAAGCATCGATATCAAAATTCTCTACCCAATACTTTGCAATTCCTAACAGGTAGTCTTGAACTTCTTGACTAGCTGTATTCAATTTTGGCATATGAGGCGTATAGTCAAACGTGTCATATGTTGCATCTGGTGTAAACTCAAAATTATCCGTCTGGGTATAAGTAGCTGGAAACTTATTTATGTGAAACCAGCCACTGTACCTTGAATCCTTACCGTTTTTGAGGACATCTTGCCACTGCGGCGACTTATCGCCAATGTGGTTAAAGACTGCATCAAGCATCACCCGGATTCCTCTTTTATGAGCCTCCCTAACGACTTTTTTGAAAAGCCTAGCATCACCAAAATGAGGATCAATTTGGTAATAGTCTTCCGTATCGTACTTATGATTTGACGGTGCCTTAAATAGCGGATTAAAGTAAATTCCATTAACTCCTAGCTTCTGTAGATGATCGAGGTGGTCAAGTACTCCTTGAAGGTCACCACCGTAAAAGTCTTGCCGTCCAGGCCTAGTATCTGGATCCCATGCTTTTGTACTAGCAGGATCGTTTGTCTTATCACCGTTAGCAAATCTTTCAGGAAAAATCTGATACCAAATTGTTTTCTTGACCCACTCAGGAGCATAAAAGGCATCAATTCCTTGGAAGAAGGGCATTCGGAAGTAAGTATTCATGTCCTCCAACTGTTTCTTATCATCAGGATCAATGAAACCACGATCAGTATAAATAATATGCGTACCATCTACTCCTATGATTGTAAAGGCGTATGCTAACCGTTTCTTGGGTTCTGTAACAGCAATTTGCCAGTAATCAAATAGATCATCACTCAAGATTTTCTTCATCGCTGTTGGTTGAGTATAAAACGGCGGCCTAATTCCAGCAAGGCTCCGTAAACTATAGGGATCACCGTGAAGAAGTTCTACTTTCTCTACATCATCCTTTGCTGTTCGTAAGCGAATACGCATCGTTTTGGCATCATATAAGAACGCCATTTCACTTTCGGGTCGGTGATAAATTGCTGCATAATTCATTAATCAATATCTCCTTTTTCAACAGAGATTTCCTTAACAACGTAAACCGCAAAGACACCGATAAAGCAAAGAACACCAGCCACAGTTAACATGTGTGGAATATCATTGCCTAATAACGGGAAAAGAGCAAACGAGGCAATCGAAGCAACGATTTGTGGAAGACAAATCCAGCAATTGAACAGGCCCATGTAAGTACCATCATGCTTACCATCAAGGGCGTTAGTCAAAATAGTAAATGGGATTGAGTTAATTGTTACCCAGGAAATCCCAATACCAATAAAAGCAATAACAGATAAGAACCGTGTAGGAGCAACTGACAAGCCCCAGAAACCGAGAGCACCAACTAACATTCCAAATGAGTAGGCTGGCTTACGGATCTTATCATTCAACTTTGTCAAAACTAAGCCCCAAATGATAGCGACGACAACTTCGATTGCTGATAAAACACCAAACCAGTTACCAGCGGCCTGATAAGCAGCACTGGCAGCGTTAGTTGTATGCCAGATATTCTTTGCAACCGTCCCTGTTCCATAGGTCCACAGGTATTGGAAGGCAGCCCAAGCAAAGAATTCAACAAGTCCTAACGTCCAGAAGACTTTTGGTGCATTCTTTACAATGGTAAAGAAGTTTTCACCAATATGATCTTCTTCACTTAAACCATGATACTTAGCATAGGTTTCAGGATCATATTCATCAACCTTCCAAATGGTGAAGATAGATGAAACAACAAGAATTAAAGTACCGAGGTAGAATGAAACTTTAATTGAATCAGGCAATTCGCCCTTGGCCGCAACGTTAGTGACACCAATCCAGGTTAAGAAAAAGGGAAACAAATCGGCAGCAACGGAGCCAATGTTACCCCAGATAGTCTGCCAAGACCAAGCGGTATCCTTTTGTTCATCATTAACCATATCAGAAATCATCATCTTGAATGGTTGCATAGACATGTTAGAGGAAAGATCCATGAATAAAATGGAGATTGCACCGAACCACAGGGCAGTACTCGTCTTGAAACCAAATGAACCAGAGTTGGGCAGTAAACACATCACAACAACTGCAACAATTGTCCCAATAATTAAGTATGGGAGCCGTCGTCCAATTTTAGGAATCCAAGTTCGATCAGAAAAATAACCAACAAGTGGTTGAACGATCATCCCTGCAAGTGGCGGTAAGATGAAAAAGTATCCTAATTTAGTAGGGTCTGCACCGAGAGTCTGAAAAATACGACCCATATTTGAGCTTTGTAAAGCAAATGCCATCGAAGTTCCTAAGTTACCAAATGTCATCAGCATTAAAGTCGAAAAGGCTAATGTTGGTAGCATCTTCTTTCCTTTTTCTTTGTCCATACAAAAGACCTCCATGAATAATTACTAGGTAGTGTCTTCAAACTACAGGCGTTAAACTTTTCTGCATGGTATCCAGTTTGGTGCCATTTTTTACTGATTAAATAGTTTGAAGACACACCCTAGTGAATTTATTGAAATTTAATTAAAATAATAGCATCATTTTTCATTTTTGCAAGCGTTTGCACACTTTTTTGTAAACGATTGCAAAAATTTTGTCGATTGATGAACAACTAGTAATAAATCATAGTAAATCTTTTTAAAAGGCAGATTGTAAAATTTAAGTTGAACATATTAGTGGACAGAAAAACCCATAGGTTCTGGTGCAAAATTTAAAACAAATGCACATTAACTAACTTTTCTTGGATATTGACAGCTTACGCTATCAATAATTGCTTCAATTCAGCGGTTACTGAAAACCCGAAGAAACTACCATTTCTTCGGGTTTCTTTTCGAATCGCATGGACAACTTCAACCCCGGCTAAAGTTTTAGCGGCAGTTCGGATGGTTTGAAAACCAGCTGAGCGAACCCGATGTCGTTTAATGAATCGATGGTCTTGCTCAATTAGATTATTGCGATATTTGGAACATTGATGATTTGCTTTCTCCAATAAGCCGTCTTTAATCACTTGCTTAATGGCTTTTAAAGTTCCACCATATTGGTCAGTTACCAAACAATTGGGACGACCATCGGTCGTAAATAATCGTTTCAAGAAATGGTAAGCGGACTGATAATCACGATGTTTACGTAACTCAAAGTCTAGCGTTAATCCCTGATTGTCAATGGCGCGATACAAATAGCACCATTGACCTTTAACCTTGATGTAAGTCTCATCCACTCGCCAACTTTGAGAAGCTGAATGTTTATGCCGACGCCACAACACCTGAAAGATTGGTCCGTAGTGATGAACCCAGCGCATAATCGTTGTATGATGAACAGTAATTCCACGATCACGTAAAATCTCAACCACATCACGATAACTCAAATTAAATCTGAAGTAGTAACCAACGGCTACCAAAATAATGTCTTGTTGGGAATGCCGACCTTTAAAATAATTTTTCATCATATCTACCTCACCTTTTAGGCTAATTATACCCAAAATAAGTTAAACTGAATTTTTTGCACCAGAACCCCTCATTAAAGGAAGTCCTCACCATGGCCCGTTCAACTCACAAACAACTTAACGCCCTCAGCATCTTTTTACTGGGAATTGACGGCATCATTGGATCTGGTATTTTTCTAATGCCCAGCCGGGTTTACGCAAAGCTCGGTGATTTGAGCATGGTTGTCATGCCGCTTGCTGGGATTGCAATTTTATCGATCGCCCTGTGCTTTGCAAACCTCGCCAGCAAGATTCCCGGGGATGGTGGCGCCTGGTTATACACCTACACGGCATTCGGGCGGTTTGCCGGCTTTGAGATCGGTATCTTTACCTGGTTACTAGGGATTATTACGATGGCAACGGAAATATCGGCCTTTGTGACCAGCTTACGGAGCCTTTTTCCGGTGCTTAACCAGCACGGGCCGTATCTGATTACCGCCCTTGGCATTTTAGCCGCGTTAACGGGTCTGAACCTCATGGGATCCGGATTCATGGACTGGGTTGACAACGTTTCGACGATCACTAAAGTGGGGGTTCTGGTGGCCTTTGTCGTGATTGGCCTGTTCTTTATTCATCCGGCGAACCTTGGAAATTTAACGGGAAGTCCAGCAGCGACGCCACTTTTCAGCCGCTTTAACCAGGGATTTGGCATGGTATTCTACATGTTCACTGGTTTTTCGTTCTTACCAATTGCCGCGTCCAAGATGAAAAATCCCGAAAAAATGCTGCCCCGAGCACTGATCAGCGTTCTATTAACGACTGCCGGGCTCTACTTAGTGGTTCAGTTGACGGCAATTGGCGTGGCCGGTAGTGGTCTGGCCGCCGCAAACGTGCCGATTGCCGTGGCTTTCAGTCATTTTGCCGGCACGGTGGGTTATGATCTGGCATTGATGGGGATGCTGATTTCGATTCTCGGCGTTGCTTTGTCGGTTTCGTTTTCAACTCCGCTGATCGCCAGTTCACTGGCCTCCGAACATCAACTGTTGCCGCGAACGCTGGGCCGGCAGAACAAACGCGGGGTCCCGCTGCAGTCACTGATCCTATCGGTTGTGATCTGCGCGTTATTCTTGCTGTCCGGCAACTACTTATTTCTGGCTTCCTGCATTGTCTTCACGTCATTTGTGCAGTACGTGCCGACAATTTTTGCGGCGATCAAATTACGGCATCACAGTAAATTGCCGGTGGGCTTCAAACTTCCCGGGGGACTCACAATTCCAGTTCTGGCACTGTTGGTAACCATGTATTTGACGCTCAGCATTTCAGTCACCTTGGTTTTGACGGGGTTGGGGATTTTCCTGGTGAGTGCCCTATGGTACTTATACGATGATCGTGATCGAAAGGCAAACGGCTTGGAACGGGACATTTCGGATAAGGATCGGCCATTTTAATAAAGTCTGGCTATCGTTTTTTCAGGATTGGACAAATTGAATCACAGCATCCACATCGTTGGCTTTGGCAAGTTTATTGGCCGTGGCTTGGATGGTCGCGCGTGACTTTTGACCGCGAGATGTTAGTTGAATCGCAACTAACTGGCGCTTGTGATTAGCCTTATCGACCACTTCACCGGTAAGCACGTTGGTAATTTGGCGGGGATACTGCTTCACCAAATCGGATTGCACCTGATTCAGAGATTTATTTTCGGGCGTCTGCGAATTCACCGCTGGGGTCGTTTGGGGATTATTCTGCTTCATATAATTTTGAAATTCTTTGGCGGTAATATAGTTTCCCCGGGTAAGCTGCTTAATTGAGAGTGCATAGTGGTCGAGGTGGTAAACTTTAAGTGAGCGATCCAGGCTTTTAACCTTCTGATCACTGAGGTGGGTGCCGATCACCGTCAGCTGAATTGTTTTTCCAGTCACTGACTGCTGGGCAATGTATTGATCAGGAAGCTTATCCTCGACAAATTGGGATAGTTGGGCGGTCACGTACGATTTCTGCACGATTGAATAGGCGGAAATGGAACTTGGAATAATGACAATAATGGCCACAATCAGCACGATGACTTCCTGCTTGACGGACACGTTTAACCGCTCACCGCTGCGAATTCTAAAGAAGATCGTTCCCACAGCGGTTGCCAGGGCAATAAAGAACGCGTTGATGAGAAATAGGTACCCGGCGCCCCACACAAATGGCCAGTTCAGATGACTGATGCCATACCCAATGGTACACAGTGGCGGCATCAGCGCCGTGGCAATGGCGACACCGGGGACCACGTTTCCGCCGTCCTTCTTGGCGGAACTAATCACCCCGGCAAAGCCACCAAAAAGGGCGATCAAAACGTCCCACAGGGTTGGTTCGGTGCGGGCAAGTAACTGGTCAGTGGCGGCATTCAACGGTGAAATGAAGAAGTAAATCGTTGCCCCGGTAACGGCAATGATGAACTGCGCAGCAAATAGCCGGGCTCCCCGAGAAAGAAGGCCGGAATTGCTATTTCCCAACGCGTACCCGATGCCAACGATTGGGCCCATCAGTGGGGAGATTAACATTGCCCCAATGACTATGGGCGCTGAGTTGGTATTAAGTCCGATACAGGCAATGATGATGGCACAGAATAGAATTGCTTGAGTTGACCAGTTTAGCGTCAGGCCCTTGCGAACATTTTGATTTAAGACGTCAGTTGAAATTTCTTGCATGATAACTCCCCCATAACCAGCATTTTAATGACATTTTCAGAATAGCACACCCGCCGAAAATGCTCATTGAATTAGGTTCACCTAGCTAATTGTTACGGAGGGAAAATTGCACCGAGGAGGTTGTTTAAATGGCAGAGAATTATCCGGAAAACATGACAGAATTAAATAAGCAGTATCTTGAGGAGCAGAAGCGTGATCCAACAATCACGAAGCAGCAGCTGATTCGTCGTGCCGTCGCCGATGCCTTTCAAGACTTCTTGTCTGAGGCTGAAGAGGGCCATTATGATAGTGGTAAGTTGGTTGGCAATGAAATACAGGTGTTTGGGATCAATCAAAAGCTGCGGCACGTGATCAAACCAATGGGGACGTCATTCGAGAGTGACTTTGAGAAGGATGGCGCCAAATTGATGTGGTATCTGGAAGAACAGGCCAATAAGGCGATTAAATAGGGGCATGCCAGCGTACAATAGCCTTAAAAGTTGTCACTTTAAGAAATAAAAAGTGATGACTTTTGAGGCTATTGTACGAAGAAAAATACGTTTATTTATAAGCACACAAAAACCGGCTTTCCCCGCCGTTGCCGGGTAAAAAGTCGGTTGAGTAACGAAAATTTTGATTTTATTTTACGCCTTGTTTAACAAGTGACCTGTCACCCGTTCGATAACGGTGGCGGGGTTTTCAACACTCAAAATCAATCGGTCGTAGCCTTCGTTTATCAGCGTTATAACAACGATCGGGCTATTACGGCGCACGTTATAGAAGCGGCGTTGACCGTCATAAAAAAAGCTACCGGCGTAGTATAAACCAGGAATTGCGGTTCCGGGCAAGCGCAAACCTTTGTGCTCCTCAAAGGCCCCCTGATCACGAAAGATACCGGTCACGTGCCTCCAAGGCACCCGAATGGCTCCCTTCAGCGCCCAGAGGCGGTCGAGACCGGCCGGGGAAACGACCAGTTCGGTTGGCGTAATGGTAATTTGGTTGTACATTGAGCATCGCTCCTTATCGATCACTACTTAAATGGACTAATGTAAGGGCAACTTTCATTATCAAAGGTTATGGTTAGTGCTTGGCAAGGTGCAAAAGATCCAAGATTCGTTTGAGTGGCAGCGACTGAATCAAGGTGCACAGGATGATCAATAATGAACCCAAGACGCTCGCCGCCGTCAACTTGGTTCCCAAGAAAGCCACCGCTAAGGTTGTGGCGACCAGTGGTTCAAAGGCCGACAACATCCCGGTGACGGCTGGTGAAATGTAATTAATGCTGCTCAAAAAGAGGGTGTAGGCCAGGATCGTTCCGAATATAACGATGTAGACAAGGGTTCCCCAATCGAAGGCCGTCATATTGGGTAAGGGCGTAAGGGCCAAAACTGGGCTCATGCAAATCCCCCCGATCAGCATTCCTAGGCCGCAGACGGTTAGCGTGTCGTAGCGACTTAACAGGCCCTGGGGTAAGACGGTGTAGATGGCGGCCGCCAGCGCACACATTAACCCCCAAAACAGGGCGATCGGCGTCAGGGATAGCGAGTTCAAGTGTCCGCCGGTGACCAAAAAGAAGGTCCCCACCAGAGCAATTGTAATCGAAAGTATGTCTAGCCGCCTGGGCCAGGCCCGGTTACGAAGGGTAAACCAGACAATGATTAACACCGGTTGTAGGTACTGAATCACCGTGGCGGTCGGGGCGTTGCTCGTTTGTACCGCCTTCATGTAGGTAAACTGGGAGTTCAGCATCCCCAAAAAGGTAAATGCAATTAAAATCCCTAGGTCGCCCCTATTAGTTAAGAGCCCCTTGGTTTGCCCCGGGTTGCGCACCAAACCGATTGCCGTCATGATTAAGCCGGCAAAGATCAGGCGGACGGCCACTAACCAGGATGCGGTCATTGACGTGTGTGAAAAGATTAGCTGGGCGCCAGCTCCCGAGGCCCCCCACAGGGACGCTCCGCAAATGGCCAGGAGGATCCCCTTGTTTGATTTTGTCATTCAATCCCCTCTCTTCTTCTAAAGTGTTAACCCTAAATATAGCAGTCGCCAAAAGAAATGAGCAACCCCCCTCGCCAAATAAAATAGGGGTGGAAGCGGTTTATCAAACCCTTTATAATATAGATAGAAAATCTAGATCGAAGAATGCGGGGTCCGTTAACCAATGGGGGTTGGTTAAATGGGTGCACCCCTACGTCCAATTACTGATCGACGTTAAAAGCTGCTATTCGGGAGGAAGCCTCATGGCAAGAAAAATTAAGGATGATAACGGTCACGTGTACGTAGAAAAGAAGCCCTTTTATAAACGGGTCTGGTTCTGGTTAGTGGTCGTGGTGTTAGTGGTGATTGTCGCCGCGGGGATGGGTGGCTCCGGTTCATCGGATAGCTCAGATAAGTCCGCCTCGAGCTCGAGCAGTTCGGCCACCCCACTCGATAAGGTGTACAAGGTCGGCCAAACCGCCTCGTATAAGGGTTATAAGATTAAGGTCAATAGCGTTTCGTACAGTTCCGGTAACGAGTACGAACAGCCCGATTCCGGTAAGCAACACGTGATTGTCAACGTGACGATCACCAACGATACCGACGAATCGCAAGACTACAACCCTTATGACTTTAAGCTCAACGCCGACGGGAATAACACCGACCTCGATGAAATCTACACCGACGTCGACAACACCTTAAACGCCGGTTCCTTAGACAAGGGGGCTTCGGTGACCGGTAACATGGTCGGCCAGGCAAGCACGAGCGTCTCTAAGCTCCAGCTCCAATACCAGACCTCGGTTTGGAACGATAAGACGGTTAAGTTTGATTTGAAGAGTAATCAGTAGAAAAAAGATCCCGGGAATAACGACTTTCCCAGGATCTTTTTTATTTCGGTTTTTTACGACAGGAAGCTTTAGAGACTGCACAAATGTTTAGATTTGTCCTGTCCCCCTAGCCGTTTTCTTGTGCGGCGGTATCGGCGGCCAAGCGGCCAAAGGTAAAGATATCAGCCAACGAGTTACCACCGAGCCGGTTCCCAGCGTGGAGGCCCCCGGCGTTTTCCCCGGCGGAGTATAAACCGGCGATTACTTGCTCCGCCTTGTCTAGCACGTGACCGTGTTCATCAATCGCCAAGCCCCCCATCGTGTGGTGGATGGCCGGCTTGCGCGGGGTGGCGTAAAATGGCGCCACTTCGCACTTAAGGTGGAAGGCACTCTTGCCAAACTCCGGATCGTGGCCCGCGTCGACGTAAGAATTGTACTTGTTAATCGTGTCTTCCAAGGTGGCCGTGTCCATCCCCACCTTCCCGGCTAGTTCCGCTAACGTATCCGCCTTAAAGAGGGTGCCGGCTTCGACTTGGGCGTCAATTGATTCCTGGGTCGTGTTGTAGGCCGTCTCTTTGATCTTATCATCGGCAATCAAGTAGAAGAGGCCCCCCTGGGCAATCGCGGCGGCGGCCAGGGTGTCGCGTTCCGCAAACTCGTTGACGAACCGCTTGCCCTCTTGGTTGACCATGATGAAGTTTTCCGGTGGCGTCTGCAGGCCGGTAAACAGTTCCCCGGTCACCGGGTCGGAGACTGGCATTAACTGGATAAAACCCATCCCGGTCAACTCGGCGCCTGCCTCCTGGCCTAAACTAATCCCGTCACCGGTGATGGCCGGTGAATTAGTGGTGGCGATGTCGTCGTCAATGTGCTCCCAGTAGGTGTTGTACTTTTGGACCATTGGCGTGTTGGCGCCAAAGCCCCCGGCGGTCAAGAAGGTGGATTTAGCACGGACGGTCACCTTAGTCCCGTCGGTCTTGTGGGCCACGACCCCCACTACCCGGCCGTTTTCCATCAGGAGGTGTTCGGCACGGGTTTCGGTCAGGATGGTGGCACCGTATTCCGTAACCCAGTCGCCCAGGACGTGAATGAAGGCGTACCCCATTGGCTCAACCGGCTTGTGGCCACGCCGCCACAGGGCCCCAACCGGCATTGTTACGTCGGTTTGATCGAATTTAACCCCAAGGTCAGCTAGCCATTTGACCGAGTCCAGAGCGTTATCGACCAAGGTCTTGACCAGCTGGTACCGACCGTGAATTTCATGACCGGCGAGGTCTTCACGCTTCCCCCCTAAGTAAGTCTGGATTTCGTGAAGGAGGTTGGAATCAAAGAGGTACTGGGCTCCGGAAGCAATGTATTCCTTAATTTGCTCCCGTAACCGTTCAAAGTCGGCACGGTATTCGGGGTCGATCTGTTCTAATGGCGTGTTAGCCAACTGTTTCAGGGTCTCTTTTTCCCCGGTCAAGGCGGCAAAGTCCCTTTGCCAGTCCGGATCAGCGGCGTTCATTGGTCCCCCGGCCCGGGTGGTGTTGCCCCCTAGTTGCGGGAACTTTTCTAAAATAACAACTTGCTTATCGTGCTGGAGGCTCCGGGTAGCGGCCGCCAAGCCAGCCCCACCGGCCCCAACTACCACCACGTCGGTTTGATATTCCTCAACCTGAGCAGCCTGAGTCGCTGTTTCTGGCTTGGCCCGTTGCTTCCACTCATCGGCATCGCCACCGGCCAGGGTAATCGCTTCGGCCACCCCGTCAACGACCCCACGTGAGGAGATCGTCGCCCCGGCAACGGTGTCCACGTTTAGCGTTTGTCCCTTCACAATCTTAGCCGGAAGCCGTTTAAAAACTTCGTCGGCGATCCCGCTTGTTTCCCCACTGGCGTCAACTTGAATCCGTTGAATCGCATCGTCGCTTAGCGTGACCTCCATTGGCATGAAGGATGAGCCGTGCCCCTTAGCTTTTACTTTGTACGTTCCTGCTTTCATTGTTCATCGCTCCCTTGTGAAATAAATCTCATGTTCGAGTAAATTGTAGCGCTTTCGAACGGAAATGGGAACGACCTGTGTTATTATTGGATCATAACTAAAATGTTATCGAAAGGATGGTTAACGTGCGTGACCCGGATTTGATGCTCAACTACTTAGAGGTCTTACTTAAGCACAGCAACTTCACTAAGGCGGCCAGCGAGCTTTACATCCCCCAGCCCTATTTGACCCAGCTAATCAAACGGATCGAAAAGGAATTGGGCGCCCCAATTATCAACCGCCACCGCTTACCCTTCTCTTTAACGGAAGCCGGCCAAATATACTACCAGTACCTCGAGAACCTGTCAGCCGAACATCAACGCCTTGCACTTCAATTAGCCCGCTACACCAACGACAGCACCGAAATCATCCGGGTGGCCGTTTTAGAGAGCCTAGGAACCTTCTTGTTGCCGGCAATCCTCCCCCGCTTCTTAAAGGACCACCCCAGCGTCCGGATCCAAGTGGTCGAAGGCTTCCCCCACCAAAGCGAGGAGCGGATTTTAAATGACCAGGCCGACCTTTACATGGGCCAAACCACAGAAACCTTAAATTACGGGATTCACCCCTACATTAACGGCGGCGAGAACTACTACGTCATCATCCCCGCCACCTCCAAGTTTTACCAACCCGGTCGCTTCATCCTCGACCCTTCAACGTATAACCTAGACGACCTCTTGCAAGAACCCTTCGTCTTGAGTTCTGCCGAATCGGAAATTCGCCACCAGGTTAACAGCCTCTTTCAAAACCGGAAGCTGGTTCCCAAGGTGGTGATGGTCTCAAACAGCGTCATCACGGTCGCCAACCTCGCCATTCAGGGGGTGGGCTTGACGATTTCGGCCGTCAGCATCCTCAAACGGATTAAGGAAACGCCGATCAACCTCTACCCACTCGACCCCTCGCTGATCCAAATCCGCTACTTTATTGGCGCCAAAAAGGACCGTCCGCTCACCGACGCCATGCGAGACCTCATCGCCGCTTTTCAGTCCGCCAACCTCCAAATGAAAATCCATTGATGAAGGCGCTTTTAGGCAAAATTAGGGTTTTCGTCACTTATGTTGGCAATCCGGTGGTGCTATAATTTCTGTATCTAGTCGACAGGAGGGAATTTCATGTTATATAACGCAGCCTTAGTTTTAGAAGGTGGGGCGATGCGCGGTCAATACTCCACCGGTGTTACCGATACCTTTTTAAAACACCACGTTGAATTCAAATCGGTAATTGGGGTCTCCGCCGGGGCCCTGTGCGGGGCGAACTTCGTTTCTAAGCAGTACGGACGAATGGCTGACGTTAACACCCACTACCGTCATGACCGCAATTACATCTCCCCCTGCGCCTTTTAAAGCGCGAGGAAATTTTGAACTTGGACTTTTTGTTTGAAGACCACGGCTGGGACTGGCACAACTTCGACGAACGGGCCTACCAGCGTTCGGCGTCCGATTTCACCATCGTCGCCACCGCTCTAGAAACCGGGAAGGCCGTCACCTTCACAAACGCGACGGGCGAAGAGTTCATCACCGACCTGAAGGCCTCTTCTTCGATGCCCTTCGTTTCCGAGCCCCAGGTAACCACCGCCGGTCCCTGTTTAGATGGGGGCGTTGCCGATTCAATCCCCTTCGACATCGCCCAAGAGCAGGACTTTGACAAGATCGTGGTGGTCCGGACCCGGCCGCGTGACTACCGCAAGAAGCCGACCAGCCGGGTGCTTAGTGAGATGTACCAGCACTCCTTTAAGGACTACCCGGCCTTCGTGGATGCCGGGATTAACCGGCCAACCGTCTACAACCAGCAGGTCGAAACGCTCGATCAACTTGAAAAAGACCGGCAAGCCTTCGTGATCGCCCCGACAGAACCAATTAAGGTCAAGCGTCTAGAGGGCAACGTTAAAAAAATTCGCCAGCTCTACGAACAGGGCCAGGCCCAAGCCGAGGAAATCTTAGCCGACGTTCTCAACTACCTGGAGAACTAATTGATGGCGGCGGAGTGATCAAAGTGGTCACTCCCCGCTTTTTTCGTTAAAATAGATGAGACTGTTAATATTAAACAAATGAGGGTTGATAAGTATGGAAAAAGTTGTTTTCGTTGGAGCTGCACGGACGCCGATTGGAAAGCTCGGTGGCGCCCTGGCCACACTGACCGCTGCCCAGTTGGGAACAATTGCCATCCAGGCCGCCTTAGAGCGGGCCGCGGTTGCTCCCGAAGAAGTGAATGAGGTCTACCTGGGCTGCGCCATCCAGGCCGGCCAGGGGCAAAACGTCGCCCGCCAGGCCAGCATTGCCGCCGGGTTGCCGGTTACCGTTCCGGCCACCACCGTTAACGTGATGTGTGGCTCCGGAATGCACGCCGTTAACCTAGCGGCCAAGCTGATTGCCATGGGGGACGCCGAAGTGATGGTGGCGGGGGGCACCGAAAGCATGTCGACGGCCCCGTATTTGATACCCAAGGGCCGCTTTGGTTACAAATACGGTAACGCCGAACTGGTCGACGCCCTGTATAAGGACGGGTTGGAAGACGCCTTCTTCCACTACCCAATGGGTTGCACGGCCGAAAACCTGGTCGAAAAATACCAGGTGACTAGAGAAGACCTCGACCACTTCGCCCTGCAAAGCCAAGTGCGGGCACGGACGGCGCAAGACGCGGGGCGTTTTAAAGACGAAATCGTGCCGGTGACCGTCAAGGGCAAGCGCCACCAACTTGAAGTTACAGAAGACGAGGCGATTCGCGACACGACGATGGAAAAATTAGCGGCCTTAAAGCCGGTCTTTAAAGAAGGTGGCGACGTGACGGCCGGCAATTCTTCCGGATTAAATGACGGCGCCGCTGCTTTAATCCTAATGAGCGAACGCCGGGCTCTGGCGGAAGGCAAGGAAATTCTCGGCTACTGGCAGGCCGGTACCTTGGCCGGGGTCAAGCCGGAACTGATGGGGATCGGCCCCTTGGCGGCCACTAAGAAGCTGCTCGCCCAGGTTGACATGACGCCCGACCAGCTTGACCTGATCGAAATTAACGAAGCCTTTGCCGCCCAAGCGATCGTTTGCCAGCGCGAATTGGGCTTCGAGGAGAGCAAGGTGAACGTCAACGGTGGGGCAATTGCCCTTGGTCATCCCCTGGGCGACTCCGGGGCCCGCATTTTGGTGACCCTACTCTACCAAATGAAGTGCCAAAACGCCAAGCGGGGGCTGGGGACCCTGTGCATTGGCGGCGGGATGGGCGCTGCCACCCTCGTCTACCGTTAGGAGGATTGTATGCGTAAATTATTCAAACTCCCTTATGCCCCCTTAGTGGTGGCTATTTTCGCCTTATACCTGGCGATTACCTATTGGCCAAACGTTGCGGGCCTGTTGAAAACATTATTGGCGGCAGCCATGCCCCTCCTGATTGGTTGCGTGATTGCCTACATCGTTAACCTGTTGATGGTACGCTACGAAGGTTTATACCACCGGGTCTTTAAGGGACAGCGGGCCCAAAGGTTTGCCCGGGTCACCGCCCTTTGCCTCGCCTACTTATCAATCGTGGTGGTGATTGGGGTGGTTTCTAGCGTGGTGGCCCCCCAGTTAGTAGCTTGTGTTAAGTTGCTCTTCTCCGGGCAAAGCAAGGTCATCCCCCAGTTCATCAACTGGCTAGAAAACGAGAGCTTTTTAAAGAGCCTCTGGCAACAAATTGACCTCTCCAAGATTAATTGGACTAAGGTGCAAAGTTACCTCTTAAACGGGGCCAGTGGCACCTTTAGCACGGTCATGTCCACCGCTAGCAAGGTGGTCTCCGCCCTGACTACGACCGTCGTAGCGATTTTCTTTTCGATCTACCTCTTGCTCTTTAAAGACCGTCTCGCCCGCCAGTTCAAGCTCTTATTGACCACCTACTTGCCGGGGCAAGTGGCCCGGATTTTACGGGTACTGACGGTGTTTGACCAGTCCTTTTCTAGCTATATCGTGGGGCAAGTTAAAGACGCCGTGGTGCTCGGGTGTTCGTGCACCGTCTTGATGCTAATTCTCCAACTCCCTTACGCCCCAATGGTCGGCGCGGTGATGGCCGTCACCGCCCTCGTACCGATCATCGGGGCTTTGATGGGGGCCAGCGTGGGGATCATCGTGATCTTCGCAGTTTCCCCGGTCAAGGCCCTGATCTTCTTGGTGATGATTCTAGCCCTCCAGGAATTCGATAACCGGGTTACTTACCCGTTGATCGTCGGCAAGTCGATTGGCCTGCCCAGCGTGTGGGTCTTCGTGGCCGTCATGGTCGGTGGCGGGGTTTCCGGGATCCTAGGGATGATGTTCACCGTGCCCCTCTTTGCGGCCTTCTACCAACTATTAAAAACCGACGTTGCCAAGCGGCAATTAAACTAAACTCACCCCCACCCTAGTGCGCCAAGGTGGGGGTGATAGTGTATAATAAGCGTGTTTTTAGTTAAAGGAGGCGGCAGATTTGACGTTAAATTTGTTGGTAGTGGTGTGTGGTTTTCTGATTGGCTTTTTCGTTATCTCAACCGGGGGTGGCGGGGCCGCTTTGTACCTTGGGGTTTTAACGGGGCTGTGCGGGTTAAGTGCCGCCCACGCGGTGGATACCTCGCTTCTAACCGCCATCCCCGCCCTGAAGTGAACCCACAAGTTTGGACAACTAAATTAAGCTACTAACTGATTGGCAA
>OGFC01001176.1_pt1 | contig 16603 bp, 11 predicted proteins | sample 1570841 | NCBI WGS metagenome assembly OGFC01 (sample SAMEA2582137, study PRJEB24529) | metagenome | biome: Human gut stool | place: China | collected 2011 | reverse complement strand
GGTAGATGTTACAAAAGCATTCCTTCAGGTATGGTCACTTCCAAAATTAGAAAGTTCTCCTTTTACATAACTGTAAACAAAGCCTGCATTGAAACTGTCGCCGGCACCGATCGTATCTATCACTTCTGTATTGAGGAAAGGAGATGCTTCTAGGGTTGTTCCATCTTTTTGGAACAGAATGGAACCTTGGCTACCACATTTTACAATACAGGCTTCTCCAATATATGGACGGATCTTTTCGATTGCTTCATGTAAGTCTGAAGTACCAGCCAAACCTTTCAATTCGGTTTCATTTGGCATAAAAAGTGTGACATAAGGCAAAATCTCAGTGTAATCAAGGTCCCATTTTTCCATTGGGTCCCATTGGGTATCGAGTGAAACAGTTATGCCGCGCTCTTTAGCTAGCTTGAGTATGCGAAGCAAATCGCGTTTGAGCCCTGATTGAATAAATATCGATGAGATATGGATATGTTTCGTGATTTCGAAAACCGATGGATCAATATCATTGAATCCCATTGTGTCCATACTACCTTGATAGGTAATATTGGCCCGGTCTTCTGCGTACGCCAAGACAATCGTCGCTCCGGTAGCGTATTGGTCTGTTTCGATTAAATAACGGGTGGAGACAGATCGTTTTTCTAGGCTTGTTTTTACCAGTTCGCCGAAGTTATCTTTCCCGATCATTCCCACAAAAGCTACTTTCATACCTAGGGAAGCAGCATTGGCTGCAAAAATCGCAGTGGAACTGCCCAGCGTAAGGAGCATATCGTCTGCAAATATTTCTTTGCCAATAACCGGCATGCTTTGGATATGATTCAGAATCAGATCAACATTGAGTTCACCAATCGCTATTATATCAAACTTTTTCATAACAATGAGTTATTTAGGTTTACCAGATTAAAAGCTTGAAAATATTTATCCATATCATGTTCAATACGGCAGGAGAGGGTCGTATGTGGGTCCATGCCAAGACGTGTCAAGTTATCGAAAAGAATTTGACGGGCCATAAAGGCTTCAGGGTGTTGCCAGATATATCGACAACAGGTTTTTATGATCCACGCGCGGCGGTCTGCTTGGAGCTCTTTAAAACTGCAGAGTTTTTCCTCGGGCTGAAGCCATTTTTGCCAACGACCGGATTCTCCAACCAAACGCTCGAGTGTTGAAGTTATATTGGATAATTGAGCGATCTGTCCCTCCTTATCCCGTGCTCTCTCTATTTCTTCCAGCTCTGCTAACCCTTCATATTCACTGATTGTAAATTCGGGTCCGACATTTGCAGCTCCGACCCCGGCTAATGGGTATGCTTCCGGGTTTGAAACTCCATCAGTATAATGTCCCTTTATATAGCTACCCAGCGGTCTTACTTTTTTTGTGAGTTTACGGGCTACGGACGTGTCAAAGGTTGTGGTGTGCAGATCTGTACCGACTTTGCCGACAATAAAACAGGGCCATACATCAGAAAGCCCACAAGAGTCCAGACCTGCTTTCAGATTTTCAAGAAAAGTATCGAAAACTGCTTCGTCTGCCAATCCTCCATGTACTTCTTCAGTTCCTACTTCGTACGATATTGCAGGTAAAGATCGGGCACGTCGGAATCGTTCCGTATGCTCAATAAGTTCCACTGTCCGTTCGACAACTACTTTTATATCGATCGTTTCTCCGTCCGGGAGAAAAATATCGACGGTAGGATCTACATGGATCAGATCGTAGCCGGCCAATATTGCATCTTCAAACGATTTTTTAACGCCATTCATCGCTTTTTCCAAACTCCAGTGTTCTTTGGATTGGATATCCTTCAACCATGGACCTCCATGATCGATCGCTATAATATAGGTACCGTCGTAATCGACAGCAGCGGCTTCCTGTGCGAGAAGTTTTACAAATTGCTTTTGGGTTAGACCGGTATAACCTCCGTCACTATCTACTTGATTTAGGGTTGCAGCAAAATAGATTGGAGCATTATTTCGTTTGGCCGAGCGAAAAGAAGCTTTAATAACTGCTGTTGAGTTTGGGCATACGGCGAAAATTGTTCGTTTAACTCCTGTCTGCTGTTCGAGTTTTGAAATCTGGTTTAATAAATGTTCTGTCTTTGTCATATTAGTTTTTATTATAGGTTGTCATACAAGATAACTCCTTCCACGATCCTTGAAATATTTCCGGAAACAGAGGGAGTGTCGGGGTTGAGGCCGATTTCAAGCGATTTGTAGAATCCCATCAGTTGTGCTACGATAACGTACGGAATACAGTCGTATATGGATGGACTATCGCCTTCACCGAAAATCACTTTGAGATCAGATTTTATACCTGTTGTCTTTACCGGTGTTTCCGAAACTATAATCTGTGCCGTCACTTTATTATTAGTGTTGATTTGTTTCACAAGGTCGGTTTCATACCGACGGATATGTTCATCTCCGGAAAATAGATAGACCAGGACCGTTTCTTTGTTAATAATAGCTTTTGGTCCATGACGGAAGCCAAGGAAAGAATCGAATTGGCAAACAATTTTTCCATCGGTTAATTCCTGTAGTTTCAGTCGTGATTCTTCTGCGATTCCTTTCAACTCTCCTGATCCTAAGAAGACTACACGTGAAAATTCACGTTTCATGATTTCCCGGATAATCGGAGCATAAGTGGACAGTATTTTTTGAGCTTTTAGGGTCAGTGACTGGATATAGGGCAATTGGGTATCTACATGTTGTATATTTGCGACTAGCAGGGCTGTGAGGAGCATACTTGAAAAGCTGCTGGTCATCGCTAAGCCCAAATCGTTTGTTTCGGGAGGTAACAACAGGAGCAAAGTATTCTCTTTGTCTGCATTCTTTGCAAGTTCCCCTTCTTTGTTACATGTAATGTAAATATGTGCCGTATGTTTACAGTATGTATTTACAATTTTGATCGCTCCTGCACTTTCCGGACTATTTCCTGATCTGGCAAATGAAATCAATAAAACCGGTTGATTTTCATTGATGTAAGCATGGTGGTTAGTGATAAGATCTGTGGTCGAAACTGATCTTGCTCCCCGAAAATTACTTTCCGACAAGACTATCTCTAAGATATTCCCGATATAGGCTGATGTTCCGGCACCAGTATAGATAATCTGGTAGTTCCGGTCGGTATATTGGGAAATAAAAGACTCGATCCTCACACGTTGTTGCAATACTAATTCATATACTTTCAACCACATTTCTGGTTGTTGCATAATTTCTTTGTAAGTAAAAAATTGATTGTCTTTCATCTTTTTATTATTGTTTTCTTTTGGGCAAAAATATTTCATTTCTTTACAGAAAAAGAGTCAAAACATTTGTTTTTTATTTCGAAAAATTAAACAATCCCTTTGGATTATATTGTAATATACTGTAAATGCGTGTGTTGTCTGTTTTTATGCGATGAAATAAAAACATTTCGAAATGTTTCGAAATTAATATTCTATTTGTTCTTTTTACTCAATAAAATTATTATTTTTGCAAATAATTCTTATTTCTAACAACAAAAATTGTAACAGTAATGAAATCAATAGGGTCGGCAAAAGAGCGTAGAGCTACTATTTTACAGGATTTGAATGAGAATCCAGAGATTTCTATCGAAAGTATGTGTAAGAAATTTAATGTTTCGGAAGTGACTATTCGAAAGGATTTGAATATTCTTCATGAACGAAATCTTTTGTTACGTACTCGAGGCGGTGCGATCCGGTTACCAAATACCAATGGGAAAAATAATGAAACATCCTTAAAATTAAAGGGCTTGTATAATTTTAAAGAGAAGTTGGCCATTGGAAAATTTGCAGCCTCTTTGATTCGTGATGGCGAGACTATTTTGCTTGATTCAGGAACCACAACTTTCGAAATTGCAAAAAATCTTCATCATTTAAAACATTTGACAGTTATTACGAATGCTCTTGATACTGCAATTGAACTTTTAAAGTATAAAAGATTTAATGTGATCTTGCTTGGAGGTCATTTACGCGAAGTATCGCATTCTACTGTCGGTCCTTTAGCAGAATCAAACCTGAAAGTTTTTTATTGTGACAAACTTTTTCTAGGTGTGGATAGTTTCAACATTGAATTTGGGTTATCTACACATGATATTGAAGAAGCTAATATTAATCAGACTATGTTTTCTATGTCAAAAGAGGTCATTGCAGTATTAGACTCAAGTAAATTCAATAAACGTAACTTTGTATTTATTGCTCCTGTAAACAAAATTCATACAGTTGTGACCGACAATAATATTCCATCAAATATCAAAACACAAATCAAATCGATGAATATTGCCTTATATACAGTGGAGCCATTTAGTATTCCATAGAATTTAGGTTAAGGTTCTATATGAATAAACTAGCTATGAGAATTATCTTGATACACAGATAGTTGCTCCTCTATCAAAAAATAGTTGAAAAAAAAATGTCTTATGTTGTACAACATATATAATTAATACATACATTTGCATCGTTTTACAACAAGAAGACATTATAGACCGTTTAAATTAAAGACAAAATGAAAAAGTTAGTTGCATTTGCTGCTATTGTTGCAGCCGTTTCTTTCACATCATGTGGTAACAAATCTGCAGAATCAAATGCTGAAGTTGCTGAAACTGAAACTACTGTAGAAGAAACTCCTGCAGTTGTTGAAGAAGAAACTGTAACAGAAGAAGTTGCTCCTGCTGAAGGTGATTCAACTGCTGTTGCTACTGAAACAGAAGCTGCTCCTGCTGAATAATATTCAGTAATCCAGTTAAAAGGACAGTCTGTATGCTTAAACATACAGACTTTTTTTGTTTATATACGGTATAACAATATGAAAAGAAATTTACTCATCTTTCCCGCAATAGCATTATTAAGTCATACTGTCGGTGCACAGACACCGGTCGATATGAACCTGTCGTTACAGAATGTAGAGATACAAGGCAAACGTTTTGCCGGACTTAGCGGAGGAGAAGTCAAACGCCTGCAGGTTGAAAACAATCTGAGTAGCCTGACCAATACGGTGTCGGATGCTTTTCGGCAGATGCCTTCGCTGGTTACGGATATCGAAGGAGGCGTAACCTACCGTGGTTCCAGTAAAGCCGGGATGCTTATCAACGGTATTCCGTATGGATTACTGGAAGAATACAGCGGGGATGTTTTGATACAATTGCCGGCTTTATTCTTTAACCGGATTTCCATGTCGGCTTTGCCGGATATATCCTTTGTGCCTGATGGGGATGCGGGGTTGTTAAATCTTGCGTCGGCAAACTATACGAAGGAAGATTCGCCGCTGACCGTTACGTTGGGAGCCGGATTGCAGGAACGCTATAATGCCGGAGCAATCGTCAATCTGCATCCGGGTAAGTTCCACATCGTGGGAAAATATAACTATCGGAAGGAATACCGCAAGCGTTCGTTCGATAAAACGACAAAGACGGAGACAGGGACAACCCTTATGAATAATAATGCTACCGCCCGCCCGGATGTACATCTGGCAGACCTGAGTGTCGGCTACGACCTGACTTCGAATGACCTGTTGACTGTATATGGTCTGTATCATCTGATGGATTACAGCCGTTATGGTGGTATCAATAATAAGGTTCTGAATCCGGATGGCAGCGTAAAGAACCAGATGACACGTCATCGTTATAATGACCAGCGCCAGGATGCCTATGCTTTGGAGGCACGTTGGAACCATCATTTTGCCAATCCGCAGGATCAGTTGAATATCACATTCAACTATAACGATTTCGGATATGATGAGGATAACTATTATGAGAATGAGAAGCCGGGAACAGGTACAATTCTGAAAAAGGATAATATGTTCATCAACCAGGATAAGCATAATTACTTCCTGTCTGCCGCATTCAGTAAGTTATTTGCGGATGACTGGTACTTTAAAGCCGGCTATATCGGACGATTCAAAGATGAAAAGTATAACACGGAGACGAACGATATTAATATGAGTGATGACAGTTGGGTGCCTGTTGCCAATAAGTCATACGATTATTCGTTTAACCGTAATACTCATTTATTGTATGCTTCCGTCGATAAACGTTGGTATCGTTTCTCCGCCGAAGTTGGTGTACAGGGGGAAGTCAATTCACAGGAACTGAAAGCAAATACGTTGAAAGAGGAAACTACCCGTTTCCATGTATATCCCCGTGTGAAGCTGTCGTTGCAGACCGGAAAGACCGGTAACCTGTCTTTAAGTTATCTGCAACGGGTGATCCGTCCTTATGGGGCTGACCTCAACCCTTTCATCCTGTACAGCGATCCTACTCATCTGGTACAGGGGAATCCAGATCTGAAAGATGAGTTCGTCCATTCGTTGGAATTGTCTTATTTGCTGACTGCTGATCGCTTCCGTTTATCTCCGACAGTGTATTATCGTAATAAGTCGAACCGTATAATGGAAGTGGTGAATGACGAGTCCATTTGGCAAAAGACGAATGTCGGTCATAGTGAGGCGTTAGGTTTCGAACTTTCAGGGAACTGGGATCCGATCCGTCTTCTTTCTATCGGTTTTTCCGGTAATGTGTATCGGGATGAGATCGACGGTCGTACGGTAGGATATGACGCGAAGAAATCGATGGTTTGTACCGACCTGAAGGGGAGCATAACTTTCAATATCACTTCTACTACGGAATTACAGCTGGATGGTTTCTATATTTCAGATCAGCTGACACCGCAGGGGAAAGTGAAAAGCCACAGCAGTGTGAATGCCGGGCTTTCCCAGTATTTTATGAATCGTAAGTTACGTGCTAATTTAAGCATCAATAATATATTTGACGGCCTGGAAGAGACGACTATTATCGATACTGATAAAATGCAGATGGAACAGATCCGTAATCGTGATGCACGGGTTACGTGGTTGACATTGACATATAGCTTATAACAAGAAGTCCTCGTGCCAGGCACGGGGACTTCTTGTGTTTTACTCATCCTTTTTTCTTTTAGGGATATAAATTATCAGGCGGATGGACTGATCGTAAGTGAAGTAACTCCATACCCATTCTATCAGTACCATCAGTTTATTCTTGATTCCCAGGATGGAACGAAGATGTACCAGCATCCATACCATCCAGGCGATAAACCCTTGTAATTTTAACTTTTTCAGGTCGGCAACGGCTTTGTTACGTCCTACAGTTGCGAGTGTACCGAGGTTTACGTAATGGAAAGGCTTTAGTTTTTTACCGGCTTCCAGTTGTTTGAGATTCTCGGCCAGGAGGTTCCCTTGCTGGATAGCGACCTGGGCAACTTGTGGATGTCCGTTCGGATATTCTTCTTCTGTCTGGAAACAGACATCACCGATAGCGAACACATTCGTCTTTCCCTGCATCTGGTTGAACTCGTTCACGGTGATCCGACCGCCGCGGTTCAATAGTTCTTTATCGATATGTTCGAAGTGGGTGGCTGTTACACCGCTGACCCATACGAGTGTTTTTGTTGTGATAGTGGAGTTATCGTCCAATACGACTTTTCCGTTCTGGTAATCTATAACCCGCTTGTTGAGTATAATATTCACCCCCATTTCTTTCAGGAACTTTTCAGCGTTGGCAGAAGCCTCGGGTGACATTACTCCGAGCAATTTCGGGGAGCCTTCTATCAGATAGATATTCATATCCGATTGCTTCAAATCCGGATAATCTTTCGGCATGACGAACTTTTTCATTTCGGCCAGTACACCGGATACTTCAACTCCTGTTGCACCACCGCCTACAATAACGACATTCATCAGTGCCTGCCGTTCTTCCGGATCGGTGCAGATTGTCGCTTTCTCGAAGTTGGAAAGGAGTGTGTTTCTGAGTTCGAGAGCTTCCTGGATAGTCTTCATTGGCAATGCCTTTTCTTCAATGGTTTTGTTTCCGAAGAAGTTGGTGACGGTTCCGGAGGCGATTACCAGATAGTCGTAGGTCAATTCGCCGATGGAAGTCTCAATCAGGTTATGTTCGGCGATAACGGCTTTCACTTCCGCCATCCGGAAATAGAAATCTTTTTGTTTCTGGAATATCTTACGGAAAGGAAATATGATCGATCCCGGTTCCAGTCCGGAAGATGCTACCTGATACAACAAAGGCGGGAACTGGTGGAAATTGTTCTTATCGATCAGGACAACCTGGAAGTTACTTCCTCTCAGTTTATTGGCCAACTTTAGCCCTCCGAAGCCACCCCCTATGATGACTACCCGTTTCTTATTTGTTTTTGCTATATTGAACCCCATATCTTTATGTTTTAGTTTATTGTAAAACAATTGAACAGAGAAATAAGTTGATGAATAAGAACGCTAAAGTATTGATTTAAAAGATCGTTTCTTCGTCTTTTATTCTGTGGAAACAAGATACTGCCGGAAACCGTCGGAGTAGTCCGTGCGGTAATCCCCGTTCTCATCCGCATAGATGAAGAGATATTCCAGTTCGGGATGTTCCTGTTGGATTTTGCGGGCTTCCTCACGACCCATAGCCATAAAGGCGGTGGCGTAAGCATCGGCGGTCATGCAGTCGGGGGCAATGACGGTAGCGCTGAGGATGGGTTGGGCGGCTGGATAACCAGTACGCGGATCGATGGTGTGAGCATATTTCTTGCCATCTTTGATGTAGAAGTTACGGTAATCCCCTGAAGTGGCCAGGCCGTGACGACCACATAGGCGAACGATCTCCTGTAATTCCCGATTGGTTCCCATAGGATCGTCGGACGGTTTGGTGATGCCTATACGCCAGCATTCCCCTTTGGGGTTGACGCCTTTGGCTGTCGTTTCGCCACCAATGTCGATCAGGTAGTTTTCAATGCCTTTGCTATCGAAGAGACGGGCAATGACTTCACAACTGCAACCATCCCCCAAAGATGAACAATTCAGTAGAAGGCGGGGATCATCCTTTACAACCTTTTTCCCTTCCAGACGTACTTTCCGATAGCCGACAAACGAACGGACACTATCTATTATGGCGGGCGTGATATTGTCGCTTTTGCTGAAACCGAATCCCCAAAGATTTATCAGCGGGGCACAAGTGATGTCGTAAATACCGTTGGTCTGTTCGGATACTTCCATTGCTTTGTTGAATACTTCGACAAAGAGATCGTCCACTTCTATCCCTTTGTTCCTGTTCACCTGTGAGATAATGGAGGTAGAGTCGAATGGGTTCAGACAGTGGTAATAACGTTGAAGCTCAGCTTGTATTTCGTCTTCCAGCGATTCTGTGTACTCAAACTTGATAGTGTAGGGAGTATGGAGCATTCCTGCTATTTCAAAGTATTGTTTCGGTTGTTTGCAACTGTTCAGCAGGAGGATAATAAGGAAGGAGAAGGTGAGTGTAAGATGTCTGTGTTTCATATTATTTCGGATTGTAGACCGGTGATAAAGATTTGTGCATTCACTATGGCATAATTGTGCCATAGTGAATGCACTTTTGTGCCACGCCGGATGCACATCTGTGCCAAGGCTATGGCACGATTGTGGCACAACTATATTCTTATAATCCCATAAGGATTTTCTTCAGGACAGTCTGTGCCGATATCTCACGGTTGGCGGCTTCCGGAATGACAATGCTTTGCGGGCTTTCGATCACGTCGTCGGTAACGATCATGTTACGGCGTACCGGCAGGCAGTGCATGAAATAAGCGTTGTTGGTTAGCGCCATCTTTTCCGTATCGACAGTCCAGGCACGGTCTTTGCTTAATACCTGACCGTAGTTCGGATCAGCATAAGCAGCCCAGTTCTTGGCGTAGATGAAGTCGGCACCTTCAAAGGCCTTCTTCTGGTCGTATTCCACGCGGGCGTTACCGACGAACTTCGGATCCAGCTCGTAACCTTCCGGGTGGGTGATAACGAACTCGTAATCGGTAGCGTTCATCCATTCGGCGAAACTGTTGGGAACAGCCTGCGGCAATGCTTTCGGATGAGGAGCCCAAGTCATAACCACCTTCGGACGGGCAGTCTTTTTATATTCTTCGATGGTGATCAGGTCGGCGAAACTCTGCAACGGGTGGCGGGTAGCCGCTTCCATGCTGAATACCGGGCGACCGGAATATTTGATGAACTCGGAGATAATCTTCTCGTTGTAGTCGTCTGCCTTGTTCTCAAAACGAGCGAAAGAACGTACGCCGATGATGTCGCAATAGCAGCCCATCACCGGAATGGCTTCGAGCAGGTGTTCGGGCTTGTCGCCGTCCATGATGACACCGCGTTCGGTTTCCAGTTTCCAGGCGCCCTGGTTCACGTCGAGTACCATCGTGTTCATCCCCAGGTTCATGGCAGCCTTCTGGGTAGAGAGGCGAGTACGCAGGCTGGAGTTGAAGAATATCATTAGCAGCGTCTTGTTCTTACCAAGAGCTGTGAACTGAAAGCGGTCTTTCTTTATCTCGAACGCTTCGTTAAGCGCCTGACGAAGGTCGCCTAAATCTTGTACACAAGTGAAATGTCTCATAATTGTCGCGTTGTTGTTTGACTACGGCAAAGATAACGACTCGCCGCGGATTATTCCCTATTCCGGTAAGAATAGTTGTTGTCCGCGGGCTTTTTCCATTCGCTCTCCCTGTTTAATAGCCCCTGTCGGACAGACCAGGCTGCATAGCAGGCAGCCGACACATTGCTCTTCACTGATGGATGGCCGCCGCGAAGGAGGAAAGGAAATAGCTTGGTGTCCTCCGTCGCCACAGGAAATAAAACGCCGCCCGCAGCCACAGCAAAGCTTCCTGTCGATGACCGGGTGGCATATCGTGCTGCGGTTGAGAGACTCCGGAGGAACTATGTTGGATAGTGCCAACCCGGAAAGCTCCGACAGGTTTTTGTACCTTTTGCGTTGCATGTAGAGTTGTAAACCTTCACGAAGGTCATTGATGATACGGTAACCGTATTGCATGACGGAAGTGCAGATTTGCAGGTTCGTGCAGCCCAACAACAGAAAGTCCAGTGCATCGCGCCATGTCTCGATACCCCCGATTCCGCTTAACGGCATTTGACCGACAACCGGATCGGAAGCCAGCTCATGAATAAAACGGAGAGCGACAGGTCGTACGGCTTTCCCGGAATAACCGGATACACAGCTTTTACCGGCTATGACAGGCAGGGCTGTCAGTGCTTCTTCGTCGATGCGGGTGATACTCTTGATCGTATTGATTGCTGCGATACCTGTGGCACCTCCTTCACGGGCGGCCCGAGCTACTGAGATCATATCGGCCAGGTTAGGTGTCATCTTGGCTATAACAGGCAGATGCGTTCCTCGGCAGGCGGCAGCGGTGAAGCTGCGTACCAGTAAAGGGTTTTGTCCTACATCGCTACCCATCCCCTCATTCGTCATCTGGGGACAGGAGAAGTTACATTCGATGATGTCGGCACCGGCCAGAGTGGAGAAGTGGGCTAGTTTCGTCCATTCCTCTTCCATCTGTCCCATGATGGAGGAGACGATCAGTTTGTCGGGATAATGTTGCTTCAGACGGTAGAGAATATCGAAGTTCGTCGGAATGGGAGCTTCCGATAACTGTTCCATATTCTTAAAGCCGATGAAAGGAACCCCCGCCTGCTGTACCTGGTCGAAGCGCGGCGACACCTCCTGTGCAGGGTAGTAGGAGATCGTTTTGAAGCAAATGCCTGCCCAGCCGGCTTCCAGCGCACGGGCACACATCTCATAATTATGTGCCACGGGGGAGGAGGCCAGGATAAAGGGATTCTCACAATGGATGCCGCAGAAGTCGATCGACAGGTCGGGCAGGGGGTGCTCTTTGTCCGGTAGGTCAATAGTGGTTCCCTGCCTGTACAGGAAGCCAACTATTTTTTGGATCTTTACCGCCTGTCCGGTTCGTCCGTGCAGGCAGGCCTTTTCACAGGCACGGGTCGTGCAAGTCAGGCAGGCATCCATCTGACGGGCATGACGGATGGCACCATCCTCATTCTCCAAACGCAGGGAACGGAGCATTCGCGACGGTTGCATCCTGGCTTTGCAGGCTGCGGAGCAAACCGGGGCGTGACACATCCAGCAACGGTTTGCTTCTTCCCGGATCGTATTCTTCGTGATACAGTCTTTCATACTATTAACCTTTCTGTTGAATTACTGATTCGTCTCCCGGTTTCCCTGAAGTTCAGGCATCGACTTCATCACCCATGTATCGCTGAAATCCCAACCTTTGAAGTTACTCTGCGAGCTTAGACCGCCGTTTGAGTTCTTCGTACAGTCGGGGTTATCCAGTTTGTCGTTTGGAGCACTTTCCTTTGAGTAATGGCATTTGACGAAGGTCACTTCCGAGCCTACTGTCGTGTAATAGCGTCCGGCAATACCCCAACCTGTACGTTGCGTTCCGCCGCTGTAGCAATACTCGATACGGCTGTAGGCATTGTTGTCGATGCATCCCACGATACCGGCACAGCTTGTTGCCCCGTTGTGGCCGATCTCCCCTTTATTGTACGAGTTCTTGACGGTGGCATGGCTCCAACCGAAGAAACGACCGACAATACCGCCCACCTTATCCGGTGCATCTATCCGTCCGGTGTTGAAACATTCATTGACAAGGCCGTTGGGATAGTAAGACTCCGTACCGTATATACAGCCGGAGATACCGCCTGCACTGCGGGTACCGATGATGGTACCCTTATTGGAACAACGGTAGAGTTGTCCCTGTATAAGGCTTCCGGTGATGCCACCCACCTCGTCCTTTCCGGTGATATCGCCGGTATTATGACAGTTGGGAACCTGGATATTCGAGTTCTTGTTGCTACGGTGACCTCCGATGATGCCGCCAGTCTGGTCGCCACCCCTTATCTGAGCATAGTTTTTACATCCGCTTATCTGAAGGTTATCCGGCTGTTCGTCTATGTAGCCGACGATACCGCCCGTCAGGTGTTCACTCTCGACATTAACCACAGTGGAATGGTTCTCGCAGCCGGAGATAGCCGTTTTGGCGATAGCGCCTGCTATGCCACCCACTTCGCCGGTCGCATTACAGAGTATACGGTTTTCCGACCGGGTAACGCATGTTTTGATCTCGCCCCCTTGCTGGTAACCGACAATGCCGCCCGTTTTCTCACCTCCCTGTACGGAGCCGGTGAAGGTGCACTGGTTGAATGTGCCTTTATCCAGCAAGCCGATCAGGCCGCCTGTATATTTCGTTGTCGATGCTGCTTGTCCTACAATGTAACCCAGTTTGACATTACTCACGGATGCTTTGCCCGCACTACCTGCCAGTCCACCTATCGATTCATTGCCGATCACCGTACCGGTTATGGTGGGAAGGTCGATCCCCTCTGCCGTGAGATCGCCGGCATATCCTACGTATCCTCCGCTATACTTGCCGCCAGCTGTTACGTTGGCCTGGCTGCGCCCTCCGGATAACCTGACTTTATTGGCCTGGCCTACAAAGCCACCGGCATAATCACCCGTTACCTCTACATTTCCCTGGTTCACGCAGCTGCTATTGAAGCTGATGCTTCCGGTAGCCTGTCCTACCAGACCTCCGGCCTGCATGCCCGAAGCCTGTATGTTGCCGCCATCATTCCGGCAGTTCTCGATAGTTGTTGCAGATACGCTAAGGCCGATCAGGCCGCCTACCTGGTCAGTACCGTACGTATTGGAGGTAAGGCTGCTATTCTTCAGCGTGACACCCTCACCGGCATGAACGTATCCGATCAGTCCCCCCGTATGTGCTCCGGCATCGATATATTTCTGGCTTGGGTCGGGTTGGGCACCCATCTTGTTTTTACCCGACTGGCAATTATCGAGCACCACAGACCCCTCGGTGGAGATGGCACCGATAATGCCGCCGAAATCCCTTCGGTCGCTACCCTGCGCATCGATGGCGGAGCGGTTGACTGCATTTGTCAGAGTCAGTGGCTGTGTACATCCGCCGATGATGCCGCCGACACTCCGCTCGCCGGTGATCACCATCAACTCCATTGTTAGGTTATTTATTGTGAGTGAGGTGGATGAATTGGTGGCCGTGACGAAGCCAATCACACCGCCTATGTTTTCATTACCCAGCACCGCTGCATTGTTGGAGAGGTTGTTGATCTGTACAGTAGCCCCGTCGGCAACGTTGACACAGCCTATCACTCCGCCGATACAATCTGTGTAAGGGTTGTTTTGCTGGTTAGATTCCACGCTGTTGTTGTCATTCTTGCAATTCGTAACGCTTCCTCCTTCCATACATCCGATCAGTCCGCCTACATGGCTGATGCCAGAGATCCTACCGTTCGTGGCGGAACAGTCCGTAACGGCGGCATTCTCTTTCAGAACCGCAACCAGTGTGCCGATATTCTTATTGGCTTTCAGGATATTGGTCACGTCGAGGTGCACGCTGTCGATCGTAGCATTGCCGGCCGCCACGGCAAAGAGTCCGATGTTATTGGTCGTACCGGAAGAGATAAACTTGAGCTTGTTGATGACAAATCCCCCTCCGTTGTAATGTCCGAGGAAAGGCTTCTGGGTTCCGATCGGTAAGATACCGCCATTCGTTTCATTATATGGCTTGTTGCTTCCTTCATCACAGTAGATGTCGCATATCTGTTGGAACCAAGTGTTTTCCCATCCATTCTCGTCGCAGAAAGCGGAAATGGCATTGATGTCTTTCAGTGAACTGATCTTGTAAGGCCATTCGCAGGTTCCTTTGCCGAACAACTCCAGGTCTTCATTCCATATATCCTGGCAGGTGATAATACCTTTTTCATCCAATATGATGGTGAAGCCCAGGTCGTAGCCAGCTGTTTCTTCCCGGTTGATTACGTACTTAACGGTATAGGTTATACATTTGGTACCTTCCGGCAGGAGCAGGTGCATATACGTGCCGTCTTTCTTTTCGCCGGCCGAGCCGGGTATCATATACTCATTGCCATCATTGTCTTCGAGACAGAAAATCCATTCGCCCGGAGGGGCAACGCTGGTGGCCGAGAAGATCGGGATCGAGGCGGCGACTTCACGGGTGAGCACTATCACATTCTCTTCATTCGGTTTGCCGGGAATGTCCGGTATATCTTCGTCATCCTTGCTGCAACCGGTTGCCAGCAGGCTTCCGAAAAGCAGCAGGAGGGGAATCAGTTTCCCTGTTATTTCATATGTCATCTTCATGTCTGTATGTTGTTTGATAATTAATCTATTTCACTCTCAGCAAGGGTGCTGGGAAGGCCTCGGATTTATTCGAAGGTCGAGCGGTTTATCGCCGGGAGAGATTCAAAAGGTAGCCATTCCCACTCTTTCTCCAAGTTAAACAAGGTGTATGTCTTTTTCTCGAATACATCTGCTCCTTTTTCACGTACATCGATGTTCTTGCCTTTCGAGCTGTACATCTCACATTCTTTGTAGAACGGTGCACCATCATCGCGCAAATTGAGGCTGCGTTCTACCGCCGGTAAATGCCCTCCTTTGCCGAACATATAGCCGGCATGGTCGCCCTCTACCGGGCCGAAGTTGGCCGAGTCGAGGATACGGGCATAATCGTGCAGTTCACCTGCAATACCTCCCGAGAAGTATTTACCGGAAGCCTTAACCTCTCCATAATTGAAACATTGGATGATACCGACACGGTTGTAGCTGTAGTCCGTCAGGTTCATCACGAGGTTGTAGAAAGCAACGATGGCGGTCACGACGATACTCACCGGGTTGGGCACCGGACAGAAGCCGATGATGTCGCCCAGGAAAGCGATCGTTTCGCCCACGTGGGCCGCCACTTCACGCATCTCCTCACGGGCATGCATCTTGTCCTCCACATCGTTGCGCCAGTCATTCAGGTTATTCTGGTATTTGCTATCCGCGTGGTTGATGCGTCCGAGGAAGTCCCTTTGGTTGGACAGCTGCCGACTGTGGGGGCCGGGCGAAACCATCAGGTGGTTGGACTTAATCTCGACAAGGTTGAAGCGGTTGTTGTGATACTTCTCAAGCTCACTGCTTCTTTTATACTCCAGATCTTCCAACTGCTGGCGCGAGACGGCCGACTCTTCCACCACGTTGTTGGCAATCGCCCAAGCGAAATCGTTTACCGAGGTAAGCGCTCCGAGTACATTGTTCGCGATACCTATCTGCAAGCTTCTGGCCATCATCTTGGCCGCTTTCTGCTTGCTGCCTCCCGCTCCCGGTATCTCGGAAGCCGACATGCCGATGGTAGCAATGCTTAGGGCGGTGCCTAACACCATATCGGCTATCATCTTATCCGTCAGGTTACGCGGTTTGCCGGCACGTCCTATGATACCGCCGGCTGCCCCTTGGTCGGCACTCACGCTGCCGAAGTTACCGCAATAGGATACGATACCCAGCAGGTCGCAACCGCCCAGGATACCACCTACCGTACCTTTGCCGTTGGGATTACTTACCTTGCCGCAATTGTTGGAGCCGGTTATCACGTAGTCCTGTGCCGAACCCAGTACGCCGCCTGTAAAGCTGTCTTCGTCCGATCCGTAGCAACTAACATCCCCGTCATTGGTCGATCCGATGATAATAGCCATCGGGCCTAATCCCGCCAGGCCGCCCACATTCTTTTGACTTGCCTTTACCGTAGCAAAGTTATAACTGCCGGAAATCAATATCTGAGCGGCACCGACCAGGCCTCCGACCTCACTGTTACCCTTCACTTCGGCATAGTTACCACTGGTGTAGACATGCGTATCGCCATAGGTCTTTTCCGATGAGTTACGGGCGGTAGAACCGATGATACCACCAACTTCGC
>OGFC01001173.1_pt1 | contig 16710 bp, 17 predicted proteins | sample 1570841 | NCBI WGS metagenome assembly OGFC01 (sample SAMEA2582137, study PRJEB24529) | metagenome | biome: Human gut stool | place: China | collected 2011 | reverse complement strand
CAGTATATGAAAAAGGAAAATTAGAATTTGAGGAGGAGATACGATGAGCAAGAACGTGATTCATATATTTGGAGCATCTGGTTCTGGAACCTCAACGATTGGCAAATATATATCTGTTAAATGGAATTACTATTTTATGGATACGGATGATTACTTTTGGCAAGCAACCAATCCACCCTATACGAAAAAAAGAGATGCTTCAGAACGATTATCTATGATGAAAAAAGATATAAATGAACATGAAAAAATTGTTATAGCAGGTTCCCTTGTTGATTGGGGAGATGAGGAAATTCCCTTTTTTTTCATTAGCTATTCGAGTAGAAACTGACACGGACATAAGGATTGAAAGATTGGTGAGGCGAGAACAACTACGTTTTGGAAACAGAATTGATATAGGCGGAGATATGTATGAAAATCATCAAGAATTTTTAAACTGGGCGGCGGCATATGATAATGGCGGTATAGATATGAGAAGTAAAGCAAAGCATGATGAATGGCAAATGAAATTAGGCTGTAAGTGTATTTTATTAGATGGAAGTATGCCATTAGAGGAAAACTTACAAATTATTCAAAATTATATGTGAAACAGAGATTGTAGGGGAGAAAATATCGTGCGCAATAAAACATCTGCGACTTTGGACTATTTAGCTTTCGTGCTGTTTTATATAGTTGCTGTCACTAATTTTTTTATGCAGGCTTTTTCATCTGGTGTGATCTGACTGTGTTTAGGCTCTGCTTTACTTTGCTTTAGGGCAAATGACCGGCATAAGAATTAGCGCTCTGATGATAAAGATTGTTTCAACAAGAGGTAAGCAAGCAGATTTACATAACGCTTTATCTTCAGCTATAGATACTTTTCTTTAGAAGAATTGGATTTCTGGTTTTCAGTATCTTGTGAAGAATTGTCAAAATCGTGTTGTAATCCTTTTCATCAAATACCAACTATGGTAAAATAGGGGCAATGAGGTGAGATAATGAAAGATGTGACATTAGTTGTATTGGCGGCCGGTATGGGCAGCCGTTACGGAGGATTGAAGCAGATCGATCCGATTGGACCAAACGGAGAAATTATTCTGGAAATGTCTGCATACGATGCAATTCGCGCAGGCTTCAACAAGATTGTTTTTATTATAAAGAAAGCGATTGAGGAAGATTTCAAAAACGCGATTGGAAATAAGATTGCGGAGCATATCAAGGTGGAATACGTATTTCAGGAAATGGACGCATGTCTGCCGGAGGGCTATGAAATCCCGGCGGATCGTGTAAAGCCATGGGGAACGGCACATGCTATTCTGTGCTGTAAGCATGTCATCCATGAACCGTTTGCAGTGATCAATGCGGATGATTACTATGGAATTGCTTCCTTCCAGAAGCTGCATGACTATCTGGTTTCCAACGAGGATGAAACGGCGTACAGCATGGTAGGCTTTGTTCTTGGAAACACCCTGACAGATCACGGCAGTGTTGCCCGCGGTGTCTGCAAGGTAGAAGACGGCAAGCTGGCTGGTGTTGATGAACGCACAAGAATTGAAAAACGCGAGGGCAAGGTGCAGTATTACGAAAATGATACATGGTACGATGTTGATGCAAACTCTCTGGTGTCCATGAATATGTGGGGCTTTACACCGAAATTCATGGAGGAAGTGGAAGAACGCTTCCCGTCATTCCTGAAAGAAACGGTAAAGGAAAATCCTTTGAAGAGCGAATTTTACATTCCGGTAACAGTGGATACGCTGATTCGTGAAGGAAAAGCTACCGTAACCGTATTATCCAGTGATGACAAATGGTACGGCGTTACCTATCAGGAAGACAAGCCGATGGTAAAGGAAGGAATTCGCAAGCTGATTGAAGCTGGCAAATATCCGGTACCGCTCTGGAGCAAATAACAAATAAGGGGAGTTTCCCCTTTTCTTTTGCTTATGAGCAAGCATACAGCAGCTGATAGGCATAAGGAATGGGGAAGGAAGCACGCGACAAACGATAAACGCCTGTTGTTCGTACGACAGGCTCGATTGCTTCTGCGAAAAAGCAATCGGTGTAAAAAGCATAGCGAGGTGATCATGCATGCAGCAACAAAATGACTGGTACACGGGGATTGACTATTTTCAATCCTATAAGGAACAGGATATACAGGTAGAGGAACAAAGCATTGTACAACCAATGCCGCTCACACGGCATGAACGCGTGGAGCTTTGGTATGTTCTGGAGGGGGATGGCGATATGCGGGTGAACGGGATTTCGCATTCTGTTCAGCAGGATTCCTTTCTCTGTTTGTATGCCCATCATTTGTATGAGATTTCCTGCGTGCGAAAGCCGCTGCGGATTTTACGCATTCAGTTCTATATCGGTTTGTTTATGCATGCTATGTGGGAAAAGCATCCCAGAGGTAGAAATGCCTCCCTAGTATATGAAACACCGGCGTGCCTTCACTGTGCGGATCGTGAGGTGCTCCGGCTGTTTCTGCAGGCACGGCAGGAATTCAGCGGTAATGCCTTCGGCTCCCGCAACATGCTGATGTATATCGTTCTGCAAATTCATATGCTGTTTTGCCGCTATGCATTACAGGAATCAATGGAGGAGAAGCAGTCACCGGTTTGGAAGCTGATCAAGCGTACGATTGTAGCCTCACAGGAGTACACAACACTGCAGGATGCAGCGAACCAGCTGCAGCTGCATCCACGCTATCTCAATCAGAAAATCAAGGATGCCTGCGGCTACAGCTTTGCTCAGCTGCGCTCCTTCGGCAAAATCATCAATGCCTGTGCGCTGCTTCATTTTGAGGACTTATCTATATCCTATATTGTGGATTTACTTTCCTTCTCCTCAACGGCTGCCTTTTACCGTCAGTTTCAGACATGGACAGGTATGTCACCACTGGATTATCAGAAGCACCGGATTCTGGATAACACTCATTTCTATTGCCGTAAGGACCTGTATTTACAGATTATGCAGTATCTCTATCTGCATTTTTCACAGGAGATTACGCTGGAGGATATGGCGAGGGAATGCCACCGGAAAAGCTATGAGCTGGACCAGCTGCTGAAGAATGAATATCAGACCAGCTGGACACAGGAGCTGACATGGATACGTGTGCATCAGGCAGCCGCCTTATTGACGGCGACAAAGCGAACCATCACTTCGATTGCCATGGACTGCGGATTTTCATCTCTGGCTGTTTTTGAACGGCACTTTGCTGCCTGCATGGGATGTACACCGGAGCAGTATCGCAAAAAGCAATCTGCATAAATGAGAAAAAGACCAATGATTTTAAATATACGTATTCTATGGTTGCGTTATAATTTAAGTATCAGGAGGTCTTTTTTATGTTTGAAAAACTATTTGAACCAATCAGAATTCGCGGAATGGAAGTGAACAACCGCATTGTGCTGCCGGCGATGGGAACGAAAATGGCGGCAGAGGATGGAAATGTGACACAGCAGATCATCGATTATCAGGTTGCACGTGTAAAGGGCGGCTGCGGGCTGAATTTATCCGAGGTATGTGCTGTGCATGCACCAAGTGCTCCCAGAAAATTTCTGGCACTGCATAATGATTCCTATATTCCATCACACAAGTCATTTTGCGATGCCATTCATGAGGCAGGTGGGAAGTGCGGTGTGCAGCTGTGGCAGGGAAGTCTTGCCGCAAGCATGGATCCGAAGGCAAGAATTCTCGTGGCCAGTGATTTGCATGTTCACGGGTATACCATACCGGCTGTGGATGTGGAAACGATTGAAGAGGTTGTCGCATGCTTCGGTGCTGCTGCAAAGCGTGCGGTAAAGGCCGGCTATGACTGTGTGGAATTTCATTGCGGACATAATTATCTGCCGCATTCCTTTTTGTCACCGGCATTCAATCACCGTGAGGATGCCTATGGCGGAACATTTGAAAAGCGCTGTAAATTCCCGCTGGACTGTATCCGTGCTATTCGTGAGAGCATACCGCAGGATATGCCGCTGCTGATGCGTCTGGATGCACAGGATGATTATCTGGAGAATGGATTGACCATTGAGGATGTCATTGCGTATTGCAGGCTAGCAAAAGAGGCCGGAGTAGATGTACTGGATATCTCACGTGGCAATATGATTACAGCGGGGCTGAAATACGAGGTACCGCCGATTGATATACCAAAGGGCTTCAATGTGGATAATTGTGCCAGAATCCGTAAGGAAACCGGTATGCTGTGTATTGCGGTCGGACGTATCAACACGCCGCAGCAGGCTGAGGAAATTCTGGAACAGGATAAGGCGGATATGGTTGTCATGGGACGTGCGCAGCTTGCCGATGCCAATTTCTGCGTAAAGGCAAAGGAAGGCAGATTGCAGGATATTGTATACTGTATCGGCTGTGATCAGGGCTGCTATGACGGATTTACCGATCCCAATGTACCATTCATCACCTGTATGCGAAATCCATATCTTGGAAAAGAAGCACAGGATGTCCTTGTACCTGCACAGAAGCCGAAAAAGGTTTTGATCGCAGGCGGCGGTATCGCCGGTCTGGAAGCAGCCTGCATCCTGAAGCAGCGCGGTCATCAGCCGGTTGTATATGAGGCAGGCGGTGAGCTGGGCGGTCAGTTTGTGACTGCGGGAAAGGCGCCGCGTAAGACGGAAATGAAGGAGGCCGCGCTGTCCTATGGGGAAAAGGCAAAGCGTCTTGGCATTCCTATTCATCTCAACACACCGGTTGATGCGTCGCTGCTTACAGAGGGCAGCTGGGATGAGGTTATCCTTGCGATCGGGGCGGAGCCGATTCATTTGTCCATTCCGGGTGCAGAACGGGAAAATGTATACAATTCCCATGACATATTAAATGGAAAAGCAACCGCTTCCGGCCATGTCGCTGTTATCGGCGGTGGTCTGGTCGGCGTGGAAACCGCAGAATATCTGAGTGAGCAGGGGGCAGCCGTCACGGTTATCGAAATGCTGGACGGTGTTGCGAAGGACCTTGGCGCATTGCGCAAAATCTGTGTCATGGAGTCGCTGTATATGCATCATATTGAAACGATTGTCAGCACGTCCGTAAAAGCCGTTGTGGAAAACGGAGTTTTGGTGGAAAAGGAAGGTGTCGAGCAGGTGATTCCTTGTGACAGCGTCGTTATGGCAGTAGGTGCACGCGCAAGAAATCATGAAGCGCTGACAGACGCCTGTGAAAAGAAACAGCTTCCGTATCACATCATAGGAGATGCCAAAAAGGCAAGAAGGGCACTGCAGGCGATTGCGGAAGCGCATGCTGTTGCACGTTCCCTGTGATAGGAGAACGTGTCAAAGAAATCCAAAATATAGTAATTTTACAGATTTGAAACAACTTTCATAAAATGCTTGGCTCGCGTGTAGCGAGAGAATGGAGGAAATATGAATAGTTCAAAGCTTTTTCAGCCACTGACGATTTCTACAATGAAGCTGCGCAATGCGACGTTCATGGCACCGATGTCTCTGGGATATGAAAGCAGTGACGGCTGTGTAAATGAGCGGATGCAGGCATACTGGCTCGAGCGTGCACGCGGTGGAGTCGGCTGTATTATTCTAGATGCGTTAAGCGTTGATCCATCCGTTCCCTATCTGGGAAATACACTGTGCTTTCGTGGGGAGGAAGCCATAGCATCCTATAAGGCGTTCACGGATAAAATTCACGAAGCCGGTGCCTGCATTATACCACAGATCACACATCCGGGTCCGGAAAGTATCTCAGCCTTTATGGGAATACCACCGGTTGCGAGTAGTGTCTATGTCAACTCAATGGGGCAAAAGACCAGAGCGCTGGCAATCGAAGAGCTACCGAAAATTATCGAGCAGTATGCACAAACCTCGTTACAGGCGAAGCTGGCAGGCTTTGATGGAATCGAGCTGCACTGTGCGCATGCATACATGCTGCTGGGCTCCTTCCTGTCACCGCTGCGCAATAAGCGCTGTGATGCGTATGGAGGAAGTCTGGATCATCGAGCACGTCTTCTGTTTGAGGTGATCGATGCGATCAAGGCAGCCTGCGGCAGGGACTTTCCTATCATTCTGCGTATGAGCGGAGATGAAAAGGATGCACAGGGAAATACGGTGGAGGATATGTGTTATCTGGTGCCGAAGCTGATTGCACATGGTGTCGATGCCTTTGAAATCAGTGGCGGTACGCAGTATGAGCGTCCGAATAAAATCATTCCAAGTCACGGCGAGCATGAGGGTGTCAATGTTGCGCAGGCAGCGAGAATCCGCGAGGTTAGCAGTGTGCCTGTCATCGTTGTTGGCAAGGTGCTGGATCCTGCCATGGCTATGGATCTGGTAGATAAAGAACTGGTGGATGGTGTCGTGTTCGGTCGGGCCTTGCTGGCTGATCCGTATCTGGTCAATAAGGCTGCCGAAGATAAGCCGGAGGAAATCGCACCATGCACCGGCTGTGTGATCGGTTGTGTGGGAGAACAGACGAAGCGTCACCCGGCGAGCTGTGTTATCAATCCGGCCTGTGGAAAAGAGCTGGAAATGAGACTGCTTCCGGCTGAGCAGAAGAAGCATGTCGCTGTGGCCGGGGGTGGTATTGCGGGTATGGCTGCCGCTAGGGTACTGGCTCTTCGCGGACATACCGTAACACTGTTTGAGAAAACAGACCGTCTGGGAGGTCAGCTGCTTCTGGCCTGTGTACCGCCGTTTAAGCAGCCAATCAGTAAATGGGTTGTTTATCTGGAGCATGAGCTGGCACGTTTATCCGTCGAAATTCGTTTGCGTACGGAATTTCATGAGAATATGAAGGACGCATACGATGCTTTGATCGTAGCAACCGGTGCAACGGAGGCAGTACCGCCGATTCCCGGGCTGGCAGAGCATGGCATCGGTGCCTGGGAGGTGCTGAAAAACGAGCAGCTCATTCTGGGCGGAAACGTTCTGGTAGTCGGCGGGGGAATGGTCGGCTGTGAGGTATGTGAACACCTTCTCCACAACAAACGGGGACCGCTGCAGCTTACGATGATTGAAATGACGGATGCGATTGCGGCCGGTATGGTTGTAAATGAAAAGGTGCTGGTCATGGACCGTCTGCATAAGGCACAGGTACAGCTGCTGACAAATACCAAGCTGGAGGCTGTGGAAGCAAGCGGTGTAAAGCTGAAGGTTCATGGAGAAGCGCTGGAGCGTCACGATTTTACACATGTTGTGTATGCGACCGGCTCCCGCAGCAATACAGCATTGGCTTCAGCGTTGACAAAGCAGGACAATGTATATGTCGTTGGGGATGCCGCAACCGTAGCGCAGGCACTTGAGGCTGTACGGGATGCAACGCTGGCAGCGATGGCTATATAGCGAAACCAAGCCTGTGTGCGAAAGCTGAAGTACACTGCCTTAGGGCCGCACGGTAGGCAGGAAATAAAAAGAGGCAATTTCTTTGAAATGGAAGGGATTGCTTCTTTTTCTCTTTGCCTCTATGTTCTGTATTCTATCGGTTTTTTTTGTTTAGAATTTCTAATTGTGCAGGGGCGGCATCTTTTTCTGTTTTTAAGTCATGCTATTGCGTTTCCTGCTGCATCATTATACAATGAAGAAAAGTACCTGTTCAGCAACAGGAACAGGACAGGAGGTATTTATGGCAATACGGCATATCATTTTTGATTTGGATGGAACTCTAATGGATACAGAGAAGGGGAATCTGTATGCATGGAAAAAGACCCTGCGCTATTATGTGCCAGGGCGTACATTTTCAAATACAGAGCTGAAAGCCATACTGGGGGTAACCACGGAAAAAGCATTATCCATGCTGCAGGTGGATATGAGTGATGTAGCACAGTTCGATGATTACTGGCAGCTGCAATATCAAACACAGGTGGAGCATATTGCGATGTTCTCCGGTATGCAGGAGGTACTGAATACCCTGCGAGAACAGGGATACACCTTGGGAATCGTTACCTCTCGTTATTGGAAGGAATACAGGGCTTATTTTTCATCCCCTTCCTTTGATGCTCTGTTTGCCTGTATAATTTGTAAGGAGGATACAAAGCTTCACAAACCGAATCCGGAACCTCTTCTTGCCTATCTGCGGAAGATGAATGCAGCAAAAGAAGATAGTATCTATATCGGAGATATGGATACGGATAGGGAATGTGCTGTTAGAGCTGGGGTAAGCTTTGCGCAGGCAGTGTGGGGAGCAGAGGGTCCGGTATCGCAAGGCTGTCTTTCTTCTCCAGAACAGATTCCTGCATTTGTACAAAATATAGAGACAGGGAATCTGAATTAAGAATTTAGAATATGAAATCCCGTATTGGGATTTTTTTATGCCTTTTTTTCTTGTATGGAATCGGAAATGGCGCATCCCATACCCTTCGGTGGCAGCTTTGGAAATTGCTAAGCGCTTTATGAACAAGGGGGCTTTGATAGAGAAAGGAGCAGGTGATGTATACATTAGAAAAGGATAGGAGGCATCGGGGTTTGCTTTATATAGGGCAGCGGCTGTTAGCGTGTGGACAGCGTGATACTGTACAGCAGCATTGCGATAGCGGTCAAACGTGTTTTCCCTTCGTTTTCGTTTGACTTCCATACAAATTTCTTTTACAATGAAGAACGTCTGTGTCAGCGGAGCACGTTCGCCGCAAGGATACTTTATTAAAGGAGTAGTTATGGAAAATAAAAGAGAAAAATTATCCTCCCGACTCGGTTTTATCTTTCTGTCGGCAGGATGTGCCATCGGTCTGGGCAATATATGGCGATTTCCCTATATGGTCGGAAAATATGGGGGAGGGGCGTTCGTACTCGTGTATCTGTTTTTCCTTGTTCTTCTGGGGCTTCCCATTATCGTTATGGAATATTCCGTGGGAAGAGGGAGCGGAAAAAGTGTAGCAAGAAGCTTTCATATGTTAGAGAAGCCAGGGCAGCTCTGGCATCGATTCTCCTATGTGGCCATGGCGGGTAACTATCTGCTTGTCATGTTTTACACAACGATATCCGGCTGGATGCTCGCATATTTCGCAAAGATGATCAGCGGGGAGTTTAACAATTTGAATCCGCAGGAGGTGAAGCATGTCTTTACCGCTTTGCAGCAAAATCCGCAGGCATCCTTGTTCTGGATGCTTCTGATTGTCGCCATTGGCTGCGGTGTATGTGCGCTTGGTCTGCAAAACGGTGTGGAAAAAATCACAAAAGGAATGATGGGACTGCTGCTGGCAGTTATGATATTGCTGGTAGTGAAATCATTGAGTCTCGATGGTGCGATGAAGGGTGTTTCCTTTTATCTGATACCGGATTTTGATGAATTGATGAAAAATGGTATTTTCAATGCCATTTATGCGGCAATGGGGCAGGCCTTTTTCACACTGAGCATTGGAATGGGGGGGATGGCGATCTTTGGAAGCTATATTGACCGCAAGCATTCCCTGAGCGGTGAGGGTGTGCGTGTCATGGCGCTGGATACGTTTGTGGCATTTATGGCAGGAATGATTATCTTTCCAGCCTGCATGTCCTTCGGTGTAGCACCTGACAGCGGCCCCGGGCTGGTGTTTGTGACGCTTCCCAATATCTTCAATGAAATGGCAAACGGACAGCTGTGGGGGACTCTGTTCTTCGTATTTATGAATTTTGCTGCGTTGTCCACCATCATTGCTGTATTTGAAAATATCGTTTCCTTTACGATTGATTTATGTAACTGGACAAGGCGAAAGAGTGTTCTCTTGAATTTTATTATTATCGCTGTGGGGAGCATTCCATGTGCGATCGGCTTCAGTGTTTTGTCCGGTTTTCAGCCCTTCGGTGAAGGAAGTGCCGTGCTGGATTTGCTGGATTTCCTTGTTTCCAACGTTATTATGCCGCTTGGTTCACTGGTTTTCCTGTTCTTCTGTACGAGAAGGCTTGGCTGGGGCTGGAAAAATTTCGTGGCAGAGGCCAATGCCGGAAAAGGCCTTCGCTTCCCGGAAAAGGCTAGGGGCTATGTATCTTATGTTCTGCCGCTGATTGTAATGTTCATTTTTCTATTTGGGCTGTGGGAAAAATTCAACGGGTAAGCAGTGTATTGCACACTGCTTTTTTTGTGAGATTGCCGCATGGCTTGCACCTTCGTATGATTCGTTGTAAACTAATGACATATACAGGAGGTAGCTTATGGGCAATTTTACATTTTACGCTCCGACACGCGTGTATTTCGGTCGAAAAGAAGAAGAGCGAATCGGTTCTATATTGAAACAGGAGGGGTGCCGCAGGGTACTGGTGCATTACGGAGGACAGAGTGCGGTAAAAAGCGGTCTGCTTGAGCGTGTTTTGCAAGCTTTGAAAAAAGCCGGCATTCCCGCAGTCACATTGGGTGGTGTTGTGCCGAATCCGCAGCTTTCCAAGGTGCGCGAGGGAATCGCTCTTGCTAAACAGGAACAGGTGGATTTCATTTTGGCAGTTGGAGGCGGCAGTGTGATCGATTCTGCGAAAGGCATCGGTTATGGCGTTGTGAATGAAGGCGATGTATGGGAGTATTATGCAAGAAAGAAAAAGGTAACCGGCTGTCTTCCAATCGGTGCAATCCTGACGATTGCGGCTGCCGGCAGTGAAATGAGTAATTCCAGTGTAATCACCAATGAAGACGGATGGCTGAAGCGGGGATTAAGCTCTGATTACGGACGGTGCCGGTTTGCCATTATGAACCCGGAGCTGACTATGACACTTCCGGCTTATCAGACTGCAAGCGGCTGTACGGATATTATTTTACACACCATGGAACGTTATTTTATAAAGGAAAACAATATGGATATCACCGACGGCTTTGCAGAAAGTCTGATGCGTACGGTTATGAAGCATACCCGTAAACTGATGAAGGAGCCGGATAACTATGAATCCCGTGCGGAGGTGATGTGGGCTGGCAGTCTTTCTCATAACGATATTACAGGAAGCCGCAGCTTTGGTGACTGGGCCTGTCATCAGCTGGAGCATGAGCTGAGCGGTATGTACAAGGTTGCCCACGGTGCTGGACTGGCTGCTGTATGGGGCAGCTGGGCACGCTATGTCTATCAGGAACAGCCGTCCAGATTTGCACAGTATGCCAGAAACGTAATGGGAATTCAGGAAGAAAACGATGTCGCATGTGCACTGGCTGGAATTGAAGCAACGGAGCAATTCTTTAAGGAAATCGGTATGCCGACATCCATCCATGAAATGGGAATCACGTTATGTGAGGAGGATATCCGAACGCTGGCATGGAAATGCAGCTTTGAGGATGAACGCACGATCGGGTGCTTCAAGGTTTTGAAGAAAGCGGATATGGAAGCTATCTATCGTATTGCGAAATAATAGAAGATATCGCCTAAACATAGCCGTAAGCAATGCTCATAGGATTCTTATACTGTGTACGAAGCTGCGAAATGTACAAAGCAGTTGACTGGTATACAGCGTAGAAGTGAAATGATAGATATGCCTAAAAATGTATGGAATAGGGATGATGGATGACTGTTCTTATCATAGAGAAAGAAAGGGACTAGGATGAAGAAAAGGATACTGCGTCTCATAATAACCTTTATTGGCGTGTGGCTGGGCTGTTTGATTGCATATGTTCTTTCGATGAATTTCGGTGGAAGCGTAGATTGGTTTACAGGCGTTTCTATATGTGCTGTCCTTTTGATTTTATTCCTGCTACAGGAAATCATCTATTTCATACGAAATAAAGGACATAGGGATTAGGCTTGGAAGAAAACAGGAAGCTGCTTCATCAAAGCATCTGCTTCCTACCATTTTAAGAACATAAAAAAGAGCTGTAAAATCTATGAAGATAGATTTTGCAGCTTCTTTTTCATTCGGTATCATATCACCATATTATTTACTGATATGATATCGGCTCCCGTCCCTGCTGCGATTTAATAGCTTATAATCTACCAGATACCGGCGAAGCTCTACAAAATCCTCGTACATAGGCTTGAGTAATGCATTCAATTCCTGCTCACTGAGATCTCGATCAGGCAGCTGTGCAGCCGCCAGTGCAAGTACCGCTTTTCGCGGCTCCTGTTTTTTCGGCATTTGATGAATGGTAAACGGCTCTGCCTGATAGAATACGTCCAAGTACGTATTTTTCATAAACATATCTCCTTTCTGTTTATCGAAATAATAAACTATAATATGATATTATCACTGTTTGTTTATAAAATCAATAAACAAAAAGAGGAAACGTCCAGTTATTTCCCCTTTGCGCAGTATTTTTGAATTCTGGTGATCAAATCCATGTAATAGGTGTCGTTTTGATCATGATTCTCTATGACCTTTGTGATTTTTCGTACGAAATCCCCTTTGGTGACCTTTTCCTTGATACTCAGTTCCACCTGACCATTCTCTGCATCCTTCATTTCAAATATTGTTTTGGTTACATGTACACTGCTTTGTGCAAACGGATAACGCTCCATAACAATACGATCCTCACCAACCTCTGTAAAATAGAATTTCATTAGAAAATGATCGCCGTAATCCTCGATCCAGTTATCCTCATCCAGTTTTTTATATACCTGATAACCACGTATATTGTAGGTTTCCGGATGCAGAATAACAGAAGCAATCTGCTTTTTTGTATAGGGTAGAATTTTACTGTTTTCACTTTTCTTCATATAAAGATACCTCTCTTGCGTGTGATATAGTATAATGTATCACGAATCGGTAAGAAAGAAAAGATGAAGAATGTCATGGAAATGATAAACCGTGGCTGTAAATTATATGCTATACTGATGAACGAGGGAGGGCTGTCCATGATGAAAAAGCTATGGAAGCAGAATTTCTGGCTTCTGGCTGCACTTGGTGCCTATGCACTGGTTAGTCTTTATGTCTATGAGCGAAGCGGTATATTTATTCACAGAGCAATCGTGTGGAATGTGTTTCTCGCCCTGTTGCCGTATCTGTTTATGACGCTGTTTTTTGCGGCACAGCAGCGAAAGCATCACCTTGGCATGCTGGCTGCCTTTCTATGCTGGCTGCTGCTGTTTCCCAATGTACCGTATCTGATTACGGATTTTATACATATCTCACCACTGACCTTCTATATCTTTCAGGAAACCGGGAGTGTCTATGTCCGGGAGCTTCTCCCCTGGCTGGAGCTGCTGCATCTGGCTGTCGGAATCTTCTTTGGCATCATGAGCGGCTATCGTTCGCTCTATCTGCTGCATGAATTCACGGCGGAAAGGCTGGGACAGTTGCGCACCTGGCTGCTAGCCGCCCTGATTTGTCTGCTGAGCAGCTATGGTGTGTATCTGGGGCGGTTTCTGCGTCTGAATTCCTGGGATATTATGCATCCATCCTCATTGATGGATAAAATCGTACAGGGCAGTGATACCTTCAGTCTGCAGTTTACCCTGGTATTCTTTCTGTTTCTGTTTATAACCTATGGTCTGTATTATTTCTGCTTTCATAAAAAAATAGGAGGTACGCGTCATGAAGACACTTTACGTCAGTGACCTGGATGGTACACTGCTCAACAGCAACACAGCATTATCCGATACAACGGTAAAGACAATCAATGCTCTGGTGGAGGAGGGGATGGAATTCACCTTTGCGACAGCCCGTTCCATAACCTCTGCTTCTCTGGTATCCAAGGGGCTCCACCTGCGTACGCCTCTGATCGTATACAACGGGGTCTATCTGCTGGATCCGGATTCTCATGAAATATTGTATTCGCATTCCTTTACCAAACAGGATGCACAGGATATTCTGAACTATCTGTTAAGGCATCATATGATTCCCTTTGTTTATTCCTATATCGATGGGAAGGAGAGGGTCAGCTATATGGAGGAGGGGATGCATGAAGGTGGGAAATACTACATGGAATCCCGTCCCTATGACAAGCGTTTTCGCAAGGTGGATACCACAGAGCAGCTGCTGGAGGGGGATGTCTTCTACTTTACCTGCATTCACGACGGTTCCTTTTTAAAGCCGATGTATGAATATCTGGAGGAAACAACCGACTATGTGATTGTTTTTCAACAGGAGCTGTACCGAGAGGAATACTGGCTGGAGGTCATGCCCCGAGGAGTTTCCAAGGCGCAGGCAATTCTGGAGCTGAAGGAAAAAGGCGGATATGACCGGGTGATATCCTTTGGGGATGCCATCAATGATCTGCCGATGTTTCAAATCAGCGATGAGTGCTATGCGGTAGAAAATGCCATCGAGGAGCTGAAAAACGCGGCAACAGCGGTGATCGGGAATCATGACGCGGATGCTGTGGCTTTGTGGCTGAAGGAGAATTATCAAAAGAAGGAAAGAGGGAGCGCGGATGTATAAGCTGATTGCATGTGATCTGGATGAAACACTTTTGAATACGGATAAGGAAATCTGTGCCAGAAATATCGCGGCTATCAAACGCGCAGAGCGGGAGTATGGTGTGCGGTTTGTACCGGCTACCGGACGCGGCTACACCTGTATTGATAATGTGCTGCATACGCTGGAGGTCTATGATGCTGAGCAGGAATATACGATTTCCAATAACGGCGGTGTCGTTACGGAGAATAAGAATTACCGAAAGCTTTCCTTTCATGAGCTGCCTTATGAAATCGCTGAAAGGCTGTTTGCCTTCGGCATTGAACAGGATGTCTGCATACAGGTGTTTACAGCGGAGGATGTGTATGCATTTCACCTGAATGAGGATGAGCGTTCCTGGCTGTTTTCCTTCAAGCCGGATTCCATCGTATGTGAGGAAGCCTCCATCGCCTTTTTAAAGGGAACACCGATTACAAAAATTCTGTTTCAGAATACGGATATCCCCTATCTTCAAACGCTGGAAAAAAAGCTGCACGAGTTTACACAGGGCAGGGTTGCCGTTTCCTTCTCCAGCAACCGCTATCTTGAGCTGAATCCATATGGTGTGGATAAAGGGCTCGGCTTGCGTGATTTGTGTGAGCATCTGCAGATTGACCTGTCGGAAACCATCGCAATCGGAGACAATTTTAACGATGTGGGAATGCTAAGGGAGGCAGGACTTTCCGCAGCTGTGGCGAATGCGGTACCTGAGATCAAGGCTATGTGTGATTATGTCTGTACAGCCGATCACAATGAAGGAGCTGTCGCAGAAGTTATTGAGCGTTTCATCTTTGTCTGATTGGAAAGTATCTAAAACCGTGAATCCTTTTCCATTACTGAGGAAAGGATTTTTTTGATTTCTGTCGTGGAATGAAGGAAAGTATTCCGAGCGAGTGAAATCGGATGCCGGACAAGCGGATACCTGCATGCACAGCGAAGCGACAGCTTTAAGGGATTTGTTTTCAGAGCTTCATAGGGGATAGCTGTTGAATCAACAAGGCAAAGCAGTCGCTGCGCCGTTAATCTGGCCGATATGTACATTTATGCTGTTTCACTGTATGATGTTGCAGCTTGTATCAGTAGGATATGATTTAGCTTTCGGTATGTATTCTTTTCCCAGTTTCGGGATTCACCCTTTAAAAACATAGAAATTTCTTGTATAATGTTACCTAAGTATTGCGGGGTGTATGAATTTGGAAGTTGTGGAAAATAGATTTCAAAAGGGAATTCAGGATGGTGTTCCGATTGGACTGGGCTACTTGTCTGTATCCTTTACCTTTGGGATGATGGCGGTTTCCAACGGGATTCCGGTGGAGGCTGCCGTTGTGATATCCTTAACGAATGTGACCAGTGCCGGGCAGTTTTCCGGTCTGACACTGATGCTGGCACACGGCTCCTATGTGGAGCTGGCGCTGTCACAGTTTATCATCAATTTGCGCTATGCTCTTATGTCCCTGTCCCTGACGCAGAAGGTTGACCGGCATATGAAAACGCATGAGCGCGCTATGATTGCCTATGGTGTCACCGATGAGATTTTCGCCCTTGCCAGCAGTACCTATGAGCGTGTCGGTAAATGGTATATGGCAGGGCTTATCGCTTTTCCGGTGTTCTGCTGGACACTGGGCACCTTTTTGGGCGGAGCGGCGAGTACCCTGCTTCCGGAGGCAATTCGTTCTGCACTGGGCATCGCCATTTACGGAATGTTTCTTGCTATTATCATACCTCCGGCCAGAAAGCTGCGCTCCGTGCGGATCGTATTGCTTTTATCGGTGCTTCTGAGCTGTCTGTTCGCAGCAATGCAGGCAGTCATGCCTGTCAGCTCCGGGTTCGTGATTATTATCTGCACGATTGCCGCATCTGCATTCGGAGCATGGTTCTTTCCGGTTGAGGAGGTGCAGCATGAGTGAATATCTTCCTTACATTCTGGTAATGGCGGTTGTTACGTATCTGATCCGTATGCTTCCGCTAACCTTCTTTCAGAAGGAAATAAAAAGTCCTTTTATAAAATCCTTTTTATTTTATGTGCCCTATGCTGTATTGGGAGCCATGACGTTTCCCGCCATCTTCACAGCTACCGGTCATACGCTGGCGAGCTGTGCCGGCTGCTTCGTGGGGCTGGTACTGGCATATAAGGGAAAAGGCCTGCTGAGTGTTGCGGTAGCGTCCTGTGTTACGGCATATCTGGCAGCCTGTATCTTCTGAAACAGGAGGGAAGCAGAAGTGCGCCTGAGCAAATGCCCGGCGCTTTTTTAATGCGGGCAGCTGTATTTTAATAAACGCTCTACGTAATCGTAAACCATCTTTTTTCCTTTATGATCCAGCTTCATCACATTTTTAAAAATGATATGATCCAGCTGATCCGGAATATCCTTCTTTAAGCCAAGCAAAACGTAAATATCCAGATTCAGAATCTGCGATATCGCCACCAGATCATGTATATTAGGTGTTCTTTGGTTGTGTATATAGCAGCTGAGTGTCTGCTGCGAAATATGGAGAG
>OGFC01001165.1_pt1 | contig 16877 bp, 15 predicted proteins | sample 1570841 | NCBI WGS metagenome assembly OGFC01 (sample SAMEA2582137, study PRJEB24529) | metagenome | biome: Human gut stool | place: China | collected 2011 | reverse complement strand
CTCTGGAATGTACCGGAAACATCCTATTTGAAATTTTATATCTTCCAGATTGCATAGCTTTATACAAACACTGTTCATACGAAAAACGAATGAGGTATTGAAATATGGTTCATATATATATTGATGCAGAATTTGATGCCGTAAGGATCAATGGACGGCATTGTCAGATGGTTGTTTCTCTTGGTGCTGTTTTGAAAAGGGAGAAGCATGAGGAAACCTTTTATTCTCTCGTCTGTCCTAAAAATTTTAAAAGGCTCACATCTGTTGTACGTAAAATGACCCATCTCAAGGATCGGGATATTCGGGAGGCAGAGAGCTTTCCGGTTGTTTTAAAGAACTTTATGCAGTGGCTGCAGCCCTATGTGCAGGATAGCTGCAAAGTATACAGCTTTGGTCCGGATGATCGACGGACATTGCTGCAGGAATGTGAGCGGCACCATGCGGATTCCACGCTGTTTCGAGAGATCATTGACCTGCAGAAACAGATTTCCGCTACAGTGATTTTTCAGAATGCGCTTGTCTCTGCCACCCTGTCGCTGGATGATTTGAAAACGGCTTATGATATAGAGGGAGCTGTGGAGCACAATGCGTTGACGGATGCTCATGATCTTATGCGGATTCATCAGGCCTCTTTGAAACGCAAGCCCAATCCCGAAGCAGTACGGGGAATTGTGGAGCGAAAGCTTGCAAAGCAGCAGGAGGTTGCCAGAAAGCAGCAGGAAAAGCTGTTCCATATCATGAAGGAGCGCTTTTCTCCTTATGACACACTGGAATGCTCCATCACGCTGTATCCGGAAATTGTCGAGCAGTTTCATCTGTGGGAGGAACGTGACCGCAATTTTCATATCAACCTGCAGAGGAAGAGTATCCTGCTGGATGGAAAAGAGCTATCAAGAGAGCATACGAAGATTTCTATGCTTGTGGATATCAATCAGAAAATTCCCAGTGTCACATTGAAATTTACGCAGGATAGTCTGGTGCTGGAGAAGAAATACCTGCTGCAATACCGCAATGCCACCATGGTCGAAAATATACTCAAAAGGATGCTGCAGCATGGAAACGGCTAGGCGGCAGGCACAGCTTCTACAGCTTTCTATACTGGAGCTGAAGAGCTGCCTGAAAAAGGTCGAGGAGCTACCTGTATTCCAGCGCAATCCATATCTGAGAACCAGAGCAGCACGCCTTGCCTTGCAGAATGTAAGCGGCAGCATGCAGCACTGTCTGGATGCGCAGCTCGTATTTCTGGCATCCGTGTCCCGTTTGCAGCTGTGTGATGAAGCTGCATTGAAAGGCGTGCATGGAGCCAGCCAGATTCTGTATGATTTTCAGGATGAGGTTTTGCGGCAGGAAATTTTGCATCAGCTGTTGCTGCGGGAGAAGACTGTTCAAAACAGGCTTTTGCAGTTTATGACAGTGAGTGAGCGTTTGCTTGATAAGGTGATGAAACAGGAAATATAAGTGCGTAGATACAACAGCCCGAATAGGTTTCATGGGCTGTTTTTTTGTAGTACTCAACACGTGCTACATACTTTCATTGTTGTGCTGGCATCCGTCAGCATTTTTTTTCAGGACTCTTCGATATCAATATGCATCAGCATATCATTGCGCCTTGTGCAGAAATCAGCTTTTGCATGCAACCTACTCATAGGCTTGAGTAGGGAATCCTACGTGATTTTTCATAAATAACACAGAGCATACAGAATACCGGATCAAAAGAGCTGCTTTACAGAAGTATTTCTATATGGAACGAAAATGAAAAGAAATGCATTGACAAAGGTACGGATTCGTACTATTATATGTTTGTGGTACGAATCCGTACCAATGGAGGGAAGTTATGGAAATACGTGAACAAATTAAATTAGTTAACATCGCTTTGAGCGGGACACTGGATGTATATCGGATTTGGGCGAAAAAGTATAACCTGAATTATAATGCTTTGGTTGTTTTGTATACATTACATGATTATAAAGTATGCACGCAGAAGCAAATATGTGAATGGTGGGCATTGCCGAAGCAAACCGTACATGGTATTTTGCTGGACTTTGAGAAAAAGGGATATCTCAATATCCGTGCAAATGCTGAGAATAAGCGAGAGAGACTCATCACCTTTACAGAGCGGGGAACAGAATTTGCATCCTCTGTTCTCGAACCGCTCCTTTCTATGGAGGAGCATGCTATGCTACAGCTGGGAGAGGAAAAGCGACAGCAGCTGATTGATACCAACATGGAGTATTATGAGTTCTTGAAGCAGGAAATTGAACATGGATAATATACTGGCAAGGAAATTTTCGTTTTCCTCTCTGCTTGTGTTTGCTTTACCGAACATTATTATGATGATCAGTCTGTCGATGTATATCATCATAGATGGTATGTTTGTATCCAGATTGATTGGAACTACTGCCTTATCTGCTGTCAATATGTTTTATCCGGCCATCTGCTTTGAAATGGCGGTCGCCATCATGCTGGCAACAGGGGGAAGCGCCATGATCGCAAGGAAAATGGGCGAAGGAAAGCTACATGAGGCAAGAGGCAGCTTTAGCTTTCTGATTGCTGTGGAGCTTGTAATCGGAATTGCTGTTGCACTATTCGGCAATCTGTTTGCAAGTGAAATTCTGGGCTTTTTAGGTGCCACCTCCGTACAGGCGCCCTTATCCATACCATATGCAAAAGTCATCTTTACGTTTGCTCCGGCATTTTTTCTTCAGACGGCCTTTCAAACATTTTTCGTAACAGCAGGGAAACCAGCGCTTGGTCTTTGTGTCACCGTTTTGGCAGGTGTTACGAATATTGTGTTGGATTATATCTTTATGGCACCGTTGCACATGGGAATCGCCGGTGCGGCAATCGCCACCGGAATCGGCTATTGTATCCCGGCAGCTGTCGGAATGATATATTTTCTTACGGCAAGGAAGAATCCTCTGCATTTTGTGCGTGTGCGATTTGAACGCAGTGTGCTATTAAAGGCGTGCGGAAACGGATCATCGGAGATGGTTACCAACTTGGCAAATGCTGTCACTACTCTGCTGTTTAATTACACCCTGCTGCAATTCTATGGGGAGGATGGTGTTGCTTCTATTACTATTATCTTATACGTTCAGTATATCTTTACAGCGCTTTATTTTGGCTATTCAAATGGCATCGCACCAATCATCAGCTACAAATTCGGAAATAACGATACAGCACAGCTGCGTTGTATATTCAAAAGCAGTCTGGTGTTTTTGCTCATCGCTGCCCTTGTAACAAATGCTCTGCTGCATCTGACCATCAAGGATGCCTTAACGATCTTCACCCCTGCCCATAGCTCTGTATATGAAATTACACTGCACGGCTTTATGAGGTATTCTATGGCCTTTGCTGTTATGGGGCTGGTTATATTCTCATCTGCGATGTTTACTGCTTTTTCCGATGGCAGAACCTCGGCAATTATATCCTTTTCCAGAACCTTTATCTTTCTGATTGGCATGATCTGCATTCTTCCGCATATCTTAGGGGAAGCCGGTGTATGGATTGCGGTGCCGGCAGCGGAAATACTGGGAGGAATCGTTGCTGCAGGCTATCTGATTTTAAAGAATGACGAATTTTCATATTTTCCAAAATTGAAAAAGCTGTAGTATCTGCCTTTTTTGCAGCCTCAGCTTGTTCAAATAAAAAAGCATAACGAATAGAAGCATGTTTTCCATAAACGGATAAGTCGCTGTATATCGAAAGGTAACTGAAACGCATAAAACAGCAGAGGTATTACACTTCCGTGAAGATATTGCTGTGTCGGATATGGGAATAGGATAATCCTTTTCCATGACGCTGCTGTGACATGGATTGAATATTGCTTCGTTATTGCTTCGGAAAGGAAATTTTGCATTGCTTTTGAGAGTAGAAAACGCTTGTAAGATTCCCCTGAGAATGTAATAATATCTACATAAACAACAGGCAGGGGTGAGTGCTATGGCAGATAGCAGGTATCAGAAGTGGAGTACGAAAAAGATTCAGGATGAGATTCTTCGTGTACGCCTGATTGATCTGGAAAAAGAACAGGAGCTTTGCTTTACTCTGAATGAGAGGGCAAAGCTGACCAGTGATCGCTATGCGCTCGCCTTTTCCTATACCTTCCTTGCGGATTGCTATTTGGCAGTCCGGGATAATAAAAGCTGTATTCTTTATCTGTCCCGTGCAAAATCACTTTGTGAAGCACAGCAGTATGATGATCTCCTCATTCGTATTTACAATTTCTACGGGATGTTTTGCAATGCTATTTATGATGAAATCACGGCCCTGGATTATTATCTGAAATCTCTGGATATTGCAGAAAAAAATCAAAATTATATGCAGATGGCATCCGCTTACAATAACATAGCCACCTGCTTTGATTTAAAACACAATTATGAAGAGGCTGTTGTCTTCTATCGGAAAAGCTATGATGTGCTGGCACAGGAAAAAGAGAATACAGCATATTCCCGAGCGGTTTCCTTAACCAACCTGTGCAACTGCTCATTCAAGCTGCATAAGCTAAAGGAGCTACAGGCATATATCACACTGTTTCAACGGATCGATCAGCAAGCGTTTGTAGAAGGAATGCTGCTTTTATACCGGTACTGTGTGCTGATGGAATACTATATGAAAAAGGATGAGAAGTTCAGAGCACTGACAAAGGAGCTGTTTGAGATACAGCAAAAGGTGGAAAATCGATTGCTGGTACATCAGGTTATTACCAATGTCTGTGATATGATGCTGGATATCAATGCGCGTGACTATGCAGAGGAATGCTTGAAGATACTTGCGGATATCAATCAGGATGATGATATCAAATCAAGGAAGGAGCTGCAGAAGCTGATTGTAAAATACTGTGAGAAATTCTGTGATGAAGCGCAGCAATATAAGGCCTATAGTGAATTTCATAAAATTATACTGGCAATCGAGGATATGGATGTGGACGATTACAGTGCAGGACTTTCTGCAAAAATGGAGCTGCATCGCAGTAAGGCGGTACAGGTGGATTTGGAGAAGGAAAACGAAGCGCTGGAAAAAACGATGAATCTCGATGATCTTACACATGTATGGAATCGGCGCTGCTTCAACCATGATATGGAGAGTTCGCAGCTATTTGAAGCGGACACTCTTGCAATCGCTATGCTGGATATCGATTATTTTAAGGAATACAATGATTTGTATGGTCATCAGATGGGGGATCAGGCACTGGTGGAGGTTGGCCGCACACTGCTGTCGGTGAAGGGGGACAGTATACGGCCTTATCGCTATGGCGGTGATGAATTTTCCATTATCTTTCTGAATCAGGAGGAAAAAGAGGTGAAGCACATCCTGGATACGGTAAAGCGGGCAGTTGCCGAGAAGCACATCGAGCATGCAGGATCATATACCGCTGCAGTGTTATCCTTATCCTGTGGATATGCGTTTACTGCGGACAGGGAAAAGGATCAAAGAAAGCTGTTAAAGGAAGCAGACGCTGCATTGTATCGAACAAAGGCGAATCGTACAAAGGGATCACTTGACACAGGGCAAGGGACTCTTTGACTTTCCCTGATAAACAGATGCTGCCAAGCGACGGCATAAAAAAGGATATGGGCACCTAATGGTGGGATACTCATATCAGGGAAAAAATTTATGGAAACCAAAAAAGAAGAAGTAAATTCCGATGCAGGAGCTTATTTCTTCTTTTCTTTACGCTGTTTGAGAAGCAGTGAATCATGGATATGCTTGTAAACGAGGTTTTTCCTGCTTCAGCTTGATAAGGATGAACAGGCTGCTGTAAGAAAGCCGCAGCTTCATTGCTGCTATTCAAAAGGATAACAGGTTTCTACAAAAGATGGCTCTGCTTGTTTAAATGGGAAGAGGAAAACAGCGCCTGCTTTTGCATAAAATCCTATGCTCCGCGTTATTCTGTTATACGGGTGCCGTCCTTGTTGAAAATTTTATGCAGGCTGCGTTCTACAGGGAGCAGTGTCAGAAGAAGGATAATGCATTGCAGCAAACAGAGAAGGCCGCCATAGATGCCGCATGCTGTATCGCTTTTTCCATACAGTAACAGCATACAAGGAAGAGAGAAAATCGCACTGATCCATCCCCAGACAAACCAGATTCTGCCACATAGCAGATGTGCGGTTTTCCATGTGTCTTCATTTTTCATGGACAGGGCTGTGCGATATCCGTAAACCCCATTGATTTCCTTTGGGGGATGGTTTTTGAATAAAAAGCCAAAGCCTATCATGGTCAAGGGAATCAGAAGATTCATAATAAGCATAAACAGCCAGAAAGCCATATCGAACACCTCCATCTAAATATAGTATAGCACTATTTAAACCCGAAGTCATGGGGAACTGCTGTCAGCTGCAAAGCGACTTGCTTTCATTGTTGGCAGAAAGACGATGTGTAAGGAAATCGAGATAAGCAGAGCAATCTTGTACAATATGCAAACCGCCTCAGCGAGGAGGCTGTTCCATGTTTTTTTTGCATAGGATAAGCGGGACAGGGAAATCATTGCATTCACGCAGACCTGCTGAAAACGCTTATCACATAGAATATAAAACAGAAAAAGTCCAATCTCTTCAACCTGTGTAAAAAAATCTTGCAATACGACAGATATATGGTAAAATATTGAGTGATAAAAGGTCCTTTAAGATAATCCAGAGAGCTTATGAAGGCGAACACCAAACCTGAAGTGTATATAAAGGGTCCTTTTGTGTATCAAAATGGACCTTTTTTTGATAGGACCGGCAGGAGGATAGCATATGAACAAGAACAGTTTACTGAGAATCTGTGACTTAACGAAAGAAGAGATTTTTCACATTCTTGAGGATGCTGCTGCTTTTTCCAGTTCTCAATCAGATTGGCAATTTCCGCGTAAAACGCTGGTTGCTAATCTTTTTTTTGAACCAAGCACGCGGACACATTTCTCATTTGCCAGCGCAGAGCATCAGCTGGGTGCCTGTGTAGAAAATTTCACTGCACAGGGAAGCAGCGTGGAAAAGGGGGAAACGCTGTACGACACGGTCAAGACATTTGAAAGCATCGGCTTCGATGCTGTAGTCATCCGTCACAGTCAGGATGAATATTTCAGGGAGCTGGAAGATATCCGGATTCCGATCCTGAATGCCGGAGACGGCTGTGGGAATCATCCGACCCAATGCCTACTGGATTTGCTTACCATCTATCAGGAATTTCAGACATTTGAGGGCATCAAGGTGGCTGTCATCGGTGATATTGCACATTCCCGTGTTGCGAACAGCATCAAGGAAGCGCTTGGCATGCTGGGTGGAGAGGTTGCCTTCTCTGGCCCGGATGAATGGGTCGCAAAGGATGCATATTACAAACCGGTAGATGAGGCAGTGCAATGGGCGGATGCCGTTATGATGCTTCGCATTCAGCATGAGCGTCATGAAGAAACCATGGCGATGAGCAAGGCGGAATATCTGGAGCGCTACGGTCTGACGAAAAAGCGTGCTGCCATGATGCAGCCGCATGCCATCATCATGCATCCGGCACCGGTCAATCGCGGTGTGGAAATCGACAGCGATCTGGTGGAGGCGGAAAACAGCCGTATCTTCAAACAGATGAGCAATGGAGTTCTTGTGCGCAAGGCAGTGATCAAACGCGCGCTCGGCTATCCATTTGATAAATAGCATACATAGCGCATGAACAAGGAAAGAGGTGCAGTTATGAAACTGATTCAGCAGGCCCGTATCATTACCAAAGGAAATGAAACAGAACGGATGGATGTGCTTTTTGATGAAACACAGATTGTAAAGATTGCAGAGCATATTGATCCTGCGTTGGCACAGGAGGTCATCCCGGCAGAAAATTGTGTACTACTCCCCGGGCTGATCGATGTGCATGCCCATCTGCGTGAGCCGGGCTATGCACATAAGGAAACGATTGCCAGCGGAACTGCGGCAGCGGCTCATGGCGGCTTTACAACCATCATGGCGATGCCCAATGTCATCCCGTATCCGGATAATACGGAAACGATGAAGACATATCTGGCGAAAATCAAACAGGACAGCCTTGTCCATGTGATTCCCTATGCCTGCATCACGAAGGCAGAGGCGAGTCAGGAGTTGAGTGACATGGAAGGACTGCGTGCTATGGGCATTCATGCATTCAGTGATGACGGTGTCGGTGTGGCAACAGCAGACATGATGAAAGCAGCCATGCAGAAGTGTCGCGATGTTGACGGTATCATCGTTGCCCATACCGAGGATATGAGCTATCGCAAGCCGAATGCCTGCATGCATGCGGGCATCCGCAGTGAACAGCTTGGTCTTACCGGGATTCCCAGTGCCTGTGAATATGCACAGTTTCAACGGGATTTAGCACTTGTCAGGGAAACCGGCTGCCGCTATCATGTATGCCACATGAGTGCGCAGGAAAGTGTGGAGTCTTTGCGCAAGGCAAAGAAGGACGGCCTGGATGTCAGCGGGGAGGTAACGGCACATCACCTGCTGCTCAATGAAATGGACGTGGAGAACGCCAATCATAAGATGAACCCGCCACTGCGCAGGGAAGAGGACCGTCAGGCTCTGATTCAGGGGTTGCTGGACGGTACCATTGATATGATTGCCAACGACCATGCACCGCACAGTGAGGAAGAAAAAAGCAGAGGTATGGAGAAGGCTCCCTTTGGCATCGTTGCGCTGGAAACTGCATTTCCGCTGCTGTATACCCGCTTTGTGAAAGAAGAAGGCATCTTCACGCTGGAACAGCTGGTGTACTGGATGAGCGAGGCGCCCGCAAAACGCTTCCAGATGGAGCGTAAGGGAAAACTGAAAGAAGGAAACGCTTCGGATTTTGTATTGATGGATCTGGATAGCGTACGAAAGATAGAGAAACAGGGATTCTATTCCATGGGAAAAAACACACCGTTTGACGGTATTGTCTGCAGCGGCTTTGCGGCAAAGACATTTGTGGATGGAATCTGCGTATACGATAACAGGGAGGGTTTGCTGAAATGAAAAAGCGACTATTGATTCTTGAAGACGGCAGTGTTTACGAAGGAATCGCCTTTGGAGGCGACCGGTACCAGATGGGAGAGCTGATCTTCCAGACGGGTATGAGCGGGTATCAGGAAATTATCTCCGATCTGTCCTACTATGGACAAATCGTCATGATGACCTATCCTGCGATGGGAAACTGCGGGATCAACCGTGATGATTTTGAAAGTATCTCACCGAAGATGTTTGGCTTTGTTGTCAAGGAATACTGTGAGACACCGAGCAACTTTCGCAGCGACATGACGCTGGATGCCTTTATGAAGCTGAAGGGAATTCCCGGAATAGCGGATATTGATACGCGTGAAATTACAAGAAAAATCAGAGATCACGGTACGTGCAAGGCAATCATGGCAGATGCGGATGCTGATGTAGAAGCGCTTGTGAAGCAGCTGCGGGAAACAGAGCTTCCTAAGGATGGTGTACAGGTGGTATCCACAGTGAAGCCGTTCCCGATTCCATCCCGTGGACAGAAGGTTGTCATGGTGGATATCGGAACAAAGTTTGCTGTGATTCGTGAATTCAATATGCGCGGCTGCGATCTGATCGTCGTGCCTTACAATATGAGTGCACAGGATATTCTGGCAATCCATCCGGATGGCATCGTCTACAGCGGTGGTCCGGGAGCACCGCAGGACATACCGGAAACGGTAGCCACCTGTAAGGAGCTGCTGGGCAGTGTGCCGATGCTGGGAATCGGTCTGGGTCATGAGGTTATAGCGGCTGCATGCGGTGCAACGGTTGTGAAAATGAAGGTTGGTCACCATGGGAATTCTTCTCCGGTGCGTAATCTGAAAAAACAGAAAATTGAATTTACCGCACAGAATCACGGATATGAGGTCACACCTGAATCCATTAAGGGAACTGGGCTGATTACAACCTACACGGCGCTGAATGACGGCTCCATAGAAGGCTTTACCCATGAAACCTATCCGCTGTTCTCCTTCTCCTTTGAGCCGGAGGCAGCACCAGGTGCGGATGACTGTACCTATATCTTTGATGATTTCTGCAATTTGATGAAGGAAAGGAGTGCTGAATAGAATGCCGAAAAGAAGCGATATTAAGAAAATTATGGTGATTGGCTCCGGTCCGATCGTCATTGGACAGGCAGCAGAATTTGACTATGCCGGCTGTCAGGCATGTACAGCGTTGCGTGAGGAAGGCTATGAGGTTATTCTGATCAACTCCAATCCTGCAACGATTATGACGGATACCGTCATTGCGGATCGTGTATATATCGAGCCGCTGACACTGGAATTTGCAAGCCGCGTTATCTATAAAGAGCGCCCGGATGCTATTTTGGGTAGTCTGGGAGGACAGACCGGTTTAAATCTGGTTGTTGAGCTGGCAGAAAGCGGTATTCTGGATGAATACCACGTGGAGATTTTGGGAACGGCACTGGATGCTATCGAAAAGGCAGAGGATCGTGATAAATTCCGTGAGCTGATGTATGAAATCGGGGAGCCGGTTCCAGAAAGTGTGATTGTCCACACCGTCGAGGAAGCTGCTGCATTTGCTGCTGAGAACGGCTATCCGGTTGTTGTTCGTCCTGCGTTTACGCTGGGTGGAACCGGAGGCGGATTTGCACACAGCGAGGAAGAACTGCGTGTTATCTGTGACAACGGTCTGAAAATTTCTCCGGTACACCAGTGCCTGATCGAACAGAGCATTGCCGGTTATAAGGAAATTGAATACGAGGTTATGCGTGACAATGCAGATAATGCAATCGTTGTCTGCAATATGGAAAATGTTGATCCGGTCGGTATTCATACCGGGGATTCCATTGTTGTTGCGCCAACGCAGACACTGACGGACAGAGAATGCGGCATTATGCGTGCATCTGCTCTGAAAATCATCCGTGCATTAAAAATCTGTGGCGGCTGCAATGTACAGCTGGCACTTGATCCAAACAGCTTCAACTACTATGTCATTGAGGTCAATCCGCGTGTATCCCGTTCCTCCGCTCTTGCCTCCAAGGCTACCGGCTATCCGATTGCCAAGCTTGCGGCAAAGGTGGCGGTTGGCCTGACGCTGGATGAAATCATCAATCCGGTCACAACGACCAGCTATGCGTGTGTGGAGCCGTGCATCGACTACGTTGTCGCAAAATTCCCGCGCTTTGCCTTTGATAAATTCCCGAAGGCAGACCGTACGCTGGGAACACAGATGAAGGCGACCGGAGAGGTTATGTCCATCGGACGCACCTTCGATGAAGCGATTTTAAAGGCTATCCGCTCTCTGGAAATGAAGACGGATCATCTGGAACAAAATGATATCAATGCGATGGATGAGGATGCCTTATGGAAGAAGCTTGCACAGTGTGATGATGAGCGCATCTATGTCATTACCGCATTGCTGCGTAGAGGGGCTGACATCGAGGACATCTTCGCAGTGACAAAAATGGACCGCTACTTCCTGAACTGCTTTAAAAATATCGTTGCACAGGAGGCGGTTATCCGACAGCATCCTATGGATCTGGAGGTTTTAAAGGCTTCCAAGAAAATGGGCTTTGCAGATTCCTGGATAGCAAGAAGCTGGCATGTAGAGGAAGCAGCTCTCTATGATACAAGGAAACAAAACGGCATTACGCCGGTATATAAAAATGTGGATACATGTGCAGGGGAGTATGTTTCCCATACGCCGTATCTGTATTCCACCTATGAGCATGAAAATGAATCCATTCGCAGTGACAACCGCAAAATTATCGTTCTGGGCTCCGGTCCCATCCGGATCGGACAGGGTGTGGAGTTTGACTATGCGACCGTACACTGTGTGAAGACGATTCGTGAACGCGGCTATGAAGCTATCGTTATCAACAACAATCCGGAAACCGTGTCAACGGATTACTCCATTTCCGATAAACTGTATTTTGAACCGCTGACGATTGAGGATGTTATGCATGTCATCGATTTGGAACAGCCGCTGGGGGTTGTGGTTCAGTTCGGCGGGCAGACGGCAATCAATCTTGCTGACAAGCTGGTTGCACGCGGCGTAAAAATTCTGGGAACCTCTCTGGAAAATATCGATCGTGCCGAAGACCGTCATGAATTTGAGGAAATGCTGCATAAGCTGGATATCCCGCAGCCGCAGGGAGAAACTGCTGTAGAGGTTGAGGAAGCGGTGAAAATCGCAAACCGTATCGGATATCCGGTACTGGTCCGCCCATCCTATGTATTGGGGGGTCGTGCGATGGAGATTGTGCACAACGATGACGACCTGCGTGTCTATATGGCAACGGCAGTGAAGGAAATCAGCCATGATGCACCGATTCTGGTTGATAAATATATCATCGGCAAGGAAATGGAAGTGGATGCGATCTGTGATGGTGAGCATGTGTACATTCCGGGCATCATGGAGCATATCGAGCGTGCCGGTGTGCACTCCGGTGACTCCATCAGTGTCTATCCGGCGCCGACAGCCAGCCAAAAGGTGAAGGATACGATTACAGATTATGCGATTCGCATCGGTAAGGGATTCCATTTCATCGGTCTGTATAATATACAGTTCATCGTGGAAACCGATAAGAAAGGCGGAGAAGAAAGAGTGTATGTTCTGGAGGTCAATCCAAGAAGCTCTCGTACCGTACCGTTCCTGAGCAAGGTTACCAATGTTCCAATGTCCTATGTAGCGACACGCTGTGTTCTTGGTGATTCCCTAAAGGAGCAGGGCTATGAGGAAGGTGTGCATCCGGAAAGTGAGCGTGTCTTCGTCAAGGCACCGGTGTTCTCCTTTGCGAAGCTGCGAAGTGTTGATACGACACTGGGCCCGGAAATGAAATCAACCGGAGAAGCACTGGGCGGTGATGTGACGCTGGAAAAGGCATTATACAAGGCGCTGCTGGCAAGCGGGGTAAAGATTCCGCTGCATGGAAATGTTTTGATTACGGTTGCGGATGATGACAAGCAGGAGGGTCTAAAGATTGCGAAGCGCTTCTCAGCCATCGGCTATGGCATTTATGCGACAAAGGGAACGGCACAGTATCTTTCCTCCAACGGTATCTATGTGAAAACCGTGGACAAGGTGAAGGAGGAAACGGACAACAATGTCATTGATGTCATCCGCAAGGGACGCGTCAATTATGTGGTTAATACGATGAGTATCTCCAGCGAGGTGAACCGTGACGGCTTTGAAATCCGCCGTGCTGCCGCTGAGAATAACATCAGCTGCTTCACGTCACTGGATACCGCCAATGCGATTCTGCGCGTGCTGGAATCCCAAACCTTTACAACCATTTCCATGAATGAACTGGAGGGATAAGATGCAGGAAGAAAAAGGACTGATCTTAAGTAATAAGAATATAGCGAAGGATACCTACCGTATGGAAATACAGGCATCCATTGCAAAGGATATGAAGCCGGGACAGTTTGTGAATGTAGCGGTGGAGGGGTTTATGCTGCGCCGCCCCATCAGCATCTGTTCTGTTGAAGATAAAACACGCTTTGTCATCATCTACAAAGTGGTAGGGGATGGCACTGCCAAGCTTTCCACGCTGCGCACGCAGGGAATCATCGATGTGTTTGGTCCCCTTGGCAGCAGCTATCCGATTCATGAGGAGGAGCATGAGGTGCTGCTGATCGGTGGCGGTGTGGGAGTGCCGCCGCTGTATGAGCTGGCAAAGCAATACCGTAATATCAATGCCTCTGTTCACGTGGTGCTTGGCTTCAATGATCAGGAAAGCGTATTTTACGAGAATGAGTTTCAGCGGCTGGGCTGTCATGTTGCGGTAGCGACGATGGATGGAAGCTATGGGACAAAGGGAACGGTGATGGATGCCATCGAAGAGCATCATATCACGACAGAGTTTACCTGCAGCTGCGGTCCAAGACCGATGCTGAAAGCAGTGGAAGCGCACTACACCCGCGGCTATATGTCCTTTGAAAGCCGTATGGCATGCGGCATCGGAGCCTGCATGGCGTGTGTGGCAAAGGACAAGTTGGAAGAAAACATGTACCATCGCATTTGCAAGGAAGGTCCTGTTTTCCCAATCGGAAAGGTGGAATACTGATGGATCTGCATGTAGAACTACCGGGACTTCATCTGAAGAACCCCATCATCCCGGCCAGCGGCTGCTTCGGCTTTGGCCGTGAATTTGCCGAGCTGTACGATCTGAGTCTTTTGGGAGGCATTGCGATCAAGAGTGCAACACCGCACAGCCGCTTCGGAAATCCGACACCGCGTGTTGCGGAGACACCGTGCGGCATGCTGAATGCCATCGGTCTTCAAAATCCGGGGGTGGATGTCATCATGGAGCGGGAGCTGCCATGGCTGGCGCAGTTTGATACGGAAATCATTGCCAATGTGGCAGGTGCCAGTGAAGAAGAATATGTCGAGGTGATCACGAAGCTGAATCAAAGCAAGGTTGTCAAGGCATATGAGCTGAACATCAGCTGTCCGAATGTGAAGCACGGAGGAATCGGTCTGGGTACGGATCCCAAGCTGGCGGCGAGTGTCACCCGCATGGCTAAGGAAGCGGCGCAAAAGCCGGTCTATGTCAAGCTGTCACCGAATGTTACCAACATCGTAGAGATTGCCAAGGCAGTAGAAGCGGCAGGGGCAGATGGTCTGGTGCTCATCAATACCTTGATGGGAATGCGTATGGATCTGCATACGGGAAAGCCGCTGCTGGCCAATGTGACCGGCGGTCTGAGCGGTCCTGCCATCAAGCCAGTAGCACTGCGTATGGTGCATCAGGTGGCATCTGCCGTCAATATCCCGATTATCGGTGTCGGTGGTATCACGCGTGCGGAGGATGTACTGGAATTTCTGTATGCCGGAGCAAGTGCGGTTGAAGTTGGAATGCAGAACTTTATTGATCCGCTGTGCTGTGTTAAAATAATAGAGGATTTGCCAAAGGTCCTGAAGAAATATGGGAATAACAGTCTGAATGATGCTGTTGGAAGGAGTTTTCGTTGATGAGTAAAACAATGGTTGCGTTGGATTTCTCCACGCGTAAGGAAGTATATGAATTTCTATTAAAGTTTCAGGAGCCGATTTATGTGAAAATCGGTATGGAGCTTACGTATTCTTTTGGATTTGAAATTGTTCGAGAAGTGAAGGCGATGGGACACCAGATTTTTCTGGATCTGAAGCTGCATGATATTCCAAATACGGTTAAACAGGCGATGAAGAATCTGGCAAAGCTGGATGTGGATGTTGTTAATCTGCATGCGGCAGGTGGAAGTGCCATGATGAAGGCTGCAATCGAAGGCCTGGAAGAGGGAGCTGTCAATGGCAAGCGTCCACTTTGCATCGCTGTAACTCAGCTGACAAGTACATCACAGGAAGCAATGAATGAAGAGCTGCTGATTCCCGGAGATGTAAAGGAGGTTGTCATCTCCTATGCGAAGCTGGCAAAGGAAAGCGGACTGGATGGTGTTGTGTGCTCTGTTCATGAAGCAAAGGCAATTCATGAGGCATGCGGGTCTGACTTTCTGACGGTTACACCGGGTATTCGTCTTGCGGATGATTCCAAGGATGATCAAAAGCGAGTGGCAACGCCGGCATTTGCCAAAGAACAGGGCTGTGACTACATCGTCGTGGGAAGAAGCATTACAAAAAGTGCCGATCCGGTGGCTACCTATCATGAAATTGAAAAAACGATGGAGGGAAAATAAATGAATATTGAAAAAACTGTCGCAAAGAATCTGCTGGATATCCAGGCGGTATCTCTGCAGCCAAATAATCCATTTACATGGGCAAGCGGAATCAAATCACCAATCTACTGTGACAACCGTCTGGTACTTTCCTTTCCGGAAAAGCGCAGTGTGGTTGTGCAAGGCTTTGTAGAACTGATCAAGCAGGAATATGCAGAGGCTGAGGTCATCGTCGGTACAGCGACTGCCGGTATCCCATGGGGAGCGATGGTGGCAGACAAGCTGGAGAAGCCGTTTGGCTATGTGCGCAGCTCCAACAAGAGTCATGGAAAAGGAAATAAAATTGAGGGGAAAATCGAACAGGGTGCCAAGGTTGTTGTCGTAGAGGATCTGATTTCAACAGGAGGCTCCGTCAAGGATGTTATTGAATCTCTGCGTGAGGCTGGTGCCGAGGTACTGGGTGTTGTGGCAATTTTCACCTATCTGTTACCGGCATCTACAGAGCTGTTTCACAGTATTTCCTGTGAATTTAAGACATTGAGCAATTATGATGTACTGATAGATGTGGCATTGGAGAATGCCTATATCAAGGATGGTGACCTTGAGAAATTAAAGGCATGGAAACAGGATCCGAAGGATGAATCCTGGATGGAAAAATAGAATAGAGAGCACAATGCATTGGGGCATAGAATACAGCAGGTATTCTATGCCCTTTTGGTGGAAACGGTAATTGTAAGGACTTACAGGAGGAGCTATATGAAAAAACGTTTACTGATATTGGAGGACGGCAGTGTATATGAAGGCTGCGGCTTCGGAGCTGATCATTATCAGGTAGGGGAGCTTGTATTCAATACCGGAATGAGCGGCTATCAGGAGGTACTGTCCGATTTATCCTATTGCGGTCAAATCGTTATGATGACCTATCCGATGATTGGAAATTATGGAATCAACCGGGATGACTTTGAGAGTCTGGATCCTGCTGTGTTCGGCTTTGTTGTGAAGGAATACTGTGCGCAGCCAAGCAACTTCCGATGCGATCTGACACTGGATGAATTTTTAAAGCTAAAGGAAATACCGGGAATCTGCCATGTGGATACCCGCGCGATTACAAGAAAGCTGCGCAGCAGCGGTACCATGCGTGCCATTATGGCAGATGCGGATGCAGATGTGGAAGCAATGGTCAGGCTGTTGAAGGAGACTGATTTTTTGCATGATCAGGTTGCACGCGTATCCACGCAGAAGCCATTTCCAATTCAAGACCGTGGGAAAAAGGTGGTACTAATGGATT
>OGFC01001164.1_pt1 | contig 16914 bp, 16 predicted proteins | sample 1570841 | NCBI WGS metagenome assembly OGFC01 (sample SAMEA2582137, study PRJEB24529) | metagenome | biome: Human gut stool | place: China | collected 2011 | reverse complement strand
CTTTACATATTAAAAAAATGAGCAAGCGTAACCATAATATACACTCACTCATTTTCTAAAATCATTTTTTTATGCTTTTTCGTACGTATTTCTCTGCAAAAGCAATTGAAAGAATTACTTTAATAATAGCAGCATACCTCTTTTCAATTATCAGGAATGAATTACATATGCTAATGATCAAGTATAAAAATAAATAAAGCAGAAATCTGAAAACAAATGATGTATCAAGGAGAGGCCCAAATATCCGCTCTATCGTTATATTGACAGCATCCCATCTGCTATACTCTCTACATGATCTGTTATCACCCATTTCAATATACGGTATCAATCTTATTTCTTCTTGTTCCTCTGTTATGAAATATGTATAATGTCTGATCTTATTGACACTACACCAGGTTATTTCATGCATCCTATTACCCTCTCATTTTTCTCTCCATGCCTTTATTGTTTTTCAAACCATGTATTGATTTCTTCCTTTGTAACATTATCCTTCAATACGGCTTTCTGTTTTCCTTCTTTGATATGAAAGATGGAAGGTGCCATTTCTATTTTCATCGATCTGTTGATCTGCTCAATTGCATCATCCATTTCTTTACTTTCTTCCTCACTCATTGGTTGCATTACCTCAGAATTATTCAGTACATAGATATCAGTTTTATGTTGCTCTGCATATGCTTTCAGCTTCTTTGAAAAATCTGCATTATATCGGTCTTCAGCCGCAAAATAGAAATAAAAGTCTTTCTTATCTTTTATCAGGTCTGCTATTTCCTGTATCGTACTTCTTTTGAATCGACTGCTTTCTGCTATAGAATAGTCAATAACTTTTTCTTTCAGCTTCTCTCCCTTTATCAGACCGCAATCGATCATAAAGTTATTCCATGCGATCTCACTCATCTCCCCACTTTGTTGCTTCTGTAAGATGCCATCTTTATAGTAAAGATATTCCGGTGTCCCTCCACTGAAGCTTGGTACCAGCTTTTTCAGCTTAGAAAAGTTCATGTCTGTATCTGTTACCTTATCTCCCAGCATATCCATTTCCAATTCATAAAAAGCGATATCTTTATGCTCTCTGAAATATGGTATCAGTGTCCTCTTCATCGTATTACAATGTGAACAGGTGCTCTGTGAGATCATTACCATAAATTCATCTTTATCTTTGATTCTCTTTTCAAATTGCTCCATGTTTAACTGCTTCAGATCACTTTTGAGATCATTATCAGCTTTTTCTTGCCCTGTACTCGTACACCCCATAAAGCATAATCCACATATAAGCAATACAGCTACCTTCTTTAGTTTCCTCACTCACATTCCTCCTGTAATTTCGTCTATCCAATTGTTTCCTTATGCTTCATGACTGCATAAAACACGATTGCACTGATACAGGACATCCACTTTACTATATCTATGAACAATTCTACTTTTGATAGATGAAAAGAGAGAAACATCTTATTTACTAATACCTCTATGCAAAACATCAAAAAGTAGATACCCATCAGCAACCAGATACACAGCGACAATTTGTTATCGATCTTCGTATAATGCATTTTTAGCATTTCTTCCTGTAATTTTAGTTTCTCTTTCCTTTCCTTTTGTCTTCTGAAAACTATAGCAATGCTTTCTTCATCCTCATTCATTTATAAGCTAGCCCTCCACATACTTTGCATACTTGTAAAAGGTTGATTTCTTCAGATCTGTCATTTTTCTATAATTTTCCAATGGCAGATTATTTCTTTTGAAATACTGGACATGTTCCTTGAAATCATCAGGTATCTTCGCTCTTGGACGTCCATAGTTCCCTTTCCCCTCCATACGAAGCTTCAGGGCCTCTTCAATCCCTCTTTTTTGTGCATTCTTGAGTCTTACTCGACGTAGTTCTAACTCCCTGTCCATGACCTCTATGATATCCATATAGATTTCTTCTGATAAACATAATCCCTTTAAGTTTATCTGTATCCCCTTCTCTTTACAGTACTTGAGCTTCTCTTGTAACGCCCCCACATCATCGCTCAATTCCTTCAAAGATGACATCACCAGGATATCATCACGCTTGATCTGGCTCTCCAACTCATTCCAATTATTTTCTACTTTCCATACACACATCATCTTCACCTCTCCTATGATCATAGCTATCCTTATTTCTTGCTTTTGTCTATAGCGACAAGCTTTGTTTGAATCTCCCCACCATTTAACGGTTTTTCATAATCTTTTAAATCATATGTACTTACACGCATCGTTACTGTATATATCCCTCTTTCCATCCTCCTGTTCAATTTTACCTTTGTGATCGCCTGTCCCGGTGGTATCAAGGCACTTTCATACAATACTTCATCCTCCAGCAGGATCGTGTATTTGAAATAACAGGGATTGTCTTCCGGATTCCACAAGGCCAGGTATGCCATATCAGTTCCTGCTTCCATCTTAACTTCAGAATATCCCGGAAGTGAGATACTGTCTGGATTCGTCTTCTCCGGCATATTTGCTTTTGCGCTGTATGGCTGCACATTGGGATCGATATCCGGACCACCACTCTGTGACAAGAGAAAACTGATGAGACCAATAAATAATGCTGCTATCAACAAGAACAATGCCAGATGCTGCTTCGTCTTATCTGCAGTGATTGCCAGAAATTCATGATCTCCCAGATCAACATAGCCTATGATAACATCCCGTAGCTTCCTGCATTTTACAGGTTCATAATAGATGTATTCTCCATCCTTCAGGATTACCTTATCTCCCTCACTGTTCTCTGACAGCATCCCTATGACTCGATATCCTCCCGGTATGGATGAGAACATCTTCTTGAATCTCTTTACACTGAAGCACGGAAATGTTCGTCCTTTATAATACTTGCATATATCGTCGTATTCCTCCCGATACTGATATTTTCTTATCTCCATCGCTCTTTCTCCCTTCGCATATGTTCATCCTTCTGTTTTCTTCTTACTATGATAACGATCATGATAAGCGATAGCGATAGTATCAGAAGCTGCTGTCTCTTATCATTTCTGTCTCCTGTGTTCACCGATTCTTCATCAAGTGTTCTTTTTGGTTCTTCATTCTTATAGATGTACTTTGTATTTTCTATGACCTTGATGCTATTTACGACCTTCGTGTTTTCAATGACCTTTGTGTTATCGATGATGATCGTATCCACCTTATCTTTCTTATCTTCCTCATCACCTGTATCCACCGGTTCAGAAGGAACAGGATCTTCCTTTTTGAAGACGATCTCCAGGATCATATCTGTACTCTCGATAGGGATATTGATGATTTCCTCTGTCAATGGAAAATCTTTTTCATCTTCAAAGATTGGACGATGATACCGTATCCTTTCAACAGCATACCCTGGGTCCGGACATATCCGGAATGTCTTTTCTACCTCTAGCGGTAAGGAATAGGTCATCTCTCCATCTCTGATCTGTTCTTCTCCATCATATACGGTACCGCCTTCAGAAACCTGTATCTTCAAATCGAACAGATCTTCTTGCTTCAAAACATAGCTGATGGTTATATCACCACTCCCTACAACACCCTCATCATTTTTTTCATCACTCTCTGCATTCACATCGATTAATGCCATACTCATGAACAAGCTCATGATCAATAACATAGCTTTCTTTTTCAAAACATACACCTCCTTCCCTTTTTTCATCTCTACAGAAAATCCAGGTATCACTACCTGTCCTTTCTGCAAAGATGAAGAAATCTCCATCTTTGTCCTTCTTAATCTAAAGCTATCAGTTTTGTTTCGATCTTAGCTCCATTTAATTCCACTTCTTTATTATCCAGATCATAGGTGTGTACTTCTACCACGACTTCATGGCTCCCCCGCGGTATCTTTTTATTCAATCGTATTTCAGTTACTGCTTTCCCCGGTGCGATCAATCCACTTTCATATAGCAATTGATTTTCCTTTTTGGAATAGATCGTGAATTTAAAATAACATGGATTCTTCGGTGGATTCCAAAGGGCAAGGTAGGCTACATCTGTGTCTGCCTGCATCTTGATTTCTGTATATCCTGGTAAGGCGATATGATCCTTGTCCGGTTCTACTACCTGACTGTTTGCCGGAGTATAATCCTTTGCATTCGGGTCTAACTCATTAGAAACAGCAGCCATGTTGTAGATACAGAATACCAGTCCTGCAATAAGCAGTATCGTCATGAATGATATCCATAGATTTTTAAAGAGCCGACTTTTTACAACCGCCAGATACTGGTTATCCCCTATGGATATGTAACCGGCGATTCCATAATGCCACCTCTTATAATTCACTGTGTAATAATCATGTATGACATCATTGATATAGATATCACCTGCCTTATCATGCAGCCCTTTGCCGATCCCTCCTGCTACGATATATCCCTTATCCGGATACATCTTTCGCATCTTTCTTTTACTGAAATACCCAAGACAGGAATACTCTTTCGTTTCCAGTTTCTTATCATATTCTTTCTTGCTTATATACTTGAATTCCAATCAGATCCCTCGCTTCCTGTCTTGAATTTATTTCTATGAGCCTACATTCAATGCCTGAATTGTATAGGTCAGTGTATCGCTGTGATTACCGGTCTTCGTTGCAGTCCCCAGCATAGTTGCCGTTCCTTTGATGACCTTGGATGGATCATCTGTTGACTTCAAAGTTCCGATTTCCTGTTCACTATCATTTCTTGCAAGAGTCAAATCACCATCCGTCTTTTTATAGGTCATCGTATACTGGATATCATCCTTTTCTGCACCTGGCAATTTTAACAGAAAGCTATTCGTTGACTTAACTGTCACTTTGACTCCGTTTGTCGGATACAATGCATTTCCGTCGGGAGATAAATCCCTCAGTTTTACATCAGCGCTTATCGTCTTTACTTTATCTGTAAATGCGATGACCTTTGGGATCTCCACTCCCCATGTAGCTGCTGTTGGATTATCTGGATCCGGTATGATCGTAGAGTTGTTATACGTAACCTCTGTTGTATCACTACCTTCAGTTCCATCAGCTGCAAATATAGAACTACTTAATACAGGTGCAGCAACCGTCAATGCCATCGTTGCCGCAATCAATTTGTTTAATGTCTTCATCCTTTTTCCTCCTATTAAACAATTGGTGCTCGTAATGCTAGTGAATCTTCATTTCGTCTAAGTTTCTTCTCACCCAGAAAATTTAAACATCTAGAATCTGGACTTAAAGCAGTCTTGGATACTCCTCATTATGCAGGATCTGAACGTATCCTGACATGATACTGCAATTCTCTTAACACTGGTTTCACCTGCCTTCTTCATTCACTAATACTTTTTGGTGTATAAGTAATCGTAAATACCATTTTTCCTTTATATATTCCTCTAGGTTTATCGTTATCTACCATCGTTCTGATATAGAAACCACCTTCTTTTTTATCTTTTTGATTCAAAGTCATTAGCTCTTCATGTTTAGATAACGGTGTACGATTATCCTCCTTATACACGGTCACATCATATTTTGCCTTACGAGCTTCTTCCACTCCCTGAATCAAGGCTAATTGGAATGTTGGATCTGTATCGATTTGAAAAGTTCCCTCAGGTATTGTCTGCTTGCCTGGTTTGTTCGTGGAAACTTTGTTATCAAACTCAACCAGTTTTATCTTTTGCATATCTTTTGTACTTATCAGTCTTGTATCAGTCTTCTCCATCTCCACTGTTTTTGGTATTTCTATAAATACTGCTGGATCTGTTCGTACACTTAATTCTGCTTCGTCACTTGTCGGCATCGTATTTTCTATTACATTTCTTTTATTCCATACTCTGCATCGAAACAATGCTCCTTCATCTTCCGTCTGTACATTTGTTCCGGTATAAGTCAAAGTTGCTATTCCGTTCGTATCATCATATGAAATCGTGTTACTACCCGGAGCAGCCTCCCATGTACTGCCACTATCAGTACTAATCTCCCATTGATATGTAAATTCCTGATATTCGATATCGCTGGTATCCGTGTGGTTTGGAATGTTCACATCATATTTCGCTTCAACGATAAATCGATATGTATCATCCTTCTTTGCCATCGCATCATCTGGCTGTTTTGTTATCTCGATTCCTTTGAAAGCATCGATGCGAAGCTTACTTATTGGATTATTTACTGCATGATAATTGTTTTTCGTTACTGCGTATTTCTTTTCGAATGTCTCTGTTTCTGTAACATCCTTACCTTTCAGCGATAATCCCCACTCCTTTCCACCGTTCACTGTTGTTAGATTACCATCTGCATCTACTGTTGGAATTGAAGGTGTGTTCTCTGTCAAAGCAATTGTTTCTATAGTGTAAGGCAAGGTATCGCTGTTCACAAGAGCATCCCCACTTATACTTTCATCACTCAGTTTAGTTTCAAATTCCCATGGAAACGCTGAAGTAAAAGAATCTCCATCATATAACAGATAACCCTTTGGAGTTATCGTGATCGGTCTGCTTTTAAGTATGATTGGTTGTGTCTTCACTGTATCTGCCTTCAAATAGGATTCATCTGATGAGGATGCATCTTTATTCAATTCCAGCTGGAACGTGGCATCATTCCCTGTCAGCGGCTTCAGCTTTACTAATACTTTTCCAGTTGTCGCATCCCATTCCTGACTTGTGATTTCTACTTTAGCCTTATCTGCTTCCGGAACACTTACCGTTAACGCTGTATCTGCCCAACCAATTGCTGTATCTCCTTCATTCACCTGAGCAGTCAATTCTAATGCTTCTCCATACATTACGGAAGTCTTTGTCATTGATTCCGTATCCAATGAAAGCTTTTGTTCCTCACTAACCACCACTTCGATATCATAAGGTGCAGACATATAGTCCGTTGTCTTAGGACCATTTTGCTGTTCCGCATAGATACTGATCGTCTTGGAAGACCCAAGTGTATTTACATCCATCAGATTTGATAGATCAATCGATATTTCATGTGTTCCTGCGCCAGAGATCGATGCAAGTGTACCAAACACCTCATTACCAGTGGAATCGGAGGACAATGCAGAGATTCCATTTGGTGTGGATTCTCCATCACCCACTATATCGGTATTCAAATTCAGTGTAGTTGTTCCCTTTTTAATATAAATTTTATTTCCCGATTGCTTAATCACAGAAGGGTCTACATCCGTTGTTTTTATTTCTGATATACTCATATCACTATCGAGCAGAGTCAATTTATACCCTTCGGATGTTGATGCTGAAAGGGATCTGGTAATTTGGTGATTAGTACTTAATATGCGAGTTGGCGTTCTGTTCTCTGTGCTAGATGTTGATGCAAAGAGTATTGAGGTTGGATTGATGGTGATGAGTGGGCGTGTGCCTGCTTGCGCGGCCTCCAGGTTGGTAGTGCATGATGTTTCGGCCTTGGTCCAGTGCCATTGCACTTCGCTGTAACCGTGACTGTAGCACTTCCAGCCGCCACCGGCCCAGGTCGCTGTGTATATCGTGTGTACGTCGCCCACTTTCCACCCGTCGGCAGGCTCGCGGCATTTTGTGGTATTAAGTCTGCCTGCGCGACAGGCGTTGCGCTTGTCGACTTCTTCCAGGCAGCGGTTGAGAAGCGCTTGGCCGGACAGTTCGTAGTTGTTGCCCGTCAGGTACGTGGTAGTCAGGTTGTCCGTAAGTTTCGTGTATACGCGGGGCTCTGTGTCGTATGTTGCGCTTCGCACTAGGTGTTCCAATTCGGTGTTTTGCCAGCCACCCTCGAGAGTCTCTGTTACTGGTGTGCATGCACCAATTCCAGCGGGCTTATTTATCGTCACGGTGCGCCCGGAGATGGGTCGACCTTCATAATCGATTATAAGTGCTTTATTCGCGCTTGTGCTACTCGTCCACCACGTGCTTCCTGTGTCTAGCTTGTGTTGCTCTAGCAGGGCGTGGTTCTCCTCGACTTCCTGTTGGGTCATCAGCCGACTAACAGCTTGGCCGTGTCGGAGTTTAGCTTCTGCATAATTGGCTGTGGTCGCTGATTCAACAGCTGTTTGGTGGTTCACATTTCCTTCGCTCAGTGTTTTTTCCGCAAGTAGCTCGCCTTGCTGCTTTAATCCTATATGTTTGTCGGCGGGATTCAGCCATATGCCGGTTCCCGGCTCTGCTTGTATTCCAGAAAAAGTAACATAACCTTGCGATGCATATAGCATAGATTGCTGATTCCATACACTTGACTGAATTTTTCTAATCAAATCAATAAAACAAACCCCTATGCCTATCGTTAATGTTGTAATAGCTAGTGCTATGATACATTTATTCTTGCGCTTATTATCCACATAATCACCTTCTTTTAATCACTGTATAGTTCCTCATATATCCCATCCGCAACTTATATGTATCACCTTGTTTCATATGGGATATCATACCTTTAACTTGTGCATCGTATTGCCTTGTATTAATGACACCCTTCTGAAACTTCCATCGTAAGTTTTTAAACTTCTTCTTGGCTTTTTCTTTGCTGCTTTTCCGTAGTCGTTTGGTTACTTTGCCATTTTGGTTAAGATAGAAATGCCATCCGACATAATCCGCACCGTTTTTGATTGGAATAATCATTGTTTTCTTCTTATTAAATTCCAAATGTAAATGTTCCATGATGGGCATCAGCATTGTTAAAAGGTTTTGTAATTCAAGCTTAGTTTCACCAATACAGATAAAATCATCAACATACCTTGTATAGTATTTCATGCGATAGTCTTCTTTGATATAACGATCTATCGGATTTAGATAATAGACCGCAAATATCGTTGAAAGCTGAGTACCCATTGAGACACCCGTTTCATTTCTATCAATGATGTTGTGGATAAGTCTTCGAAGATTCCTATCCTCGATGAGTGGCAACCAAGTTTCTTTAACTACTTGTTTATTAATACTAGGATAAAAATTTTGAATATCCGCTTTGAGAATGTAGCCTTGATTTCCATGTTCTTTATAATAATCACGTAAGTGCTTTGTAAATCGGGAAATAGCAAAGGCTACTCCTTTACCTTTTTGACACGCGGCTGAATCATAAATACTATGGGTTTCCAGATATGGTTGAAAGATGGTAGTACATAACAGCTTCTGTACTATTTTATCTGGAAATGGTAATATCGTAATCCAACGCTCTTTTGGTTCTTTTATAAGAAATCTTCTACCTTTACTCATAATGTATGCGTGTTCTATGAGGCTGTTTTGAAGTTTAACAAGTTCCCATGACAGATTACGTTCAAAACGAATCTGCCCATATGTAGGCCGTTTTTTCTTTCTACATTCTTCATAAGCTTTATATAAAGCTTGAAAATCTGTAAGACTTTCATATGCAATAGTTATCATGCATATCCTACCTCCCCAAATGTACTGAAATTTTCATAAAGTCCTGTACATGATAGGACTTATTCGCCCGTTTTTATGGGCCGGATCAGAAAACCTGCTATCGTGCTCTGGTATACGGTACTTACACATATACATCTGGCAATTTGATATGCAGCTGGGTGATTTGTGGGCGTTTGTGGCCCTGGCTCGGCTTCTTTCTAGTGGTGCGTTCCCTCCTCCCTGCTTTTCCTGAAACGAAGGCGTGTATGCGTCTGCCAGCCGATTGGATCCATCCACCTAACAAATTTCCACAAACATATATCATTTGAGAAATACGTTCAAATTGTTTTGGAAGAATCGCCTGTTGCTGAAGCGCAATATGTGCAACATAACCAACTAAGTTTAAAGATGTTCCAGCTTTACGCTGATAATACATTCTTTCTTCCAGACGATCTCTATCTTTATCATGACGTATAAAAACATCATTTGCTGTATAAATATACGTGATAACATCTAAAGATAGATTCTGCAAACGAACGGTTAATGTAAACCTTGTTTTCTTTGGCATCCGTTCTGATATCAAAAATACATAATCGCACAACTCTTTTGCTTTCTGCGTAACTAGCAAGTCCTTCTTCCCAATAACTCCCATAAATTTCCTCCATAAATCCCCTACTGTTTTAGTAGACAAATATAGACAATCTGTGCTATTATGCTTTCACCTACAGTAAGTAACTGTACGAGAATAACAGCTAATTATGCATGATATCCTGAAGATTCATTTTGTTTATTTCCTTCATCATTTGATTGAATGTGACATGAGTATAAATATCTGATGTTATTTGCACAGACGAATGTCCCAGTATCTTACTGCATACTTTGATATTCATATTCGCTTCCAATGCTCTAGTCGCAAATGTATGGCGAAGACAATGGAAATGAATATCCTTGATATTCAACTTCTTCATCAGCTTCTGGAAGTGATATCCAATTGTTCTTGGTTCCATTGCTGTCAGTTTATTACTCAAAAATAATGGTTTCTCTGCTTTTCTTAAATTGGAAGGCATCGTTGTGATATAGGTTGACAATGCCTCATATAGATCGTTATTTAATGGAATTGTTCTCTCTTTCCCATTTTTAGTCGTTCCGTAACGAAGTTGTGATGTTCGCTTCTCATTTTCTATAACCGTAAATCTGTTTAATGTTCTATTTATATGAAGCTGCCGCTTATCTAAATCAACATCTTCGATTTTCAGTCCGGCTATCTCTCCGATTCGCATACCTCCATATAAGCCCAGTAATACAGGTATTAAAGAGACAGGTCTCCATTGGCAATCTATTTCTTTATGAATTTGATATTCTTCTTCCAATGTTAGAGTATGCATTTCCCTTTCTTTCGATTTCTTTACCTGTACGAATTGACAAGGATTTGAAGAAATATATCCTTCTTCTATCGCTTTCTGTAATGCTTGGAACAGCATATTTCTGTATTCCTGTACAGTTTTTTCTGATAAACCGCCAGCTTGGTCAATTCTTCCGTTATCTAATTGATCTTGAACAAAAAATTGAATCATAGCAGGCTCTAGTTCATCCAGTTTATAATCTCCCAATATTGGATTGATGTGTTTCTGTATATAGGAGGCATAATTTATTACGGTTGATTTCTTACGTTTATATAAGATGAAACGATGAAACCAATCATCTAACCATTCCCAAAGTAAAGGCATCTTATCAAATTTTCTAGCTGATTGCTTAAATGCAAGGAGCTTTATGGGATCTATAATGCGCTTTTCCATTTCTAATCATCCTTTCATGTATTTATTTGTGATACAATCAAAAGCTACATTTATATAATTATTCAAATATTTTATTACAATATTTACCAATTAGCCTGTCATATGAACATCACATAGTTAAAATGTTAAAAAAACAATCAAATTGTTTTGTAAATGTTTACAAAAAATTTATAAAGTGATATAAAGTATATGTCTTCCTCCTACAGTTACTTACTGTACGAGACGAATTCAGTGGCATGCCTTGCTACTTTTTTTATGCTCTTTTGCAAAAAAAACATATGAACGTAACACTTTAGCTGTGTCTCTGTTCATATGTATCATACAAAATATTTTATTTTTACACATCCCCATACAATGGTGATTTTTATATAGTTATGCAACTATTTCTCTAAATTTCATCATTTAAAGAAATATCTAGCAATTCACGCCATGTATGAATTTTTAATTTGCTAAATAGCTTTTTTGCATGGCTGTTGATTGTTTCAGTACTTACATGCATCATACAAGCTATATCTTTTCTTGTATAACCTTTTGCCATCAGCTTCGCTACTTCAAATTCTTTTTGTGTAAGCCTGCCCTTGTATGCACCTAAACCGCAGTCAATTCTACCATAATATGAGATGACGGATTCAATGAATGGATCATCCTGGAATATTATAATAAGTGATTCAATTTCCTGATATAGCTCAAGGTATGGTAAAACAATGCCGTCTGATTTACTGATTTCTATTGCCCTTTGAAATTTCTTTTTAGCGATATCCAGCTGTGCTTGGTGATAATAGCATACAGCTTTAAATATATTTGCATATATCTCCCCAAGCACATGCGGCTCATGACGGTAATAATCGAGCATGATTGCTGCAACAGCTTTTAATTTCTCATATTCATGAAGATACAACAGCAAAGTTCCTTTTACTACGTATATGAAGTAATTGGAATCGGTTATAGTGGTATTGTCTATTTGCTGCAAATGATAATTCGCTTCCTCTGTTTTCCTATTGATTGCACAAATGTATCCTAGTGAGCAATGAATAGCATACAGCTGGTATATATTTTCATTATTATCAAGTTGAGCTAAAAGTCGTTCTGTAATCATTTTCAACAATTCATCATCATAAAGAAGATTTGCGCAGCGCATGATCGTAAACATTGAACAGATCATGATCGACTTCTGTTGATAGGTTTGTGCAACATAATAAGCCTCCCATGCCTGTTGGATGGCCTGATTGAATTTTCCGGTTTCCATCCATAGCTCTGCTTTAGACTGTTCTATAAAACCGGCATTCAAATTTCCCGTGATATCTAAATAGTAGTGCAGTTCCTCTTCAATGTACGTAACAAGATTCACAAAGTCCCCCGGTGTTCTATGATAAATATACATCGTATGAGGAGCTCCTAGCGTTACATTCATGCCAATGCTCGATATTCTGGATGTCTCTCCCTGAAAGAATCCATGGGCTTTTTTAAAGCAGCCATTCATTTCATATATGCTATTTATGCTCATATACCCATAAATCAGGTGTAACTCGCCATATAGTTTATTCGTAGGAACTGTGTAATTCGGGAGCTGCTTTTCAAAATCCTCCAACATCTTGATTCCTTGCATTATGTCAATGGATGTCAACATATCATTGATAACCCGAAGATAAGCATACGGTGATTTGCGAAGCTTCTCTACAGGAATATTCTGATATATCTCAAAAATCAGATCCGTTGAAACATCGACAAAAGTAACACTCTGGCTATTTTCCAAAATACGGATGATGTCATCATACTCCATAGCCTGATAATAATGGTACAGTGCGTCAATCATTTGATGATGATCCTCTGACCATTTCGCAAACGCTAAATGAAGTTTTTTTATGTCAGCTTCCTTGTAATGTAATTCTCTTTTAAGGAAATGTCGCATAGCACTTGCCAACTCATAGTGCTGTTGATCTGCTGTCTTGCGTATCATCCATCCGTTTGCTGCCAGTTTTTCTAAATCCTTTAAGGTTGATGTAGAAGCTCCCATATATTTACATAAGTCCATAGAGAATGTGTTACATAATGACAGTATGGGCAATAACTCAGACAAGCGAATCGAAACATACCGGTAGATATCATCAAAGAGTGTATTCAATTGCTGTATCTCCATGATTTCATGATGATGCATATAATGGTTCAAAAAAATCTCTACTGCAGGATACCATCCAAAGGTTGCATCAAAAATATAGTTTAAATCATTTTGTGTTATATGTATTTCATTTATCTGACAAACATTATAAAGTTCTCCTTTAGATAAACAGATATCATGAAAATTGATATAATTCCACTTCTTATAAAAGGTATCCTGTATTTTATCAGTTATCAATAAAATTGTATTGTCAAAAGATATACTCAATTAGTTTATAAAATCCAAATACCCGCTGTTATAATGCTCAAATATTAAAAAAACTTCTGAATCAATCTGTTTGCATATTTCTTTTAATCCATTCATTTTTTCCGTAACATTCAATGGATAATGAACTAAATCAATCCATTTCCGCCTTAGATGCCTTGTCTCAATATAGGCTTTTATCTGCCTTGTCTTCCCACTCCCCTTCGGAGCATAAAAACATGTTACGGAATAATACCGTGACAGTTTTAATTTTCCCTGTAAAATATCCCTTGTTATATATTTCATTTTATCACCGATTTTATTATACAGAAGGAAGTAATTGATTTCAGCATGTAATATTTGCCATTTACAGGAAAATCACTGATTCTTCCTTATTCTTTTTTCTTCATAAAATACTTTATATATAAAAGGAAGTGTGAATTTGAGCAGTAAAGTAAAAAGTAGTAGGCAAGATCATCTACTAGCTGAGGTATGTATAAAGATATAGACAATTAATGCAGACTTCATCAATATGGATACCTGCAGACCTTTCGTTGAGAAAAAGACGGAAATATCCTTGCATAAGGGATAGCTGTCGATTAAAAGTATTTTGATTCCGCAAGCTCCAAGGATAAATATGGCGAACCACTTACTGATCAATTATCGGCTTTATGTATCATACTGAATAAGATACTATAACCATAAAAAGACCACAAAGTGTGGTCAATGCCGCAAATACTGCCTAGGTATTTCTCTATTTAAAGGGCGGCAACATAATTTATTCAATCACATGGTCATCACGCAATGTGTCGCTTTATGTCGAACGGTGGTGGATGAGAAAAGTGGTCTTGCGACCACCTCGTGACATTTTACATTTCCTATAATATTATTTGTTGATGGCTGTTAATAAATCTGCAATCGCGATGATAAATTCTTTGTTTGTAGGCTTACCTTTATCCTTTCTGATGGTATTACCGAAAATCGTGTATAAATAATTTATATCACCACGATCCACCGTCACTTCAATTGTTGTGCGAATATCCCGTTCCACACAAAATGCGGTAGTTTCATGCAAGTCACCTACCACTTTATACAGTTGTTTCTTCATGTTATCTAATAAAGAAGGATTGTCATATACATACAGTATACAATCACGTAAATAAACATATCCCTTTATGTGTGCCGGTGTCCCCATCTGCTTCAGTATCATAATGACCTGCAGATACAAATTCTCCTTACGTATAGTTATCATTCTTCTTCCTCCATAATTTGTAAAATGCCACATAAAAGATAGTTTAAATACAAGGTGATGTAAACACTGTCGCCCATTGTCGCCTGTTAAAAGGGATATTTTCGTTCATTCTGTATAAAAAGTTTGAGCATGCCCTATACTAAACATGAAGTCAGTAAGACTTCACCTCCCTTCTCCTCTTCCTTAAAGAAGCCGGCACAAATTACGTGCCGGCTTTGTTTGTTATACTTTTACTTCCATGTATAAAACTTTATCAACATCTATATATAAACATTATTTATCATATCATCTCTATTCTGACAGTAGCGAAGCAATACCTCTCGTATATAGGATCTTGTGCAGGTATGCCTTTCTTGATCAATATAGAACACTTTTGCATTATCCCATGCAGACCATATTTCACTTATACATTCCTCATCAATTTCAAGATCAGGTAAAGCTTTACCATTTAGCTCGATTTCTCTAATTCTATTGATAACAGAAAAATCACAGATTTGTGAAAGTTCTTTCACTATTGTTTTCGTATAATGATTCATGCGGAAACCTCCTTTTTTAATTTCATAAATTCCTTTTTGCAACTACCTTTTTGTATTCGATTTCAATCTCTTCTTTTTCATTTAATAATTTATCGATATAAATTATCACCTTATATTTCATATGCTTATCTAGTTTATTAATCATCTTTAAAATATCATCACTTCCAATATCATCCTTCCTATGTTCTAGTGTACCATTATCCTTATCATTAAAATACTCCATGATTTCACTCCTTAAGCTGTTATCTACATCTAAGATATCAAGTAAATACTCGCATCCATTTTTGTAATAATAAATTTCAGGTTTATCGCCATGAGCATTCCAATACTTCCCTCCTCCTTCATGATTAAAATAAGCGCCAGGTACATTAAGTGTATGCCCCAGTAATTTCTCAAGATCTTCTTGATAAATTACAAGTTGTCCATGCACTGTTTTTCTTTCAATATCACTCAATTTGACCTTCTCTATTTTTGATATATATTCTTTCATTTTAACCTCTTTCTGCTAATTTATTATTCTTGAACAATATAATGTTTATACATTTGTATTTTCATTTAAATAATCGCGAAGTTACTTTTCCTCTTTATTGATTATTTTTAAACACTCATGAAAAACCTCTTCATTATTTATAACTATAATATTCAGTTCATTTCTTACCCTTGTTACTGCTTGATAAAACATTTTTATAAAACTATATGGTACACCGCTATACCCCCTTGAGCGTAATCTCTTATTTTTATAGAAAAATGAATCATCCAAAAAAGCTGCTACTTTATCATACTCTTGTCCAATTACAGAATGAGAAGTCATTCTCGTACATTTGATTTCTTGAAAAGGATTATCATAATATTGCGATGGCGTGTAATTTATACAGACGTACCCTTTCCTTTTTAAATATCGTAAATATATATTTGCCTTTTTATAATCATTAAAATGGCTTACACTTACATTTCTATAAATGATAGAGGGATTCGTTTTAGATAAATCAAATAGTGATGTAATAAAGCTAGCCATTTCCTTATTTGTTCTTATTTTATCTGTTAATCTATAATGCTTAACAGATGTAAGTGATAATATCATATCTGGTATATTATTTTTGATTTCCTCGGGACTTAATGTTTGCTCACGATCAAAGGAGAATATACATTTTACATTTTCATTCACGTTTACATAATTACATATTTTCTCAAATTGATTTTTGTAAATACGCTGAGACTCATCAACAAATATAATTTTAGGACAATTCGTCTTTAAATAAGAGATAAGATATTTAGCAGCAATAATAGGATACTCTTTCGCGATCAGATGGCTGTGACCTTCATTGAGTTTACCACAATGCACGATACACATTTCCGAAAAAAAGTATTCATCTGCATACTCTTTGATTACGTCATATAGCAATAATGTCTTACCTGTCCCTGGCTTTCCTTCAATAGCAAAAAATTTATTGTCCTCATTTTTCAAAATATCTTGTTTTATATTTTGTTGATGCTCAGTAAGGAAATACTTATTTTCAAGGAATTCTTCGGGTGTATTAAATGGAGAAATAAGAAAACGTGATGGCTGAAACAGGGAACTGATATCTTTTATTTGGCTCACCTCCTGATTCTTTAATTCCTGTAGCAATTCATCCATTGATATTAAATTCAGCGAACCCCCATTTAATCTATAAAGTTTAATATATTCTGAACAGTATGTAAATT
>OGFC01001162.1_pt1 | contig 16941 bp, 18 predicted proteins | sample 1570841 | NCBI WGS metagenome assembly OGFC01 (sample SAMEA2582137, study PRJEB24529) | metagenome | biome: Human gut stool | place: China | collected 2011 | reverse complement strand
AGGAGATTTCCCATGTCGTGCGCAAAACCCGATTCACGGCCTGCTGGATTCCTTCCAGCTTTTGCGCATCCGCACTTCGATCCCCGGCGTTGCGTCGTGCGCCATCGTCTCCACAAGGTCGTCCCACACCTCCTGAACCCAGCCGACACGCTGCCGGCAATGCTTCAGCACCTCGACCGCCCAAATCTTCACGGCGACCTTCGCCCCCGGATCGACCGCCCACCGGGCGGCAGCCTCGGCAATCCGCTCCAGATCCCGCACCTGAGGCGTGAAACGCCCCAGCAGGTCGGCCATGACCTTTGCGAAATGGCGCCGGGCACTGGGATCGGCGCAGGCCGGGAAATCCGTCCGGCAAAACAGGCCGGCATAGGGCATGAACGAATCCGGGGCGTCGAAATAGATCTTTTCGAGCACATACGCACCCCGGAAAGCCACCTTGTGCCTCACGGCACGCGGCAACCCCTCGTAGCGGGAGGTCACCACCTCATACAGCAACCCCACGGCACCCGCATCGCGCACGCGCCGGGCCACCGTGTCGGCAAAATCGGAATAAAACCGCTCCGACAGGCATTTTATCAACTCCGCTTCCGTCATACCGATACACTCCCGCCGAAACCCCGATTCTGTGAGTTCGCCGTACAGCAACCCCGAAAAGCCCCGGGTCTTACGGCCATGCAGGACGCCACAGCATGAAAAACACCGTCAAAACAACTTTTTCTTCGACGTCGTAACGACAAAATCCTTCAGGTAGAAAGGTTCGAAATAGGCGATATCTTCCGTGCATCCCGCATCGAGCGCACGCTGGGCCAGCCGCGCAAGCCCGCGTGCGGAAGGGGCTACCTCGACAAACACGGCGTCGGGCAGTATCCCGGCGCATTTGCGGGCCCCGCTGCCGAAGATCACGAACGGCCTCCCCTGCGAACGGAAGTGCGCAAAACTCTCCCCGTCGACGACCTCGGCCGAAACCTCGTTCAGGGGCTTTCCGGCCGTATCGAATACCTGCGCATAGACCTCCATGCGGCGGGCATCGACCATCGGGCAGAGGTAGGCATGTTCCCAGTCGGGGACGGAAAGAATCCCGGCTTCGTAATCTTCGAGCGCCACTTCGGCCAGCGCATCGAGCGACCCGACGGCCACCAGCGGCTTACGCACCCCGTAGCACAGCCCCTTGGCGAACGAAACGCCGATCCGCAGCCCCGTATAGGAGCCGGGGCCCTTGCCCACGGCCACGGCATCCAGTTCGTCGGGCGCAATGCCCGTTTCGCGCAAAAGCTCGTCGACGAACACGCCGACCTTGCGGGCGTGGTCGCGCCCTTCGTCGCTCTCGCGCAGCGAAAGCAGCTCCCCGTCCTTTGCAATACCGACCGAACAAACGTCCGTACCGGTCTCGACACATAGAATCAAGCTCATATCTTCGATAAATTCAAACTCAATCGTCCAGAATACCCAGATGCCCCAGCGCCCGGGCAATGCCGTCCTCGTCGACCGGGGCGGTCACGTAATCGGCAGCGTTCAGCGCCTCCTCGCAGGCATTGCCCATGGCAACCCCCACCCCCGCGGCCGACAGCATCGCCACGTCGTTGCCGCCGTCGCCGAAGGCCGCTACTTCCGAAGCCCGGTACCCGTAGGCGGACATAAATTCCCTCATGCCCGTGGCCTTGTCGATGCCTGCGACATTGATGTCGGCAAAAATCGGACACCATCGGCTCGCCGCAAGCCCGGGCAACTGCGCCATGACGCGCCGTTCGGCCTCCGTATCCAGATAGAAACACATCTGGCAGCACTCGCTCCGGTCGAAAAGCGCACGGAGGTCGGTCTGCTCGGGCACGGGATGCGCGACCATATGCGCCAGCCGTTCCACCTCGGGCGTCACTCGGTTGACGAATACGCCGCGCTCCAGTTCCAGCGCCAGCGGGAATCCCATCTGCGAGGAGAGTTCCATGGCGCGTTCGAAATCGGCCCGCGGAATCAAGTGCTGGCTTACGACACGCCCGTCGGCAGCCACACACCGGGCGCCGTTGAGCGACACCACGCCGTCGTAGGGAATCCCCTCGAGCGGAGCGAGGTCGTTCGCCGCACGCCCCGTAGCGATAAAGAGCCTGATGCCCTGCGCATGCGCCCGCACCAGCGCATCGCGTGCCGAGGCGGGTATTTCATGGGTCTTGAAACTGATCAGCGTACCGTCTACATCGAGGAAAATAGCTCGTATCATCGTTTGTAATTTTTCATCGCCTTGTCGATCTCACGCTTGGCATCGTTTTCCTTCAGGTATTCGCGCTTGTCATAGGTCTTCCGGCCCCGGGCAAGCCCGACCACGACTTTCGCCAGCCCCCGCTCGTTCAGGAACAGGCGCAGCCCCACGATCGTGAGGCCCTTGTCCTGCCCCGCGCGCTGGAGCTTGTCCAGCTCGCGGCGGTTGAGCAGCAGTTTCCGGTCGCGGCGCGGCGCATGGTTGTTGCAGGTGCCCCACCCGTATTCGGCGATGTTGACACCCCGTATCCACAGCTCGCCCTTGTCGAAATAACAGAACGAATCGGTCAGCGAAGCCTTGCCCGCACGGATGGACTTGATCTCGGTACCGACGAGCACGATGCCCGCAACGTACTCTTCCAGAATCTCATAGTCGAACGTCGCGCGCTTGTTACGGATATTTATCTTTTTCTGTTCACTCATATATTCGGAATCGGCACAATAATTGCCTATTTATTCGCAGGGGTGGGAATCGGTCAAGGTAACTAATTCTTTTATCTTTGATATGTTTTACACATCTTTCTGTTTATTTTCTGTTTGCACACGGTATGCGTAGTGATACGTGTACGACCCGAGACCCGCCCCTTTTTTCTTTTAATATTCAAACCCCGGCATATCCCCGCCCGGCACTCCGCCGGGCGCGGGGCATAATATCAACCGCTGCAATTTCTTTGCAATCGTCACTTTCACCTTGTTGAACCCGGCCAGCCGCTGGATCACCTCGCCGACCTGCTCGTCCGTCAGGCTCTCGTCCGCGAGTTTGGCCTGCCACTCCTTGATATAGCTTTCGATCACCTTCGACTTGTAGAGCGTCACGGCCTTCGGCACCCCTACGGCCAGCATCTCGGCATCGCTTTCGACATGGATGTCCTTGCGCCGCCACAGCTGGCTGGCCACGTAATTGTCGTCCGACGTAAGGATGTCGACCGAGGCATTGCACACCTCCGGGTCGGGATGGTTCAGGAAAAAGTGCGCCGGGACTTCCACCCCCGTACCGAGAATCTTCCACTGCTCACGGTAAGTAGCCAAAATACTGTTGTATAACGGATTGCGGAACGCGAGCCCGTCGCTGTCCAGCTCCAGAAAGATCACCTCCGCGACGTTGCAGGGCACCATCGTGCGCCCCTCCTTGAATTCGAACGAACAATGGCCGTATTTGAGCAGGTATTTCACCAATTCGCGTTCGAGCGCCTCGCTGCTGCTCCCGGCCTCGACCTGCTTTACGAATTCCACCTCGGGCTGCGGAGCCTCCGCATGCCGCAATGCCGTCTGGCGGCGTACGAACTCGTCGGCCTCGCGGTCGCCGGTCGTCGCCATGCGCTTGCGCGCCACCTCCGAGATCAGGATGTTCTCGTCGATGTCCATGATCCGCGCGCACTCCTTGATGTAGACCGACCGCTGGATCGGATCGGGAATCTGCGCGATCGACTGCACCATGTCGGCGATCAGCGCCGCCTTCCGGATCGGGTCGCCCTGGGCGGCCTCCAACAGCAATTTTGCTTTGAAGGCCAGGAAATCCTGTTCGTTGGCCCGGATATATTCCTGCACCTCGGCCGCAGTGTGCGCCCGGGCGAAGGAGTCGGGATCCTCGGGTTCGGGCAGCAGCACCACGCGCACGTTCATCCCCTCCCGGAGGATCATGTCGATCCCGCGCAGCGAAGCGTGGATACCCGCCGAGTCTCCGTCGTAAATGACCGTGATGTTTTTCGTAAAACGGTTCAGCAGGCGTATCTGCTCGGTCGTGAGCGATGTCCCGGACGACGACACGACGTTCTCGACACCCGCCTGGTGCATCGAAATGACATCGGTATAGCCTTCGACCATGATGGCGAAATCGAGCTGCTGGATCGCCTTCTTGGCGAAATAGAGGCCGTACAGCTCACGTTTCTTGCTGTATATCTCGCTCTCGGGCGAATTCTGGTATTTGGCAACGGCCTTGTCGGTGCGCAGCGTACGGCCGCCGAAAGCGACGACGCGCCCCGAAATGTTATGTACGGGGAAAATCACCCGGTCGCGGAACCGGTCGTAGAGCGAACCGTCGCTCTCGCGTTCGAGCGAAAGGCCGGTAGAGACGAGGAACTCCTTTTTATATCCCGCCGCCAGCGCATCCTTCGACATCCGGTCGCCGCGCGCGGGGCAGAACCCGAGGCCGAACTTCTTGATCGTGGCGTCGGTCATGCCGCGTTTCTGGCGGAAGTAAGCCATGCCCACGCTCATCCCCTCGGTCTCGTGATGGAGGTAGTTGGCAAAATAATCGGCCGCCCAGCCGTTGAGTGCGAACATCGACTCGCGGTCGTCGTTGCGGCGTACCTCTTCCTCGGACATCTCCTTCTCCTTGACTTCGATGCCATAGCGTTTGGCCACCATCTTCAGGGCTTCGGGATAGGTGATGTTCTCGTGCTCCATCAGGAACGTGACGGCATTGCCGCCTTTGCCGCAGCCGAAGCATTTATATACCCCCTTCGAGGGCGACACGACGAACGACGGGGTTTTCTCGTTGTGGAACGGGCAGCAGGCCTGGTAGTTCACGCCCTTGCGCTTGAGCGTGACGTACTCGCCGATAATATCCACGATATTGGCGGCTGCATAAATGCGGTCTACTGTTTCCCTGTCGATCATGTCTGCAAAGATAGCAATAATTCCCCAACCCTTGGCGGGGTGCAAAAAGATTTTGCCCGGCGGAGAGGGTCAGTACCCGGCATTGCGGATGATGTCCAGTTCGGCACGTATGTTATCGTTCATATCGCGGAACATCATCAGGTAGGCGGGAATCGAGCCGCGGGTTATGAGCCCCGCGCAAAGCGTGTCCTCCATCAGGCGGCGGAAGCGGTATTCCAGCCTTTCGTGCGGCGAAGTTCCCCGGTAGCTCCAGTCGAGCCTGCCGCTCTCGTACAGGTGCTGTTTCGCCCCTATGACATTGGCTACCATCTTGTCCTGCTGCCGCCAGAAGGTCGTGATGACATTGCCGATTTTAGTGACCGATTCGACGACTTCGGGTTCATGCACCGCGCTCAGCGCCCCCGAAACTTCGAGTATCTTCATCCCAACGGGCGAATAAACATCCCCGCGCACGGAGAAGAACATGCCCAAGGCATAACGAAGCGTATCTTCGGGGATTTCCGCCAATTCCTTCCTGGCGTATGCGACGGCACATTTCCGCAGGGCACTCATCCCCGCCGTATAATCATCGAGCAGCCCCTCCGAAATTTTGAGATGCCGCTCCACGTCGACCTTGAACAGTCCGACGATCTCCCGGGCATCCTGCCGTTTCTGGTAGTTCGTAATAAGCCGCTCGCCTCCGAACGTGATGACGATACCCAGGATCACGGCCAGAAAATTGGGCCAGAACGACTTCCAGCCTTCGCTTTTAAATAGCTTCATACGTTACAGACGATTTACCGGCACAAAGATATACAATATTACCGAATTACCGAAGATATGGCGTGGCGGGACAATTTTAACTGTCCCCGGTACGTTTTCGAAACAGACGCACCGTCCCCGGCCAAACCGGGGCGGCATTTCACCATACCGTTTTTTTTACCTACTTTTGCACCATGGATTTCAAGTTGGTATCGGATTACGCCCCGATGGGCGACCAGCCGGAAGCGATCGCACAGCTCGTCGGCTCGATCCGGCACGGCTCCAAACATAACACCCTGCTGGGGGTGACAGGCTCGGGAAAGACCTTCACCGTGGCCAACGTCATCGCGCAGCTGAACCGCCCGACGCTCGTCCTGAGCCACAACAAGACGCTCGCGGCGCAGCTTTACGGCGAGTTCCGCAATTTCTTTCCGGAGAACGCCGTGGAGTATTTCGTCTCCTACTACGACTATTACCAGCCGGAGGCCTACCTCCCCTCGACGGACACCTTCATCGAAAAAGACCTTTCGATCAACGCCGAGATCGAGAAACTGCGCCTGCGCACCGTAGCCACGCTGCTGTCGGGGCGCCGCGACGTGATCGTCGTATCGAGCGTATCGTGCCTCTACGGCGCAGGCAACCCGGCGGATTTCCATGCCACGGCCATCAACATCCGGGTCGGGCAGATCGTCAGCTACAAGCATTTCCTCTACAAGCTGGTCGAAGCGCTCTATACCCGCACCGAACGCGACCTGGAACCGGCGACGTTCCGCGTCAACGGCGACACGGTGGACATCATGGCGGCCTTCGGCGAGTTCGGCAGCCAGTGCTTCCGCGTAATGTTCTACGACAACGAGGTCGAGGCCATCCAGACCATCGACCCCGCGACGGGGCAGCGTATCCACTCGCTCGACAACCTAACGCTCTACCCCACGAGCCTCTTCGTAACCACCAAGGAGCGCATCAACTGCGCCGTACAACAGATATACCTGGATCTGGGCCGGCAGATCGAATTCTTCGAGCGTGCCGGACGCATGACGGAGGCACAGCGCATCAAACAACGCGTGGAATACGACGTCGAGATGATCAAGGAGCTGGGGTACTGCCCCGGCATCGAAAACTACTCGCGTTATTTCGACGGCCGCGCCGAGGGCACGCGCCCCTTCTGCCTGATCGACTATTTCCCGAAGGATTACATGCTCGTCGTAGACGAAAGCCACGTCACGCTGCCGCAGGTACATGCCATGTACGGCGGCGACCGCGCCCGCAAGGAAAACCTCGTGGAATACGGATTCCGTCTCCCGGCGGCCAAGGACAACCGTCCGGTGACCTTCGCCGAGTTCGAGCAGTTGCAGGGCACGTCGATCTACGTGAGCGCCACGCCCGCCGACTACGAACTGATGAAGAGCGAAGGCGTGATCGTCGAGCAGCTGATCCGCCCCACGGGGCTGGTCGACCCGCCGCTCGAGGTGCGCGTTACAGCCAACCAGATCGACGACCTGCTGGAGGAGATCGACAAGCGCGTGAAAGACGACGACAAGGTGCTCGTGACGACCATCACCAAACGCATGGCCGAGGAACTTTCGAAATACTTCGACCGGGTGGGTGTACGCAACCGTTACATCCACTCGGACGTGGATACGCTGGAACGCATCCAGATTCTGGAAGACCTGCGGGCCGGAATGTTCGACGTGCTGGTGGGCGTGAACCTGCTGCGCGAAGGCCTCGACCTGCCCGAAGTGGCGCTGGTGGCGATCCTCGACGCCGACAAGGAGGGCTTCCTGCGCAACGTGCGGTCGCTGACGCAGATCGCGGGACGTGCCGCACGCCATTCGCAGGGCAACGTGATCCTCTATGCCGATACCTGCACCGACTCCATGCGCTTCGCCATCGAGCAAAGCAACCGCCGGCGCGAGAAACAGGTGCGCTACAACATGGAGCACGGCATGCTGCCGCGCCGGGCGCAAAAAAGCGGCACGGGGCAAAGCACCCTGCTGTCCGCGCGCACCGACGTCCCGGAGATAGCGGCGGCCTACCCGCTCGCCGAAGACCACTACATGGCCGCCGCGGACGTACAGAAGACCTATGTCGCAAGCGAGAACATCGACACGCTGATCGACAAGGCGCGCGAGGACATGGAACGTGCGGCCAAATCGCTCGACTTCCTCGCCGCCGCGAAATTCCGCGACAGGATGTACGAACTGCAGAAACTCAAGGAGGAGAACCGGAAAGGCTGACACGCCCGGCCCCGCGGTTATTCGCGGACGGCGTTGCGGAAAGTGAAATACTTGGCGGCCAGGTAGCTGTACACCATCGTCCCCAGCGAGGCCATCATTTGCGAAGGCGTCGCCCAAAACCCGCACAACTCGACGAAGAATTTCAGGAAGAGATAATTGACCACCACCGAGCCGGCGACGGAGAGGAGGTAGCGGAAAAGCTGCGTCCCCGTGGCAAGCGGCGAACGGCGGAACGCCACATGGCGGTTCAGCCAGAACCCCGTGAAGAAGGTCAGCGGAAAAACGATCAGCATCGCCGCGACATGCGGGGAAACCGCGATGAAACCGAGGTCGAGCAGCTCCTTGTCGAGCACGAAATTATAGAGCAGGAAATAGCATCCCCAGCCGAAAACCACGTTCGCGCCGCCGCAAACGGCATAACGGAACGTCTGGCGCGGCAATAGCGCAGAAACAGGCCGGTGGTAGAACCAGTCGATGAAACGGATTATCAGCTCGGAAAGACGCATCAACGGGCAGTGTAAGTCCACAGCCCGGGGAAACGGTCGCTATAATTACGGATGAACAACGTACATGCCTCCGCATCGGGCGCCTCGAAAGGTGAAACCATGAATTTATTGCCGAAACGGTAGACCCCGCAACGTACCGATGCATCCCTGGCTTCGGCATCCGCGGCGGCCCGGGCCGCATTTTCCGGCGTACTGAAAACCCCCAACACGACATACCGGTGTCCCGAAACGAGCGATGCAGGCTCCGTGGAGACCCGTGCCGCCGACCCGGGACGCAGTCCGGCAGGTTTGGCATCCGCACGGGTTACAGCTGCATCCGCACGGTCACCGGCGCTGTCCGCCGTCCCGGCCGCACCCGCAGCACTGCTCCCGGCAACGTCGGTTTCCGCAGCCTTCGTTCCCGCAACTGCCGTCGCAGTCCCGTCGTCCGTCACACCGGCCGTCGCGAACGAATCGGCAGGAATCCCCGCATCCGCGGCGGGCAAGGTGCGCGCAACTTCGGCGGCCGTACCGGGTTCCGGAATATCGGAAGAATTGATGCGCAGGAATTCGGCGCCGCCGAAACCCGCCGCAATCACGATCGCCGCGATGCCGACCCACAGCGCCCAGTCCAACCGGCGGGCAGGCTTGATCCGCACGGGCTCGTGCCCCTGCGGGTTCAGCAGCCTGTCGAACGCGGGTGCAAGCGTAAAATTCTTGAATTTGAGCACGCCGACGCCCTCTATGGTCAGCACGTCGCCCTCGCGCGTGCGGGAAAGCCAGCGGTCGTAAACATCCTGTGCTCCGGCAGCGTCGCAGTGCAGCGTACGCGCCAGTTCATCGGCAAGCGATACCCCCTGCTGCTGCGAAAAGAAGGATACCACGCGGCAAGGAGGCTGGACAGAGCGTTTGGAAAGCCGCTTGGCACCGCGCCGCTCGACAAAGAGCGACCCTACGCCGGGCAGGAACACCCCGCTGCCGGCGGCAAGCAGGTTGCCGACAAGGCGGTTCACTTCATCGACCATCGGGTAATTGCTCATCGTTTCTTCTTTTTTGGAGTTGCTGCCGGGGCTTTCAGCACCGGGGCGGGGGTAACTTCGGGCTCGGACAGCCCCCGGTAAATCATGTAAATACCCAGCACGATAAACGGAATGCTCAGCCATTGCCCCATATCGAGCACCCATCCCTGTTCGAACGCCTCCTGCTCGGTCTTGATGAACTCGATGAAGAAGCGCGTCAGGAAAATCCCGAGCAGCCCGATGCCAAACAGGATGCCCGGACGGCGCCGCGCGATGTCCTTCGCATAATAGAGCCAGCAAAGGATGCCGAAGGTGATCAGGTAGCAAAGCGCCTCGTAAATCTGGGTCGGGTGTACCGCCGCGGGGGCGAACTCGTTCACCCACTTGGCCGAGCGGACGAATTCGAAGCCCCACGGCAGGGTCGTGGCCATGCCGAAGATCTCCGAATTGAACAGGTTGCCCAGCCGGACGACGGCACCGCCGATGCCCACCGCGATCATGATGCGGTCGAGCGACCAGATATAGGGCAGCTTGTTCTTGCGCGAGAACAGCCAGAGGCCGATCAAGAGGCCAATGGCGGCGCCGTGGCTGGCCATGCCGCCGTCCCGGAAACCCGTGATGATCGTCCACGGCTTGCTGAGGTATTCCATCGGGTCGTAGAAGAGGCAGTGCCCCAGCCGCGCCCCGATGATCGTCGCCAGCGTACCATATATAAAAATCGACTCGGAGACCTTCGGCGGAAGCCCCTCACGCTTGCAGAAGTTATCGAAAAACTTGGCGCCGATCAGGATTGCCAGCGCCCACATCAATCCGTAATAGCGGATGTCGAGCGACCCGATGGAGAAGAACACCGGGTCGAAATTCCAAACGATGCTTAACGGTCGTATCATTTATTCAGTTCTTGCAGGTTGACTTTTTTGAGCGTGAACGAGAAGGTGCTCCCCACGCCGGGTTCGCTGCGCACGCTGATGCGTTCGCCGTGCGCTTCGATGATATGCTTCACGATCGCCAGTCCGAGGCCGGTACCGCCCTGCTCGCGCGAACGCCCCTTGTCGGTACGGTAGAATCGCTCGAAGACGCGGGGCAGATCCTCCTTACTGATTCCCAATCCGTTATCCTCCACCTCGACAAGTATCTTGTCGAGCATGTCGCGGAAATGGACGCGCGTCAGACCGCCCTCCTTCCCGTAGCGGATCGAGTTGATGACGAGGTTCACGATGACCTGGCCGATGTAATGTTTGTCGGCCAGCACCCAGAACGGCGAGGGAAGGTTGTCGGCGCCCTTGATCGAAATCCGGATGCCTTTTTTGTCGGCCTCCATCTCGGCCTGCTCGGCGATCTCCTTCGTCAGCGCCACGATGTCGAACTTCTCCATTTCGAGGCGGTTCATGTTGCTCTCCAGCTTGGAGATGGTATCCAGGTCGTTGACGATATTGATCAGGCGGTCGATGCTCTTCTCGGCCCGCTCGAGGTATTTGCGGTTGATGAGCTCGTCCTCCAGGCCTCCGTCGAGCAGTGTCGAGATATACCCCTGGATATTGAAGATCGGGGTTTTGAGCTCGTGCGCCACGTTGCCCAGGTACTGTTTGCGGAACTGCTCGGTCTCCTTGAGGCGGGCGATCTCCTTGTCGTTCGTATCCGCCCACGCCGTGAGTTCCTCGCCGATATTCTCGACGTGCTTGTCCTTCAGCTCGGAGAAAATCTCGTGCGTATGCACGTCGCGCGAAAGCACGATGGAATAGATCGGTTTGAGCTTGTAAGCCACATACTTGCGGATGATGAACAGCGCCACGAGCGCCACGACGACAAAGACGGCGCCGCAGACGCACAGCGTCACCCACCACACCGCATCGAGCAGCGTCATCGTCCCGGCCACAATGGCCGTTGCGAGGAGCGCGATCCACAGCGATGCGCCCTCTTTTGTTTTGATGTATACCATAAGGCTTACTTCGTATAATTTTGCATGAGACGGGCGATGTACTTGCCCACGATGTCGAATTCGAGGTTCACGACCGAACCCACGCCGATGCGGCAGAAATTCGTATGCTCGAACGTATAGGGAATGATCGCCACGCGGAACGACGACTCCTTCGAGTCGCAGACCGTCAGGCTCACGCCGTTGACCGTCACCGACCCTTTCTCCACGGTACAGAGCCCACCGCCCTGCGGTTCGTAGGCGAACGTATAGTACCAGCTGCCGTCGGCGTCCTCGCGGGCCGTGCATACGGCCGTCTGGTCGACATGCCCCTGGACGATATGCCCGTCGAGCAGCGCATCGGGTTTCATCGAGCGTTCGAGGTTCACCAGATCGCCCACAGCCAGCAGGCCGAGGTTGCTCCTGTCGAGCGTCTCCTTCATCGCCGTGACCGTATACGTATCATCGCGGATGTCCACAACTGTCAAACATACGCCGTTATGTGCTATGCTCTGGTCGATTTTCAACTCGCGGCAAAAGTCCGCGCGCAGCGTAAAATCCTTATTCTGACGGTCGGTACGGATGTCCACGACCTCCGCCATGCGTTCCACGATCCCTGAAAACATATTCTCAACTGTTTATTATCAATTTGCCTTTAACTTTATATACCGAGCTTATATCACTGACATTCAGAATTATGTCATCGTAATTTTCCCGGTCGCCGGCCACCAGGCGGAGTTTGTCCTCCCCGTCGGCGAGCCGAACTATTCGCAAAGTTACAATTTTTCGGCTGACAATCACATATTCTCCCCCGGGAATAATTGCATCCCGGTCGACAGCCTTCAGCAAGACCACCGCCCCCGGCGGCAGGGCGTCCCCCATGGCACGTCCCATGTAACACATGGCAAGGTCGCACTCGCCCGCCTGAGGGATGACCAGGCTGCTCTCGGCCTCGAGGTGGGCGACGTGCGCGATGGCCTGTTCGGCATCCACATTATAAAAAGGTATCTGGGCGCCGCGCAGTTTCTCGTCCGCAAACATCTGCCCTTCTCCCGTCAGCAGCCACAATTTATCCACCTGCGGGAATTTGGAGACGATGCGGTCGGCCACATCGAGCGAAATGCCGTTATTACCGCGTTTAATCTGGTAGAGGTTTTCGCCGCGTGCAAGCCCGATATGACGGGCGAAGTAGTTGGTCGACATGTTCGCCCATTTGATTACGGCTTCGATCCTCTGCCAATTATTCTGCTTTTCTCGCATTTTATTAGTAAAAATTAAAAAAAATTTGCATCTTTGCACTCCCGGTCCCGTAGTTCAATGGATAGAATATAAGATTCCGGTTCTTACGATATGGGTTCGATTCCCGTCGGGACTACAATTTCAAAATAGCAATCATCTGACAATCTGATGGTTGCTATTTTTATTATTCATGTTTTTGGCTTATTTTTGGCGATATAATACAGGTTTTCACTTCATTTTCCCAAACTTCGTGTGCGTCCTCGTGCTTTGAATGCGTCCACTTCATTACGCAAATATAGCACTTTTCGTCCTATTCTTACTGGGATTAGACACTTTTCTTTCTCCCACCGATGCAATGTCGGATAGGACACTCCTAAAATCTCGGACGCCTCTCCACGGGTACAATACTTTATCTTATCACCCATAGCTGCTTTCACGGCACTGAATGTTTTTTCAGCAACGCTATCCCCTGTCTCCTGAATGAGCACATTTGCAAAGGTACGCAAATCTGAAGCGCTAATCAATAGCATCGCGTCGGATTGGCGATCCCGCATAACTTGCATGAGCAAACTATCCATATTCTATAAAAATAGTGGCAACTCCTGCTGCCGTCCGTCAATATGATCTCTTTCCTTTGTTTTAAACCTCCGCCACGAAATAGGCGGATTCGGTTCCCTGTATTTACCCCGCGTGGCTCGGCGCCTGTCGCGCTGCGCCCGCAAAAACTGGAGCTTCCTCTTCGCTTGGTTGATCCGATGATTGCATATGCCATGTATAATTATCATCAGTTCTTCCCGGCTCAGTTCATTTGTCCATACCGTATAGTCGGCGATAGTTGGCCGCCCTTCCGCCCTCCTCCCCATTTGCTTTTATCGAAATAAGTTGCTACCTTTGGAGTGATGTGTCAAAGGTGGGGCTTGAGAGCGCCACAAACACAAAGGGCTCCGGATCAGGGAGCCCTTTACATTGCCGATTTGCTTCAGGTAAAGGCGATCATAACTATTATTGCCAGTATTACGACCAGCCAAACTATTATGGTTGTAGGCCTTTCATTATATTGCTTTTTCATAATTTCTTCTCCGTTTTCTCCAGCTCTTCAAGGAGGGCATCGGCGAGGGCGATAGCAAATTTGACACCTTCGGCAGACAGCCGACTTACTCTAGCGCACGACCCCGCCAATACATATCCGGCATACACCCTCCGCCAGTACTCCCGGTCAACTGTTAAGTTTTCCTTAATAGTTGGATCAACCTTTTCGGTGGCTTCGTGGATGTGATTCCCGTACTCTCCCCGCGCCAGCTTCTCGGCGTAGTCGTCGTCGCGCATCATCAAATCTCCACCATCCTTACTCGTGAAAAATTTGCGGCCATCAGTCGTGAACGTTACAACATATTCCTCGTTGTCGACATTTCTGCGTAATCCTATGATTGGGAATATGGTGCAAATACGATCAAAACATATAATCCGCACTTCCTCCCCGTCCCTCGTGCACACCGGCGCCCCTGCTTTGGCGGCTCTCAAGTCAAAAGGTTTCATCATGTAAAATTCTTTAAGATTTTTTAAAATGTTTAATGATCTCCTCGACCATGGCTTACATTGATATTAATTGTACCACTTCGGTTTTGGGAATCTTGTGGTGAAGGTTATTTCATTCACTTCATCGCATTCGATCATATAAGCCTTCGGCCATAAATCCTTTATTTGCTCGACATTTTCGGCATAGGCGACAATAACGAAAGAGTCGACGCTTTCGCCCGTACACCAATACGGATGCTTGATTGGCCATTTAACCGGCCGATAATCGTTACCGCAATCTTTGAATTTGATATAGAATCTTGCTCGTATCATTTCTCCCTCTTTTTGAAATGTTCAATAATCTCCTCAACCGTGGCCTTACGGCATATGTAGTACCATCTCAAATAGTACCATTCTGTTATGTTTGTAATTGTGCATTTGAGAAAAAACGCGTCTTCATTTTTTCTTACTTTCTTTAAGTTTCACAGCGAGCTGGGTGCATTCTTGGATAAATTCCTCGAAATCATTGAGCGACAGCCATACATCATCCTCGCCCATCCCCAGCCTAATATTCCCATTACCAGTAATTTCTACTGACATCTGGCTATCATCAAAACTATCTTTGAATGTCACTTTTGTTTTCATCTTCTCTTCTGTTTTAGCTCCGCAACGCGGCGGAGGATGTAATTCATCTTTTTTGCTTGGATGCGCCTGCGGGTTTTGTCATGGCTCCATCCAACATATTCTGCAAATGCCTGTAATTCCTCGCAGGGGCATTCTGTGAGCGCCTCCTTCCTCAGTCGGCGCAGTAGCTTGGTTTTCATTTCACCAATCTCCCCCGTCGTTATGGATTCCGCGAATGATAATTACGCTGTTATCCGGGTTGACACCTCCATTTGATGATTTTTCAGGCTCCGGATTTTGTTTCGTGTCACCCTCCAACATTACATGCAGGGTGCCGGAAGCAGAAAACAACCATAATCCTTCGCTATCTCTCTTCCACTTACGCGCTAATTTCTCCAGTTCGGCTATGCATTCGCACTGCTTCTGTGTTAATTCAACGCCGGCTTGTGTTGTGTAATTTTTCATGCCTCATATGGATTTGTGGGTAAATCGTGAACGCTGACGGCCAGTCCGGCGTCGATCAGACCGCGGTAGTCGAAGTGGAGGCGGTGTAACAGGTCATACATTTCATGCTGGTTGCATATAACGTAGCCCGGATAGTCGTCTCGATACGAGGGGCTGTGTATAAACGACTTTTCTACTTTCAACCAGCGGAAATAGTCCCTCGCTTCAGGAGAAAACACACAACGGCCATCTGAATGCAGTTCCCATTGGTATATTTCCGATTCACCCAACAAATTCGCCAATTCCACAATCGGTACAAACGATTTTCCGTCGTTGTAACCGCGCTCGGTGATCTTCACGTATATATCGGACATCGGACGCAGGACGGGTTTATACCCCGCGAGCGCGATTCCGTGGTGGGCTATAAATTCAACGTCTATCCAACAAATTTCACCCGTAGGATATTGCCCGAGCAGGGGATGATCCAGATACCCCGCAATGTCGGTCAGTGTGAGTTCTTGTTTCATCGGTTATTTATGTCAATTATAATCATTTTAGGTCGTTCTTTTTTGACAATTCCAAGCTCCTCAATATCGGAAGCAATGTCACCCCAGCCATCAATGAACGCACGTATTTTTATGTCGTAATTCTCGCAGCCGCTCTCGACCGCCCAGTCGTATAGCTCCTTTGGTGTCATTGTTTTATTTTTTCGGCAAATTGCTATATCCGTTGCTGAACATCCAAATTCCCGCAACAGTAAAAATAATGTGCAGCGCAAACCTCCACCAATTCGCCACCGAGTAGTCGTGTTGCGCTAAGTTTCCCGCAACAAAGGCGATCAACAGTCCGCCTATTGTGTCAAATGATGCTTTTGTCATAGTCTTGCCTTATTCGTGAATTTCCCGCCAGCCGATGATTTCCTCACGGTCAAGGGAATAATTTACAAATATCCATCGTTCCATTTCGGTGCTATAAGAAGCGACGTCGTAAATGCTTGGGGTGAGTTTTACAAGCACAGCCCATTTGTGATTCGGAACAATTTCTTTCGGGTCGTGCCAGCGCGTCAACTCGGCGCGCTCCTCTTTGGCCCCAGAGGCATAAGCACGGGCTAAATCGTCTCGATAAATTATATCTTCTTCTGGGCTATCCATGAAAAGAGTAGCGCCTAGTATATTAGCGTACTCTTTTGCTCTTTCGTCAATCGTCGTTCTCATTCTCGGTCAGTTTTTGGATGAAATTCTTTCGATGGTATTCGTAATCCGGTTCGAACTCTCCGTCCTCGCCGTTCTCGAACCACATATCGTCGAATGCGCCGATCGCTCTTTTCCGCATCCGCTCCTCGGCCTCCTGCTCGGCAAGCTCGATAGCCCGTTTTGCCTCTATTAACTTAATATCGCATTCTCCCGGACAATCGGGATACATCATCGCTATCGGTGTTACCACTTTCAACAAATATTGTTTTGCTTTTTCGCTTTTCATGGCTAAATATTGTAATTTTAGTGTGACGCCCACGTCTTGTGCATGGTGGCGATCAGGTCTATATACCCTTTGTATTCCTCCATCTGCTCGGGACTATAGCCTTCGGCCTCGCCAATTTTTCGGAAATGCTTCTGCCACTCGGAAATGGTGTAGCGTTTGCATCCTATTTGAATAACATCCTCACCCCAATAGGATACTGCATGGCGAGATGCGCTGATAAATAGCGATTTCGGAACATCGCACCCGTAGCCCAGTTTGCACCCGTAGCCCAGTTCGCACCCGTCGCCCAGTTCGCACCCGTCGCCCAGTTTGCACCCGGCGCCCAGTTTGCACCCGTAGCCCAGTTTGCACCAGTTGCCCAGTTTGCACCCGGC
>OGFC01001159.1_pt1 | contig 16964 bp, 20 predicted proteins | sample 1570841 | NCBI WGS metagenome assembly OGFC01 (sample SAMEA2582137, study PRJEB24529) | metagenome | biome: Human gut stool | place: China | collected 2011 | reverse complement strand
TCACTGTTTGGAAGGAAAAGCTTCAGGAGCTTGCTGCAGCCTGGTTTTATGAGGAACAAAGCGAAGCTTTTGAGCTGGAGGAACAGATGGAGCGCCTTTTAAATTCTCCCCTCTGTGTGGATGCTTTGCTTATAAAAGCGTTGTATGAAAAGGAGCAGGCAGAAACAACATTGGCATCGGCTTCGGTTTTTCTTCCCTATATGCAGGATGAGCAGCGGTTTTTATATCATTTTCTATGTGCGAGACAGGCATTTCAAGCAAAGGAAGCACACGCGCTTTCAGAGATACTCGCCCAGCTGCAGGAAGCACAGAAATATGGAGGCTGGAGTATTTTATATCAGGAAAAGGGATATGTGTATGCTCGTATGGGAGACTACTCGCAGGCTCTGTATCACCATCTAAAGGCCTATGACCTTGCCTGTGAGGAAGGCTTTCTGCCCTGCATGATCGATGCGTCCATGCATGTCGCAAACTGTTATTCCGGCATGCATGCGGAAGGCGTCATGCTGATGTATTATGAGCGCTGTGAGCACCTTTGCCGCAGCAGCAAAAACAAGCAGATGCAGGCCCATGTATGGTATAATATCGGATCCACATATCAGCAGTGGGGGGAGGATCAAAAGGCGCTGCCACTGCTTCTAAAGGCCTATCAGATACTGGATGATACCTTTTTATGCTGTCATAAGCTGGCTCTATTATATGAACGGCTAGATCAAAAGAAGGAAGGGCTTCGCTATGTACAGGAGATGGAGAGGCAGCTGGATTCCCATGAGAACGATGGTCGCAGAGAAATCGTGCAGTTTGTGAAATACCGCTATGGGACTGCAGTCGATGCCAAGGTGTATATCGATTGTTTGTACAAGCTTTGTGACAGCTCCCTCTATTTCCACGGCTTTCGCCAGTTTCATCTGTCCTACCTCATTACTGCTTTGAAAAAGAGCCGCCGGTACAAGGAGGTCATGCAGCTGATGGAGGAAACGGAATTTTCTTAAAAAACTGTTTTTTTATACCTTAACCCTGAAATTTGGCTATGATTTTCCCAAATACAGGGTATTTTTTGTATTCATATAATGGAGTATACTGAGTGTAGGAGATGATGTATATGAAAAAGACCCTATGGTCACATGATTTTACGATTATTACACTGGGGACACTGATCAGTGCAATCGGTTCTACCGCCATGAGCTTTGCACTGTCGCTTGTTGTTTTCGACCATACCTCCTCAACACTCATGACGGGGATTTTCTCAGCGGTATCCCTGATGCCGACGGTTCTGATTCCCATTCTGGCAGCGCCACTGGTCGATGGCAGCAGCAGAAAGCGTTTGATCGTCATGCTGGACAGTGGAAATGGCATTCTGTATCTGCTGTTTGCCGCCTTTCTGCTTGTACAGGAATTTTCTTATGCGGGCTATCTGATATTTTCCCTGCTTACCGCATCCACCGGAGCCATTTATTCTCTGGCATATTCCTCCCTGTATCCCGATCTGATTCCCAAGGGCTTTGCACAGAAGGGCTATTCCGTATCCTCTTTGATTTATCCCAGTGTGACAGCGTTATTCACACCGGTTGCATCCCTGCTGTATGTACATCTGGGGATTGCCTGGATTTGTGCGATGGAGGGTGTGCTGCTGTTGCTGGCAGCTCTGTTTGAAGCGCGTATACGCTATCAGGAAACAGTCGGAAAGCGTGTATTTACCATGCAGGGGTATAAGGCAGATCTGTTGGATGGCTTTCGTTATCTAATGAAAGAAAAGGGAATCCGTTCCATTTACGGCTACATGGCGGTTACCAATGCCTCGGCAGAGGGAATCAATTTGGTAACCATGGCGATGTTTCAATCATCTCCCATACTCACAACGACGATGTATGCATTTCTGACAACGGCGGATACCCTTGGGCGTATGGCTGGCGGGTTTATGCATTACGTCCTGCATATTCCGGCAAAAAAGCGCTATCAGGTAGCTGTCAGCGTGTATGCAGTTTATGAATCGCTGGATATGGTGTTCCTGTTTCTTCCTTATCCGCTCATGGTTGTCAATCGATTTACCTGCGGCTTTCTGGGCATCAATTCCCTGAATATACGGGAAGCCAGCACACAGAACTATTTGCCCTCTCACATGCGGGCAAGAGTGAATGCATTGTTTCAGGTGCTGGTTGCTCTCATCATGATGGCTTCCAGATTCAGCGCAGGTGTAATTGCACAATACGTATCCTATCCAGTAACGGCCCTGCTGTTTGCCTCTGTATCCATGCTTGCTATTTTCCTGCTGATTATCCGCAACAGGAAGCAGGTTTCCAAAATCTATAATCAGGAGCTATGAGATGTGGGTATGCAGTGCTATAATGGATAGGAGGAGGGATCTTTATGCTGAAGGATCTGTTATTGAAAAACCGAAGCTATCGGGGATATGATGAAACAAGAGCGGTTACTCGCAAGGAGCTGATTGATCTGGTAGAGCATGCCAGACTGACACCTTCCAGTGTGAATAAACAGGCGCTGAAATATTATCTGGCCTGTGAGAGGGAAGAGACGGATCGGATTCAGCCCTTAACCGCATGGGCAAAAGCCCTGAAGAAGGAGGTGCCGTACAAGGGACATTGCCCCAGAGCCTTTATCGTGATTTGTCAGGATACGGCCATTTCACCGGCACTTGATGCATATTTGAAGGATGTTGGTATTGTTGCTCAGACGATGCTGCTGCGTGCTGCAGAGCTGGGGCTTGGCGGCTGTATGATTGGCAGCTTTCAAAAGGAAGCATTGCAGCAGGTGCTGAAGCTCAGTGAGCAGCTTCGTCCGCTGCTGGTTCTGGCTATTGGAAAACCGGATGAAACGATCGTCCTTGAGGATGTGAATGAGCAGGGAGATACGACATATTATCGGGATGCACAGGATGTGCACCACGTTCCAAAGCGTAGTGTCAGGGAGCTGGTCATCAATGGAGAGGACAGCTGATGCTGCGAGATTATAAACGACAGGATCTGCCGCAGATGTGCCGCATATGGAATGCTGTAGTCGCACAGGGAAATGCCTTTCCTCAGCTGGAGCAGCTGGATGAACAAAGCGGCGATGTCTTTTTTTCCTCTCAGAGTAAGACGCGTGTCTGTACCGATGAGGATACTGTGCTGACAGGGCTGTATATCCTGCATCCGAATAATGTAGGTCGCTGCGGACATATATGCAATGCCAGCTTTGCAGTCGATCAGAAGCAAAGGGGAAAGCATATCGGTAGAGCACTGGTGCTGGACTGTATGCAGACGGCAAAGGCTTTGGGCTTTCGCATTCTGCAGTTTAATGCTGTTGTAGAAAGCAATGCTTCCGCACGGCATTTGTATGAGAGTCTGGGATTTCATGCTTTGGGCACCATACCGGGCGGCTTTTTACAAAGTGATGGAGCATACGTTAATATCGTGCCCTACTATATTTCTCTAACGAAGCAGTAAGGTGAAAAGCTTTCCCAAAAACAGTCGAAGTATTCCAGAAGTATGTACATACACTGGTCATATGGTATGATATAGATAGATAAGGAAAGGAGGGGACGGCAATGTCAGGTCGCAAAAAAATCGTGATGACTAAGGCTGTCAGAGAGCGGATGCAGAAGGATATCGAATACGGACAAAATATGCAGGCATATTGGAACCAGTATCGCAGAGATTTTCTGATTCTGCTGGCTGTGCTCCTCTTGGTGATGCTGATTTTGGTGATTGCGAATATCCTGCTGTGACTACAGAAAAAGCGGACTTCAAATATCCGCTTTTTTCATTGTGTAAACAGCCATGGAAGGACGGTATCCAGCTCCTGTTCCCAGCTTTCCTCATTATGTCGTCCCTTGAAGACGAGATTGGGATACACCCTAGCTTCTTTTTCCTCAAGACTGCGCATCAGCTCGAGAATTCTGCCGCTGGCAAGCGCCAGCTGCTGCTTGCTGCGAAATTCATCACTCCCCCAGGATATATATATTTTATGCGAACGCAGCTTGGGACAGGCTTGAATTTCGGTAAGAAGCTCCTCCTTCAGACGATAGATGAAGGGGGATAGGACGGCTGCCTTACTGTAAATATCACAGTGATGGACAACTGCATACAGTGCCATCAGACCGCCCATGGAGCTGCCGCCGATTGCTGTATGTTGCTTTCCGGGCAGCGTCCGGTAGGCATGATCGATCCAGTGCTTCAGGTCGCTGCTCATCCACTCCATAAGCTCCTTGCCCTGACCGTGAATAAAACCAACCGTCGTATCACTGAAGTCATAGGGAGAGAATTCTTCCAGCCGGCGATTTCCTTCATGGTTGCATTCCACACCGACGACGATAAGCGGTGCAGTATGCTCATCCAGCCATCGCTTCAATCCCCAGCTTCTGCCAAATGTCGCATCCTCATCGTAGAACAGGTTGTGACCATCAAACATATACAGGACAGGGTAATGCCTTGTTTCGTTTTCGTAATCCTCTGGCAGATAGATATGCAGCATTCTCATATCCTGAAAGCAGGGGATATAAATCTCTCGTTTCTCAATCATACCATCACCTCATGGTCAGTATTATAGCACAAAAATGATGTCAAATGATGTTGGGTTTGTTATAATTGGGATAGGAAGGGGAGAGAGGCTATGATCGGTATTGCATGTCTGCTGTTTCTATTCGTTGTTCTGTATTATATTTTCAAGGAGCATTCCTCTGCGTTTACCGCACTGGGCTGGAAAAGTGCTTCCTCCTTCTGCTTTCTGCTCGTCGGCTTTTGTGCGTTTGCTGCTTGTGAGGATAGGTGGTATGGGGGATGGATGCTGGCAGGACTTGTGCTGGGAGCGATTGGTGATGTTCTGCTAGCCCTGCCGTTTTGCTATCCCAAAAGGAAGGACTTCTTCTTTCTGACAGGACTGCTCTTTTTCCTATTCGGACATCTGGCATATGTGGCTGCACTTTATGTCATGCCGATGAAAGCGGGAGTTCTGACTGCGATTTGTTCGGTTTTACTGGCATTGCTCGTCATCGCAGGCTTAACGCGCAGCAAGGTGGATTTTGAAGCGATGCGTCTTCCCAGTACGGTCTATGCTGCTGTTATTTTGTTTATGGAAGCGTGCGCTCTTTGGCATTTGCAGGATGGAATGGCATATGGCGGCATCCTGAATATAGCCACGCTGTGCTTTGTGATGAGTGACCTGATTCTGGCATTTATGCTGTTTGGCAATCGAAGCACAGCACGCATGACCCGCTGGAATCTGAGTCTGTACTACACAGCGCAGCTTTTGCTGGCACTGACAATGCTGCTGTAGGCATATTCCTGTGGCTTTGGGGCATGCTGTGCTATAGTAATATAAAGGAGATGATGTTCATGAAGCATGTACGTATGATGTATTTGAAGGGATGTCCGCATTGCAAAGCGGCATTCGCAATGGTAAAGGAATTGCAGGACAGCTATCCTGAGCTGCGGGATGTGGTCATAGAGGAAATTGAGGAACAGGAACAGAAGGAGCTTGCGGATTCTCTGGACTACTGGTATGTTCCAACCTATTTCGTAGATGGTGTTAAGCTTCTGGAGGGTGTTCCGACAAAGGAAAAGGTGGAGAACGTGCTGCGCGCTGCATTGTAGGACTATGAACCTTTGCATGATAAAAGAGCAGCCATGCCCTCGCGGTTATATTTGAAAAAAGAAAAAGAAATTTCAAAAATGAAGCTCTTCATCATTTGTGAAATCTCTTTTTTATGTCCCGTTTTCGTATTAGTTTGCTTTTTTAGTTATTCCTGTACATAGCGGAAGAAATCAAGGATTTCCTCCTCGGTTTTAAAGCGTGCTACAATCACCTCATCACCCATCGCAGTGGCAAGAGCCGCAGGAAGACGGCGAATCATCAAAATACTGTCGCGGTAGGTATCCTGAATGTCCTGTGTCGTATGTGCATAGTGCAGACGGTCTCTTCTTCCGATGAAGCCGGAGGAATACTTACGTACCTGCTGGTAATGGATCGTGTCGTGAACGATCATATCTGCCCACAGCTGATAGACATTGCTGTCATTGGCATAGTTGATCATATCCGGCAAAAAGCCGCCGGGTGGGCGCATATTGACCTCAAGGCCGATAATATCTCCTTTTTTACCGACTGCCTGATCCTCCAGCAGACGGAAAAATTCAAAATGGAAGAATCTGCTGCGTGTATCAAAGGCTTCCACACTGCGGGTACCGGCCTCCATGATGTCGGCAGGAATATCCTTATAGGAATAACAGCCGATATTTTTCTGCTCATTGACAGCATCCATAATACTATCCGTGTATTGATGTGAGGTCACAAACAGCAGCTCCTTTTTGCTGTTCGTGATACCGTCAAAGGAAAAACAGCTTCCGTTTATGTATTCCTCCATAATCATAGCCTCCTTGAAGCCATGGGCAAAGGCAGTGCGCAGCTCTTCCTCGTTTTTGATTTTGTGCGTATCACTGGCGCCTACGCCGATATCCGGCTTGATCACGATTGGATATCCGACAAGCTCTGTGAATGCCTGTGCATCCTTGAGGGTGGTTGCCAGCTGCCAGCGTGCGGTTTTCAACCCGGCAGCTGCAAAAAATTCCTTCATGCGATGCTTACTCTGACAGTTGTCGAGCGCTTCACAGGGGAATCCGTTTTCAACATGGAAATCTCTGCGCAGGGCTGCATCCTGACGAAGCCAGTATTCATTATTTGATTCAATCCAGTCGATTTTACCATGCTTATAGGTAAACCAGGCAACAGCCCGCAGCATTTCATCGTAATTTTCAAGACTGGAAACCTGATAGAAGTCATTGATGGAATTCTTCAGATTGGTGCTTAACGAGTTATACGGAGTGTCCGCAATCGCCAGCACATTGACGCCGTTGTTCTTCAATCCCTGACAGAACAGCCAGTAGCTTTCCGGAAAGTGCGGAGAAATAAAGATAAAGTTCATAAGACTCCCTCCTGACGGTTATTTCATATGTATAGCTAAATTCTACTGTATTCTGCAGGGATTGTCAAAGCAGTCTTGCTTGAGACGGTATAAAATGAAAGAAAGAAACTTGTTTTGTAATAAAAATGAAACAAATGATAACAAAATGTAAAATTATGAAATTTAAGGTTGACATTGTGTTTTCACAGTAGTATGATGTATTCAACAAATCGATGATGCAGGAGAGTAATCATACCGGGATCTAAAGCGAGACAGCGTTGGTGGAAGGCTGTTGTGAAATGTATGAGGAAACGCACCTGCTAGAGCCTGTGGGAATCAAGTATCATGGGACGCGATCTTTCTGCGTTATGAAATAAGGGGTTCTGTCGCTGACAGAGCAACGGAAGTGGTACCGCGTGCAAGCGTCTTTCGAGCATATCGAACGGCGCTTTTTTTGTACATGAGGTGAGAGTATGAAAAATATGATGAAACGACGATGAAAGCGATGAGGAAGACTGAAAACGTGTTACAATGAAGGTAGAGCAAAAGCAAAAGAAAGTAGAGGAGAAGAACATGGAAACAAAAGACATCAAGAAGGTAGTACTCGCATATTCCGGAGGACTGGATACCTCCATCATCATTCCTTGGCTGAAGGAGCATTACAATAACTGTGAGGTTGTTGCAGTATCTGCCGACGTCGGACAGGGAACAGAGCTGGACGGGCTGGAGGAAAAAGCAATCAAGACCGGTGCCAGCAAGCTGTATATTCTGGATTTAAAGGATGAATTTGTTGAGGATTATTTATCCGTGTCTGAAGGCCAATGCGGTCTATGAGGATGTATATCTGCTGGGAACCGCCTTTGCACGACCGCTGATTGGACAAAAGCTGGTGGAAATCGCAAAGCAGGAGGGGGCTGACGCCATCTGTCACGGCTGTACCGGTAAGGGGAATGACCAGGTGCGTTTCGAGCTGGCTATCAAGGCATTTGCACCGGATATGCCGATCATTGCGCCATGGCGGACATGGGAGCTGAAATCCAGAGATGATGAAATTGATTATGCAGAAGCGCATAATATTCCGTTGAAAATTTCAAGGGAAACCAATTATTCCAAGGATAAGAATCTGTGGCACCTAAGCCATGAGGGACTGGATCTGGAGGATCCGATGAATGAACCGCAGTATGATGACATACTGGAGATGGGAGTGACGCCGGAACAGGCACCGGATACACCAACCTATATCACGCTGTCCTTTGAAAAGGGAATCCCAACCGCATTAAATGGTGAAAAGCTGGGTGGTCAGGCTATGGTTACAAAGCTGAATGAGATTGGCGGAGCCAATGGCATCGGTATTATTGACATGGTGGAAAACCGTCTGGTGGGAATGAAGAGCCGCGGTGTGTATGAAACGCCGGGCGGAACCATTTTATATAAGGCGCATCAGTGGCTGGAGTCCATCTGTCTGGATAAGGAAACCATGCATTACAAGCAGGGGGTAGGGGTGAAATTCGGTGAAATTCTATACAATGGACAGTGGTTTACTCCGCTTCGTGAGGCATTGAGTGCGTTTGTTGATAAGACAAGTGAAACCGTGAGCGGCGAGGTGAAAATCAAGCTGTATAAAGGAAATCTTACACCAGCCAGCATTTCCTCACCATATACCTTATATTCCGAGCAGATTGCAAGCTTTGGGGAGGATGATTCCTATGATCAAAATGATTCCGCAGGCTTTATCAATCTGTATGGACTGCCAATCAAGGTGAAGGCGATCATGGATGAAAAACGGAAGAAATAAATATAGATGAGAAGGGAAGTCAGTTCGGGAATGCTGCGGCATGTGACCTGCACCACTTCCAGCATACAAGGAAAAGAGAGGACGAGAGCATATGAATTTATGGGATGCACGATTCAAAAAGGAAGCAGATCAGCGGCTGAATGATTTCAACTCCAGTATTTCCATTGACCATCTGATGGTTATGCAGGATATTGAGGGCTCCAAGGCACACGCCGCTATGCTGGCGCGTTGCGGTATTATCAATGCAGCGGATGGGGCTGCGATTCAGCAGGGATTAAACGACATCCGAAGTGACATCGAAAGCGGCACGCTTCCGATTGATCCCGCAGCGGAGGATATTCATATGTTCATGGAGCAGGAGTTGACCAAGCGCATCGGGGATGCGGGAAAGCGATTGCACACAGCACGCTCCCGTAATGATCAGGTGGCACTGGATACCCGTATGTATTGCAGTGATGAGGTACGTACGGTATGTGACAAGCTGCAGGAGCTGCTGGCAATCCTGTGCGAAAAGGCACAGGAGCATACGGAAACCATTATGCCGGGCTATACGCATCTGCAGCGTGCACAGCCCATTACCTTCGCCCATCATCTGATGGCCTATGCGGAGATGTTTCTGCGCGATCTGCAGCGATTGCAGGAGGCACAAAAGCGTATCCGAATACTGCCGCTTGGAAGTGGCGCCCTGGCGGCTACCACCTATCCGATCGACCGTGAATTTGTCAGGGAACAGCTGCACTTTGACAGCATCAGCATGAATTCTCTGGACGGTGTCAGTGATCGCGACTTCTGTATAGAAATCGCTTCCGATCTTTCCATGGTTATGATGCATCTGTCCCGTTTTGCGGAAGAGGTCATTCTGTGGTGCTCCTGGGAATTTAAGTTTATGGAGCTTGACGATGCCTTTGCGACAGGAAGCAGCATCATGCCGCAGAAGAAGAACCCCGATGTAGCAGAGCTGATTCGAGGTAAAACCGGACGGGTATATGGCGATTTACAGACGCTGCTAACGATGATGAAGGGACTTCCGCTTGCCTATAATAAGGATATGCAGGAGGATAAGGAGGCCATTTTTGATGCTTTGCATACAGTGCAGCTGTGTCTAACCACCTTTACACCGATGCTCAAAAGTGCAGCAATTCGCAAGGATAATATGCGTAATGCAGCAGCAAAGGGCTTTATCAATGCCACGGACTGCGCCGATTATCTGACAAAGAAGGGCATGGCATTTCGGGATGCCTACCGTGTATTGGGCAGAGTGGTAAGCTATGCTCAGGAACAGGAAAAAACACTGGAAACACTGACACTGGATGAATATAAAAGCTTCAGTGATCAGTTTGAAGAAGATATTTATGAAGCGATTTCTCTGGAAACCTGTGTGAAGCAGCGCAAGGTCATCGGTGGACCAGCTCCGGAAATCGTTGCTGCGCATATCGAGCATGTGAACATAATACGAAAGGAGATGGGGGCAGATGAAACCGATTAAAGCGGGTGTTATCGGTGCCAGCGGCTATGCCGGGGCAGAGCTTGTACGACTGCTGCTGATGCATCCATATGCTGAGCTGACGGCAATCAGCTCCCAAAGCTATACCGGAAGGCCGATCAGTGAATTGTATCCGGGCTTCTATCAGCTCTGTGATATGGTGTTCTGTGATGAGGACACGGTAATTGCAGCATCGGATGTCGTATTTGCATCCCTGCCGCACGGACTCAGTGAGCCGCTGGCACGCAAATGCTATGATGCTCATGTGAAATTCATTGATCTGGGGGCAGATTTCCGTCTGCGTGATGAGCAGGACTACAGGGAATGGTACAAGCTGGATTATCATGACAGTGAGCTTCATGAGCTGGCTGTGTATGGCTTGCCGGAGCTGTATCGTGCGCAAATCAAGGGGGCGGATATCATCGGTAATCCGGGCTGCTATCCAACCAGCATCGCGCTGGCTCTTGCACCGCTCATGAAGCTGGGGCTGGTCAATGAGCAGCACATTATCATCGATGCGAAGTCAGGGACAACCGGGGCAGGCAAGGGGCTGAGTGATACCACACATTTTCCTCGCTGCAATGAAGCCTTTTCCCCGTATAAGGTTGCGGCACACCGCCATACACCGGAAATTGAACAGACACTGTCTGAGCTGTGCCAAAGCAACGCAAGCATTACCTTTACACCGCATTTACTGCCGATTAACCGCGGTATCATTTCCACGATTTATGTGGATTTGACGGATGAGGCGATTCTGGAGGAGCTGTGGACGATGTATCGCGTGTTCTATCAGGATGAACCCTTTGTCCGCGTACTGCCGCTAGGCAGCTGTGCGGATTTGAAATATATTAAGTATTCTAACTTCTGTGATGTATCCCTGCATATGGATACACGCAATAACCGCCTGATTCTGGTATCGGCTATCGACAATATGGTGAAAGGCGCTGCCGGACAGGCTATACAAAATATGAACATTCTGTTCGACTGTAAGGAGGACAGCGGGCTGATGTATGTGCCTGCCTCCTTCTAGGGAAAGGAAATTGATTATGGTTATTTGGAAGGAAAACGGTATCTGTGCACCTCTAGGCTTTCAGGCTGCAGGGATTCACTGCGGGATTCGCAGGAACCGGTCCAAAAAGGATCTGGCTCTGATTTACAGCAGTGTCATGTGTACGGCTGCCAGCACATATACATTAAACAAGGTGAAGGGTGCACCGATTGCTGTTACCAAGCGGCATCTGCAGGACGGGCACGCCCAGGCGATCATCTGCAATTCCGGTAATGCCAACACCTGCAACGCCAATGGTGAGGAAATCGCAAACCGCATGTGCGAGCTTTGCGCACAGGAGCTGAATCTAAACGCAGAGGATATAATCGTTGCTTCTACCGGGGTCATTGGCGAGCCGCTGAGCATTACACCGTTTGAGGAGCACATGCAGGAGCTGGTTTCTGCGCTGGATGTGAAGGGCGGAAGCGATGCCTGTGAGGGAATCATGACTACAGACACCTTTAAAAAACAATTCGCAGTGACCTTTACACTCCAGGACAAGGTATGTCATATCGGCGGTATGGCCAAGGGAAGCGGGATGATCCATCCCAATATGGCAACGATGCTGGCATTTCTGACAACCGATGTGGCAATCTCTGCCGAGCTGCTGGATGCCGTTGTGCATGAGGTAGTCGCAGATACCTTCAATATGGTCAGTGTTGATGGGGATACCTCAACGAATGATATGTTGAGTATTCTTGCGAATGGTTTAGCAAGAAATCCGGAAATCCGTGAGCGAAATGAGGATTATGAAGCCTTCAAGCAGGCTCTGATGGAAATCTGTGTGGAAATCAGCCGGAATATCGCCAAGGATGGGGAAGGAGCTACTAAGCTGCTAACCTGCAAGGTAACCTCTGCCAAGGATACGGAAACAGCAAAAGCGATTGCAAAATCCGTTGTCACAAGCTCTTTGTTCAAGGCTGCCATGTTTGGGCGTGATGCCAACTGGGGACGAATCCTGTGTGCCATCGGGTATGCAGAGGGGGATTTCGATATCCGTAAGGTGGATGTGACACTTGCCAGTAAGGCAGGTCGTATGCAGGTATGTAAGGATGGTGCGGGCTGCGGCTTCGATGAGGAAGTGGCACTTAGCATTTTAAGTGAGAGTGAAATTGATATTCTCATTGATATGAAGCAGGGAAATGCACAGGCAACGGCATGGGGCTGTGACCTGACATATGATTATGTGAAAATCAATGGAGACTATCGAACATAGGATAAGGGAGATGTGAGTACATTGAAAATAGATGCCATACAGAAAGCGACCATACTGTCCAAGGCACTTCCGTATATACAAAAGTATAACGGAAAAATCGTTGTTATCAAATATGGTGGAAATGCCATGAAAAATGAAACGCTGAAGCAGAATGTCATGACAGATATCGTATTGCTGTCGGAAATCGGTGTGCATGTCGTGCTGGTACACGGCGGAGGGCCGGAAATCAACGGCATGCTGAAAAAGGTCGGTAAGCAGTCACGCTTTGTGGGAGGACTGCGCTATACGGATGAGGAAACAATGGATGTTGTACAGATGGTACTGGCGGGAAAAACGAATAAGGATCTGGTGTCTTTGATCAATCAGAAGGGTGCCAGAGCGGTTGGAATCAGCGGTATGGATGCCAATAGTATTCAGGCGAAGCAGTATACGGTGGAAGAAGGGGATCTTGGCTATGTCGGTGAAATCGAGGAAATTCATGAAGAGCTGATTCTGGATATCATTGAAAAGGGCTATATTCCGGTGGTGGCGAGTGTCGGCTGTGACGCGGCAGGCCACGCCTATAACATCAATGCGGATACGGCAGCTGCCAGTATTGCGGCAAAGCTGCATGCGGAAAATATGATTCTGGTCAGCGATATCCCGGGGCTTTTACGAAATCCCGAGGATGAAGGCTCTCTGATTCCAAGAGCTACGCTATCTGAAATCGAGGAATTGAAAAAGGATGGCGTTATCAGCGGCGGGATGATCCCCAAGGTAGACTGTCTGGTAACCGCTGTACAGGGCTCTGTGCAGCGGGCGGTGATTATCGATGGACGAGTTCCGCATTCCATCCTGATTGAAATGTTCAGCGAAGAGGGAATCGGAACCCTGGTAGAGGAGTGGGAAAATGGGTATAAAAGAGAATGATCAGCGCTATATCGCCCATACGTATGCACGCTTTGACGTTGTGCTGACGCATGGCAAGGGCTGTCGGGTATATGATGAAAATGAAAAGGAATATCTGGATTTGACAGCCGGTATCGGTGTAAATGCACTTGGCTATGCAGATGATGCGTGGGTGCAGGCTGTTGCAAGCCAGGCGGCAACACTTCCGCATGTATCCAATCTGTATTATTCACAGCCGGACAGCGATGTGGCGAAGCTGATCTGTGAGCGCTGCGGCTTTACCAATATGTTTTTTGCAAATTCCGGCGCAGAGGCGAATGAGGGTGCAATCAAGGTTGCCAGAAAATATTCCAGTGATCATTATGGCTCTGGGCGGCATGAAATCATCACATTGGTGAATTCCTTTCACGGACGTACCATTACGGCGTTGAGTGCAACCGGACAGGATCATTTCCACCAGCATTTTGATCCCTTTACACCTGGATTTGTACATGCGCTCGCCAATGATATCGAGGATTTGAAAAGCAAGGTAAGCAAGCGTACCTGCGCTGTTATGCTGGAAATGATACAGGGGGAAGGCGGTGTACTTCCACTGGAGCAGGCATTTGTGCGTGCGGTGGCAGAGCTGTGCAGAAAGCAGGATATCCTGCTGATTGTGGATGAGGTGCAGACCGGTGCGGGACGCTGCGGTACCTTTTATGCGTATGAGCAATATGGTGTACACCCGGATATCGTTACAACGGCCAAGGGGCTTGGAAACGGACTTCCGATTGGCGGTGTTCTATTATCGGAAAAGGTATCCGATACCTTTCATCCCGGAGATCACGGTACAACGTTCGGCGGCAACCCGATTGCCTGTGCCGGTGCACGCGTTGTATTAAAGCGCATGGATGAAGCATTTCTGAGCGCTGTTCAGGAAAAGGGTGCCTATGTAAAGCAGCGTCTGAGCAAAATGCCGCATGTCGTACAGGTCAATGGTCTGGGACTCATGCGTGGAGTGGTGCTGGATGGTGTCACAGCCAGAGATGTTGTGGCTGCATGCATCGAAAAGGGCGTATTGCTTTTGACGGCTAAGGACAAGCTTCGCCTGCTGCCTCCGCTTACCATCACGATGGAGGAGCTGAAGGAAGCAATGGATATTGTGGAAGCTGTACTGACGCAGATTGCGTAAGGAGGAAGACGATGGAGCATTTACTGACACTAGCAGATCTGACAAAAGAAGAGCTGTATGAGCTGCTGGATTTGGCAGATAGTCTGAAAAAAGAAGTGAAAAAGGGTGTGTTTACGCCATACCTGCGTAATAAAACATTGGGTATGATTTTTACCAAATCATCTACCAGAACCCGTGTCTCCTTTGAAACGGGAATGGCACAGCTGGGCGGGACTGCCCTGTATCTGAATGCCAATGATATGCAGCTGGGACGCGGAGAGCCCATAAAGGATACGGCGCGGGTACTGTCTCGCTATCTGGATGGCATCATGATTCGTACGTATAAGCATTCCGATTTGGAGGAGCTTGCGGAATATGGAAGTATTCCGATTATCAATGGTCTGACAGACTATGTGCATCCCTGTCAGGTGCTGGCAGATTTACAGACGATCCGGGAACACAAGGGTAGCCTAGAGGGCTTAAAAATGTGCTTTATCGGTGCGGGAAATAATATGGCAAATTCTCTGATCAACGGCGGAATCCTCGCCGGTATGGAGGTGGCATGCGCCTGTCCGCTGGAATATTTGCCGGATGAGGGGATCACGAAGCGTGCACAGGCTAGTGGACGCTTTACACTGACACAGAATGTGCTGGAGGCTGCAAAGGATGCGGATGTACTGGTTACCGATGTATGGGCAAGCATGGGGGAAGAAGCGGAGGCTGCCCAACGCAGAAAAATATTTGAGGGCACCTATCAGATCAATGATGCATGCATGGCTGTGGCGAAAGCAGACGCCATGGTTCTGCACTGTCTGCCTGCGCATAGGGAAGAGGAAATTACAGAGAAGGTATTTGAAGCTCATGCGGATGAAATATTCGATGAGGCAGAAAATCGTCTGCATGCACAGAAGGCGGTTCTTGTTACACTGCTGAAGGATTGAAAAACAAACGGATGGTGAGAATCTGTCCGTTTTCTTTTCTATCCAGCACGGGGATATATTTTACATGGTTTTCATGTGATTTTACAGACAGGTATGGTATAATCAACACAGACAAATGAGGTGAACATATGAAAAAAATCGTTCTGCTGATGTTGGTCAGTCTGCTGTGCGCATGCAGTGCGAATACGAAGGCAGATAAGACAGAGCAAAATAAGAAGGATGCCTACTGCTCGGATGAAACAGATAAAAGCAGTGCCTGCGGCATTGATGAAAGTGCGGATATGAGTGGATATAAGGATTTCAAGGAAACGGAAAATCAGTTTGTGGATTCCGATATGCAGGAGGCTCTTTCTGTATTTCAGAAGAAGGAAAGTGCGATTTTGTATTTTGGGTATCCAAACTGCCCATGGTGTGTGGAGGCTCTGCCTGTGATGAATGCGGTCGCAAAGGAAGACAAACAGCATATTTTATACATACGAACAAGAGATGATAAGAAGGAGCTTCTCTATACGCCGGAGCAGAAGAAGGAACTGATTTCCTATACAAAGAAGTTTATGGAAAAGGATGATGAGGGCGAAGTTCAGCTGTACGTTCCCTTTGTTGTTGTCGTAAAGGATGGAAAAGCTGTTTCCGGACACATCGGTACCGTCGATGGACATGATGCCCATGAACGGAAAATGACGGAGAAGGAAACGCAGGAGCTTAAAAAAATCTATGCGGATATGTTTTCTGCCGTAACGAAGTAGGGGGGATGTTATGAGTGATCAGGTAAAACGGCTGACGCTGTCAGCATTCTTTCTGGCACTGGGGCTTGTACTGCCCTTTGCCTTTCATTCCTTTGGTCCCCAGGCAGGTGCAGTTTTTCTGCCAATGCATATTCCGGTATTGCTATGTGGCTTCGTGTGCGGTTCTGCATATGGTGCTTTGATCGGAGTGCTGACGCCGTTGCTGTCCAGTGCATTAACCGGTATGCCGCCGCTAATGCCAACCGGAATTGCAATGTGTCTGGAGCTGCTGACGTATGGCTTTTTGAGCGGATGGATGACAAAAAAGCTGCCGCTGTATCCTTCCTTGATTATCACGATGCTGGCGGGAAGAGCAGTCAGCGGACTGACAAATCTGGTGCTGCTGAGCATGGCGGGAAAGGCATATACTGTGCATATCTTTTTAACAGCCGCCTTTGTAACCGCGATACCCGGTATTGTGCTGCAGCTGGTAATGATTCCGCTTCTGGTCAGTGTGGTGAAAAAGGTAGAGGTCAGAAAGACAGAGGATTGAAATGGATAAGCAGGCGATCCTGCTTGTGCATGCTTTCATAGGACAAGGAGGAAGGGATTCGATTGAGCAATCGTACCATCTTCCTTTTTATATGCAGAGAAAAAAGACGTCCATACCGGGTACCTTTGACTATCATGAGTCTAGAAAAACGAATGAATAGAGACCCACTCTGCATCGCAAACAAAAGGATACAGGAAGGGAGCAGCTTACAAGGTGATATGGAAAAGAAGCACAGGTGGCTGGTAGAGAGAAAAGGCTATAGAAAAACCGGAC
>OGFC01001152.1_pt1 | contig 17027 bp, 18 predicted proteins | sample 1570841 | NCBI WGS metagenome assembly OGFC01 (sample SAMEA2582137, study PRJEB24529) | metagenome | biome: Human gut stool | place: China | collected 2011 | reverse complement strand
ACATTAAGCGTGTCATTCATGAATATACCACATTTGTAATGACGGAATTTCTCTCAAAAGAAGATATTGAAATTCTGCATGAAAACATAGAGTATTTTGCGCACGGACAGTCTGATTTATACAAGCCAATCCGTTCAAAAGTAGATAATTCCCTCCGTTCTATCGACCTAATGCATTTCGTATGGAATATCGGGGAGAGATTGAGCATTTCCCTTATAGACAGAGCAACATTTATACATACCATATTCCCACATGAACTAAAAGATGCTTCAATTAAATACTTGTCTAAAAATCTTCGGACACGCGGAGTTTGTAAAATAGCACTTGATATTCCTAAAACCGGAGATTACCACTTCAAATGCATGAAGAATGACTCTGAATCTGAGGTAAATTCAGCTAATTAGGGTTATTCAACGCAGACTGAAATATTATTACTTTCTGATAGTTGTCAGCATTACATCATTGTGTTGGTTTGCAGCATGTTTAACAAAAACAATGTTATATATGCAAAAAGACAAACTGACCTTTAATGACCTGCCGGAAGTGGTAGGAGAACTTTGCGAGAGAATTGCAAGTATGGAAACGTTGCTGGCGGAAAAACTTCATCAGCAGCATAACGAAGTAAAAAAGGACACCCATGTTCCAATGACCGTAGATGAAGTCTGCGAGTATCTGGGAATCTCGAAATCATCCTTTTATTACAAAGCCAAGCATGGCGGTATCCCAATCATTAAACAAGGCAAACACTTGTTTGTTTATCGTGATGAGTTGGACAAATGGTTGGAAAGCGGAAGAAAAGGAGAAACTCCTATAAGCATTGAAGAAGAACACGCCCGAATGCTTGCAACTACACGTCGCAAAGCCAACCCTAAAAGCTGGTGAGTATGGAAACGGTAGCACCCATCGAAGATCCTACTCAGGTCGCTACAAGATGGCAAGATACAATGCTCAGCTTGGAAAAGGAATACGAACAGGAACCGGAAGTTCTGAAAATAGGCGAAGTGCCCATCGGGACATTGGGAAATTTCAGCGCATCCATAGGCAAGGCTAAAAGCAAAAAGACTTTCAATGTTTCCGCTATGGTGGCAGCTGCTTTGTCCGGGAAGGAAGTCCTTAACTACACAACGGACTTCCCAAAAGGAAAGAACCGCATCCTTTACATTGACACCGAACAGAGTCAGAACCATTGTATGATTGTGATGCACCGTATCATGAAACTGGCAGAGTTGCCAGCCAATGAGGATTGCGACCGTTTCTTTTTTCTCGCCCTACGAAAGTTCAATCCGAAAGAGCGTCTGGCTATCATAGACAATGCCATCAGCCAGATTGAGGGTCTCGGCTTCGTGGTAATAGACGGAATCCGTGACCTAGTTTATGACATCAATTCACCAAGTGAAGCCACCTGCGTAATTTCCAAACTTATGCAGTGGACTGACGAATATCAGATCCATCTCCACACCATCCTTCATCAGAACAAAAGCGATGAAAATGCCCGTGGTCACATCGGCACGGAAATCAACAACAAGGCTGAAACAGTCATCCAAATCGAGAAAGACAAAGACGATAGTAACATCAGCAAAGTGGAAAGTGTGCATACCCGTTCCAAGGACTTTCTGCCATTTGCGTTTTGCATCAATGACCAATCACTTCCCGAACTTCTGCCGGACTATGTGCCGACCAAGAAAAATGCAGGTCGTCCCAAGCAGGAACCCTTCTCCCCTTATAGAGACATCCACGAAACAATCCATCGCAAGGCTCTTGAACTGGCTTTTGAGGGAAGAGAAACTATTTCGGGATATAAGGCTTTGGAAGAAGAACTGACCACAGCCTACGAACTGGCAGGGACGAAATTGAATCACAACAAGATTGTGGAGATAATTAAGTTTCTCACGAACAAACGGATGGTGGTTCAGGAAAGCCGTGGCATTTATCGGTTCATGCCGGATTACCACTATTGACTCTCCACTTGACTTTATTCCAAAGTGTCTATTCGGGATAAGTCAAAGTTTAAGTGCAACGACTGATTTCATGATAATTCACAGAATCGGTCGTTGCCATTTTATTTGCCAGTTTATTGTGGACAATCCGGTTTTAGAATGTTATGGCAATCTGTTTGGAAAGATTACTCCTTTTCTGCCACTTGTAGATTTTTATGTCCGTTCAATACAGTAATTGTCAAAATCGCAATCTTCAGATTGGCACATAAAATGACACATTCCTAACAAAGTAATTTCTATTTTGCTGTTCTTCAATATGAATCCTTATTAAAATTCGGCAAATGTGCTGGAAGAATCAGTATTTGAATATCGGCATAGCGATGTACTAAATGCCGAACTTATTTCAATCTTTTGCCCATTGCCTCTATTGGTTGAATGTTCTGACACTATATTGAAATCCGAAATCAACACTACCGTGACACTAAATGTGACATTAATGCCATTTGAGTTGCCATCTATTCACACCTTTATACGTCAAAATCACTCTCTAAATCGCCTTTGACAGTCAAACAAAGCCATAAATATCAAACATTTTACTTCAAAACACGTCTTTTTTAAGCCATGGGCTTGCCCGTTGTACAGACATTATCTTGTATGGGGAGCCTAATACCTTAAATATGAAAATCAAAAGAAAGAAACGGAAGCAAAAGTAACTTATAATACTAATATATAGATACTTATAGAATCGCCTTTAATTCCTTTCGTTTTATTAAATAGCTTATTTTTGCTGTAATTTTGTTACTCGTTTTTGCGATAAATATGGGGAATTGTGTTACCTTTGTAGCTGTAACAAAATTAGAAGTGATGGAAGGAGACAGAGGCAAATATACAAAAGATCCCGTAAAAGTCCGGTTTACTACCAAGGCAGACGGGCGTAAATCCATATCTTTTGAGATTTACCAGAATGGAAAGCGCACGTATGAACGTCTTCCTAATTTGTTCCTGCTTGTGGAGACGGATGGCAATTCCATCAGAAAAAACCGTGCAACCTTAAACAAGGTTGAAAAACTCAGGAAGCAACGTACTAAAGAACTCCAGAAGAACCCGGTACCGGATAAATATATTTCCAACAAAGATACGGGACAATCCCCCATCATGTTATCTTCATGGATGAACCAATACTATACAATTCAAAAGGACAGAGGTGTAAGAGAACTATCGAACATCACAAGAACCAAAAAATTCCTTTTAACATACAGTGAAGATTTAGAGTTGTGTCAGATTGACAAGTCTTTCTGTATCGGTTTTTCCAATTATCTTAAGACTGAATACAAAATGTCGAATGGGAGATGTCTGAGCCCCAAATCTGGATTCAATATACTCTGCGAACTGAATACAGCCCTTAACACGGCCGTCCGTGAAGGAATACTTGTTACAAATCCCTTTTCCCTTTTATCGTCGTCTGAAAAGATACAGCCGGTCGAAGTTGTCAGGGAATATCTTACAATCGATGAAGTAAAGCAGCTTATCAGAGCAAAGTGCGGAAATGAAACTGTAAAACGTGCATTTCTGTTTTCCTGTAATTGTGGACTGCGCCTAAGCGATGTCCGGGCCCTCAAATGGAAAGACATCTACAGTGACAATGGTACATGGAAAGTAGCTACCAGAATGAAAAAAACTGAAAATGTCGTTTATATTCCTCTGCCCGGACAGGCACTGAAATGGTTGCCGGACATTGAAAGGAATGCTGACAGCAATGTGTTTCCTGATCTGACTCCCTATGCTCTCTCAAAGTATCTGAAGCCATGGGTAAAGGAAGCCGGAATCATGAACAAGAATGTTTCATACCACACGGCCCGGCATACCTATGCAACCATGCTTCTTACTCTTGGTGTTGACCTTTATACTGTATCAAAACTCTTGGGGCACACCAGTATCAAACACACACAGCGGTATGCAAAAATCATCAGTCAGAAAAAAGACGATGCAGTCCGGTTGATAGATAACAAACTATAAATCCCCATATATATGACAAATAAAGTAACAATCAAATCCACAAAGGAACCCGTCAGACTCCGTGTAAAGAATCTGGCCAACGGAGTACAGTCACTTTATCTGGACTGTTATGTGGACGGAAAGCGCAGCTATGAGTTTCTGAAACTGTATCTGATACCCGAGAAAGGAGCCATGGCAAAGGCTCAAAACGAAGCCACTCTACAGGCTGCCAACGCCATAAAGATGACCCGTATTCTTGAAATAACCAACAATAAGGCCGGTCTGAAGAATACTTCACTGAAAGCCAAACAGACACTGGCCGACTGGATGGAAACTTTCAAGAAGAAGCAGGCACAGAAGGGTATCAAAGACCAGAAGCTGATTCACAAGACTATAAATGTGCTGACAAAATACAATATAAACATTCCGCTAAACAAAATTGACAGGCAATACTGCATCGGATTCATGAGCTTCTTGAAAAATGACTACCGCACACGTATCGGGAAACAGGTTCAGACTTTCACGATAATCAGTTATATGTCCTGCCTGCGTAATGCCTTGAACACGGCAGTCCGTGAGGACATCATATCAGAAAATCCCATAAACAAGCTTTCCGTCCAGGACAAGATAAAGGTACCAGAAAGCAAAAGGGAATTCCTGACAATAGATGAATTGAAAAAAGTTGAAGAAACGGAAAATCCCCATAAGCATATCAAACAGGCTTTTCTGTTCGCCTGCTATTGCGGTTTGAGATATAGCGATATCCGTCAGCTCAGATGGAAGGATCTCATTAAGGACGGTGACCAGTGGAGACTGAACAAGCTGATGCAGAAGACAGGAACACCCATATATCTTCCCATATCCAAGAAAGCCATCGGCTGGCTCCCGGAAAAAGGTAACATGAGTGATGAGTGTCTTATCTTCCCTAAACTTCCGCGCGAGATCTGCACCAAGATATATATCACTCCATGGATGGAAGCCGCCGGAATAAGTAAGCCGATAACTTTCCACTGCAGCAGACATACTTTCGGAACGATGATGCTGACTTTGGGAGTTGACTTATACACTGTAAGCAAACTGCTTGGGCATACCAAGGTGGAAACAACCCAGATATATGCGAAGATCATCAACAAGAAAAAGGATGATGCAGTCAGTCTTATAGACGATGCATTCGGTGACATGGAATTTTAGTATTGATTACATAACCCCACTATAAAGATGTATATTGCTGAAATAACTGAAAGGTTGCTTGAAGTAAACAGGCTCCTTTTGAAATATATCAAAGATACAGAACTGACCTTTGAGGAAAATCTGGTTTTTTCCGGATTCTATCATGACTACAAAGACATAAACAGTATAATCAACTCGGCTGAAAAAGAGTTAAACGACAGCCCGGCAATACTCATGGAACAGGCAAAAGCCTTGTCTGCCGCTGCGTCTGACTTCCTTGCCACATATGAAAGTCACGAGGATATATTTGGCTCTTATAATCCGCAACCAGTCTGCGACAGGCATATCAAGCCGCTTGAAAAGGAATATGACTCTATTGCATATTCCGCTTCACAACTATGGAAACGGTATTCTCAATTGAGTGTCCGCATGGACTATCTCAATCCTGAAGATGACGATTACAAGGCCATAGAAAAAGAATCCGAGGAGGTAAAGGCAAGATATGAAGCAGAGAAAGCCAAGAGTGATGAGACATACCGCTTTTACACCGCAGAACGTGAGAAAACAGCCAAACTTTATTTTTTTGAGATAATATACCTTGAAATGCTGGTTGTCCGAATGAAAAGGATTGCAGACAGTATTATCAAAGATATAGAAGAACTGAAATCCGAAGGTAAGATATGACAGGACTGTACTTGAAAGAAACGGCCAAACTATTTGATATAGTAGATTTGACCATCTGTTGCAGCCTGTACAAGATCTGCAACGGCAACCAGTTTGAATACATGAAAGGTACGGATTTCGTAGATTTCATGAACCTGAAAGAAGTTTCACGGCCTGTTGTTGTCCGTCATCGTGAAAATAGCCGTGTCTGTTACTTGTTGTATGTCGTCAGTAAAGAGATAATGAATGAATCTTTAGCAAAGGAGTGGATACAACACATGCTGGAACAGTGTAAAATCAGTCCCAGATACTATAAATCCCATTATAGAGATGCCCTCAATTCCGGAACAGGAGAAACCAATGCCCAATTCGTCAAGGCTATCGAAAAAGCCATCGAAAAGGCAAAATCTGTGAAGTGACCACACAGAATTACAGAGCGACCACAGAGATATACATCTTTTAACAAATTAAATAAAGCTATATTGTTGATTAACAACGATATGGCTTTATTTGTTTTTTGTCCCCAACCACAAATCGTACACATTGTTCCACTTGGGAATAGGCATAATTTTGCAACAGAGCAAAAGGAAAGAAAAAGCATTCAAAAACCTGTTTGCTGCCGAAACGGAAATAATAATTATAAAATAGAATCATATGACAAACAATTTATTGACAACGGTAGAAGCTGCCGAATATCTGGGGATGAAAAAGTCTTATCTGCATAAACTGATGATGAAAAAGGAGATTCCTTTCTACAAACCAAACGGCAAACTGTGCTTCTTTGACAAGGACGAACTTGATCAATGGCTCCGCAGGATACGCATAGCACCACAGGAAGAAGTGGACCGGCAGGCAATCGCCTATGTGACCCAAAAAGACCTACTTAAATAGCCTGTATTATGAACCTGTATGAATTGTTCAGTCTATTCTGGAGGGATAACGGATACAGGGCATTTTCCAAGACAGAAACAATCTTATACTTCTATCTTCTTAATATGGCAAATTCCGCCAGATGGCAGATGCCGTTTACAGGCTATACGGAAAGAATAAGTGCCGATCTTCAGACAACAAAGCAGAATATTGTAAAGGCCAGGGCCGGACTCCAGCAGCGAGGTCTGATTTCATTCACAGCCGGGACTGGAAAGGAGAATCCGCCTTTATATACCATAATTGACCGTACTTCTCAGTTGTCGGTGCCGTTGTCGGAGAACTTGTCGGTAAAGGTGTCGGTGCCGTTGTCCCCTATTAATATAAAAGATAAAAATAGAAATAATAATATTCATAATGTCAGCAACGGAAAATTGGAACTGGATGAACTGGAAATGATTCTTGCAAATGATGCTGCCTGGCTGGACTCAGTAATCCTTCAACGGGGAAGCGATATAGACCGTGAAACTGTACTGGAATACCTGAAAATGTTCATTGCCGAACAAAAAATGAAGTCATCCGACAAGAGGGAAATAATAGACATCCAGAAACATTTCCGCAACTGGCTGAACATTAAAATGAATTATAGACTAAAACATGAAAGAGCAGAATCAAAACGAGTCAACAGTGGACGTAGAGCTACTGAAATCACAGCTACTTCACCGGAAGATTACGATTGGCCGGTTTAGGCTGCCATATTCCTACGAACAGACAAAGGATATGCTGCTGGCCGCATACCAGGCAGAAGTCGAATACAGGTGCAGACATTTCACAACCTGTGAAGAATTTGAAAGCCAACGTGAACAGATTGCACGCTTCCTTACGGGAAATTCCGAAAAATTCGGTCTGTTTTTCAGCGGAATGTGCGGAAATGGAAAAACCACATGGCTTAAAGCCATCCGTACCCTGATAAATTCATTGAACTTGCGCCATCCGCAGACCAATTCCAGTTATAGCGTATCGCTGTGGAATGCAAGGGAACTGGCTTACAGGTGCAAAGACGAATATCAGGAATGGGCTCGGATAGCCAGACTTCCAATCCTTGCGATAGATGATTTCGGGACAGACCCAAAGGAAATCATCAGTTTCGGCAATTGTCTTACCCCTATGATAGACCTGATAACAAAACGGTATGAGGAACAGCTGTTCACCCTTTTTACGACAAATCTGACATTTTCACAGATTAAGGAAAAATATGAGGAACGTATCGCCGACCGGCTTATTGAAATGGTCGTGCCCATCAGGTTTGGCAACGGTTCATACCGGAGCTGACATATTCTCCAAACAAGTTAAGACATGAAACAGGAAGAACTCAAAAAGGTACTCGCTGAAGTTGATCCTTTACTGGCAAATGCCGTTGATTCCATGATTTCCTTTATACATGCCAAAGGCATAGATGGTGTACCGTCGGAACGGCAGATAGAACAGGTAAATACCTATTTTGATTCCATAGTAAGCCGTACCGGAAAAGACTATGAGAAGTGGAGCGAATACAGGTGGATAGCATCATACAATATAGAAATCGGAGCCATTCCATGCCTGGAACACCACGAACTGGACTATCTGCACAAAGTCCTTGAATCAATAGCCAGAGACCACTCATATTATGAGGAAGCACAGGTACACTGGCACAGATAAAACTCCATTTATAAATCCGTCATCCACGACGAATATTGTACAATAGCCTGTTATAATGGCTTCCGTAGCATTGTACATCCTGTTCAGAAAGTAGGACACTTTTTTAAGGGGTGTGGGAGCAAGATAGGTTTTTTGTGCCAAAAAACCACCGACTGAATGTCGGAAGGCTCCGCCTGGATGACCTTAAACAAACGGACATGACAGAATTTGCACCCACACCCCGAAAAGATACAGAACGGAGAAAAGGAGGCCGCCCTCGAATGGATTCGACAGAGAAAAAGTGCCATTTTATAAAGGTCGGTTTTGATGAACTGAACTTCAAAAAACTAAAAAAAAGAAGCCGCAGGATGAAGGCTTCACTTTCCTCCATAGTCTATGATCTGGCAATAAATGGTAAGATAAACGAACCGCTCTCCCAGGAGATGATGGATTGTTTCAGGAAGCTCGCAGGAATGGCAAACAACCTGAACCAGCTGGCACACGAAGCGCACATTGCAGGCTATGAGGATGTGGCCGCAGCTGACAGGCTATTGTCAGAAAAGATAGATGAAGTTTTGAATAAATTAAGTGAACTAAGATAACAATGAATGCAAAAATAATGAAAGGGAAATCAGCCGGAGGTCTGATTGACTACCTCAATAGCATGAAAGAGAAAAACGCCAAAGTGATTTTTTCCAATGGAGTCAGTACAACATCAAACCGGACTGTGGTTGCTGCCTTCAATCTCCAATGGGCAAACAGTTCTTCCAAGATAAAGGATAAGATGGGACATCTGGTAATCAGTTTCTCGCCCAAAGACCAGGAAAGGCTGACTGACGAATTTATAACGGAGCTCTGCAAGGAATACATGCAGCGTATGAAATTTCCGCCCACTATCTATCTCGGCTACCGTCATCTCGATCAAGAACACGATCATGTACACATCGCTTACAGTCGTATAGACAATGAAGGAAAGGCTATCACATGCGACAGCAACTATGCACGTTCAGTAAATGTCTGCAAATCTATCCGGGCAAAATACGGACTTTCTGCTCCATCAAAGAGAAAAAAAGATGTGAACCGAGACAGACTTATCGGAAAGGATAAGGTCAAATATCATATCATGGACATAGCTTTCCCTATTCTTGACAAAGCCGGTTCATGGAAAGAATATATCTCAAAGCTGAAATCAGAAGGTGTCGATATAACCATGGTAAGGGATGAATACGGGAATGTACGTGGTATCGTATATACAGCAGAAAATCTTTCTTTTGCCGGAAAGAAAGTGGATCCGGAATTGTCATTCGGAAATTTAAGAAGGAAGTTCGGCAGTTATGGGCAGGAAAAAACCGCTATATCGGATATCAGAAAACATGACTCTGTTTTTACCGGATCTGAAATGAATATCTCAAAGGATATGGCTCATGCGGAAGCCTGTCCGGTGGACACTCCGGAATACAGCCCGAATATTCAGAATGCACAATCCAATCAGGAAACTATGGCTGCTGGCAATGTAGAAAGCGGAACCGACAGTGGCAGTTCAATAGGATCTGGAATAGTTGGAGCCGCCATTGAACTGATAGTCCAGCCACATCAGGCACCGGAAACAGGAGGTGGCGGTGGTGGAAGCAGCGACGATAACAAACGTGATGAAGAAAAAGACAAATATGTACCACGAAAAGGCAGAAGGAGGTAACAATGGCAAAGAACAAACCGTTAAAGGATGAAGAATATGATTCCATTGATGAAATCCAGACTACACTGGATAGACATACGGACAAACTTAACCGGATAGAAGCCGGACTTGTTTCTATAAAGAGTGAAATTGCCTCTGTAAGTAAAACCGGTGGGCACAATATGGATAGCAGTGGAGACAGACAGTTTATCCAACTGAGAAATTTATTCTATGATATATTAGATAAATTGAGCAAAGCATACGAGGAACTGAAAACTGGAAAGTCCGATGCCCAGACAGAAGAATTACTGGTTAAGATTGCCAATCTATGTACGGATATACAAAAGAACAGCCTTAACACCGTTGCACTGACAGCGGACACGAACAAGCAATATCTTAAGATTATCCCTTACATAGAACGGATGAACCGTATCCTTGATGTTGTAGCAGAACGGCATAGCATATCAAAAGCACCGGTAAAACCTACTACCATTAAAGGCTGGGTTCTTTGGAGTTTCAAGAGACTTTGGTTTTGGATTGACAGATATGTCGGGTTTAGATATATCAAGCAATTCTGTATCCTTGTAGCCATTTTTATGTGGGTAGTCAGCATAGTAACTTCATTCTTTATTTTACGTGAGAATCACAGACTGAATGATATTGAACAGAAATATATAATTTTAGAAAACAAGTATCATAAACATAAATAGTTATAGGATCTTGTCAATACTCTTAAATTAAAGAAATTATATATTGTAACCTCAATTAATAGCACATATAAATGTTAAATCGAATAAAATCAAAGCAGTATAAAAAGATTATAAATAGAAGTATCTTAATTTTTATTAGTAAGTTTATTATTTTTGTGGCAAAATTCAATTGGATGGCAAGACGTAATAAAATAAATGAAACTGGAATTGATAGAATTCCATATGATAATAGTGTACATGATGCTTGGGCAGCTTATATTTGTGTAAATTGTAGTCATTTGAATTATGTACATATTGGAAATAAATTATTAACTCCCGAGGAAGCATTAGAAACACAGTCATGGGAATGTGAAGAATGCGGATATGTGCATAGTAAGAATTCTGATTTGCCTGCAAAATTAACAAACTGGAGGCCCGAACTACTCGAAAAGGAAAGTGTTACAGCTCAAAGATTTTGGAAAGCATTTTTTGTTACAGCAACAGAAAATCCAGAAGCTTATTGGAAAAGGTGTAATATGTGTGGTCGCATTTTACCCAATCATGCATTTAGTAAGCATAAAGATTGGGGGCCTTTAGAAAAACAAATGGAATGTAGAGCCTGCAAAGGTGCTATCAATTCAATCTTAAATGATTTGCGTACAGTAGAACAGTTACGAGAAAGTTCTATTCGTAGAAGAATTGCTGACTTATTTGTTGCAGATCAAAACGAAACAATTAACATTCAAGACTTATTTGCTCGCTTTGAGGGAAAATGTTTTAAAACCGGTAAACCATTAGATATCAACAAAACTGGTTCTTGGCATATAGATCATATACTACCGTCTAAATACTTATATCCACTTACGGTTAGAAATGCAGCTTTGTTATCAGCCGAAGCTAATAGTAATAAAAGAGATAGATGGCCGAGTGAATTTTATACTAATCAGGAACTTGTTGAGCTGTCAAGAATAACAGGTGCACCACTTGAATTAATTGCAAGTACTACTCCAATTATAAACACCAATATTGATGTAAATAAAGGTATTGATAAATACTTAAACGTAAGAAACTCGAGTGATTTACCTAAACGAATTATAGAAATTAAACGTATAATAGAGACCTATAATTTGAACGACTTGGTAGATGAAGAACATAGAAGAATTCTTAATGATATTCTGTAATTAAGAGGTGGTGGGTCTTCTAATATAAGACTCACCACCTTTGATTCATAATTGCACGACCTACCCCCTTAAGCTGTAACATTTTAAATATTTCCCTCTAATACAATAATAAATATTGATGATCAGTAACAGTACCTAAATCTTTTATACCAAATTTATCACAATGGACAACACTTTCATCAAATAACTCAGAATGATTAAACCATCTTTTACTCAATGTTTTTAATATTTCTCCCATATTACATTTCTTACTCTTCCCAAGATGAAAAACAACTACTCCTCCATTTTTAATACGTTCTTTCGCTTGATTAAAAATAGGATTATATACTTCAAAGTCTTTTTTCTGTCTTTCATCAACATATAATTGAGGCATTGTCTTAAAATCATCAGGTTCCCAACCACTAAACCATAAGCGAATCCAATTGGCAGAATAAAATCTTGTACTATCATAAAAAGGAGGAGATGTTATTATAGCATCTAAATTATCCACTTCATGTGGCCAAATGGATGTTGAATCTTGTAGAAATATTTTACCTGGCACAAAAGTTTCAGGAAGTGTCTGTGAAAAATATTTATTAACTTTTTCCTTGAGTTTACTTATTAGATCCTTATAAATAAAATCTCCAGTTGGAGCATAAGGTGTTATTGGATGAGATTTTCTACTTAGAGCATAAGGCCTATTCCCATGTAAAATGTGTAATAAGGAAGAAATAACAACCATCTCACTTGCATTTTGTGGTTTATTCTGTAAAAAGAATAAACGTGCTAACAAAATTTCTTTAAATGTATTTATTTCATAATAATCAAGAAGACACTTATTTAAGCCAAAACTGGAGTATTTCATAAGGTCTCCAATATTGTTGTTATTAGTCTTTATGTAATTATTTAATCTTTCAATATACTCTATGGCTTTTGATTTATTTGTCATACCAACTTTTGCCTGAGATATATAGTAACACATATTGCTAATATCCATACCAAAGGACTCAACACCATTTAACGCACCTTCAAAAGGTATAGTTCCAACTCCAGCAAATGGATCAAATAACTTTCCATCTGACGGTACAAATGTTTTCACTAAATGATATGCAATTGCAGGTTTCAGTTTTCCTTGATATGAACATAATGAATGGTTTATATTACCCCAATTCTTTTTAGAAAACGGAGCAGTTTGATGTGGAAGTTCATTTTTAAAATATGTCCATTTATCTTTCCAGTTGCTATTTCGTACCATACTATCATTCGTTTATCATTACTATTAAAACCTGCGTAACTATTTGACCTCCTCTCGATCGACGTTCTCTAAGTTTTATTTTGTCTACAAATTTGTATCCAATACTTTCTAAAATTTCAATAAGAATATCATCAGTTCTTATGTGTACTCCATTAAAAACAGAATCTCCGATATCTATTAGTAAATGAGCGTTATTTTCTAATTTAGGACGTAACCCACTAAATACTTGATACATCTCTGAAAAATAACATTTTGCCATTTGAGGAATCCTGACATCATAAGCTGTTTCTTTCAAGGATATTATTGTTTTAGATAAGAGAACACTTTTTGATTCAATGTCAACGTCTATAAAATTTGACACCTTAACATCATTGATACCACTTGTTAAGATTTCATCCCTAAATGTTCGTAAATCCTTTTCGGAACGTAAATATCCTAAGAACCAAAGTTCTAATTTCGTATTTCTAACATAGTTCGTACCATTTAGATATGGTGGACTGGTTAATACACAACCAATTTTATCACAAGATACTTGACCTATGCATTTCGCATTTGAATGAATTAATGTATGGTTATATAAAACATTATCTACAAGCTCATATTTTAAGTCGTTATATATCTCTTTTACTTTATCATTTAATATATCAGAAAATTTAGGAATACCTTTCTCTAATTCTTTTTTAGTCTTAAATCGTAGATCGCCTTGTTTTTTTAAGAAAGACGATGGTATTAAGCATGCTAAAACTGCAATTGTAAAGATATCTCTTGCTAAAGATTCTGCTTTTAAATTTATAAATGTTTTAACCTTTAAAATTTCATTATAATTCTCATCAGGAAAATAAATGCTGCTCTTAAACACTCTCTTATAATTCTCATCCAGTTCTTTATTAATAATATGATTAGATCCTAAAAACTCATCCATAAGTGTAATTAAATTGTGACATACTATATCTCGTTCATCACTGGTAGTTTTCAGAACATTTAACTTAGTCTTTATAAGGAACTGTAAGAGAGGGTTAATTTCTGAATAATAAGTTCTGTATCCCATTGAATCAGAAGCAAATATTGTTGTTCCTGTTCCTGCAAACGGTTCATATATTATACATTTATTGGGAATATATTTATTAATAATAGTTTTAACAAAATCGGGAGAATATCCTTCAATGTATGGATACCATCTATTAAATGGAATTGTTTTACTGTTTTTAAATGTTACATCCGAGGCTGCAATTATCCCGTTATTTTTTTGTAATGCTTTATCTAATAAAAATTTTATAAACTGACTAACATTTCTTTTATCTTGTTCAGCCGCAATACATAATTCAGAATAATCAGAATAACCAATAATATTCCTTATCTCTTGACTGGACAACTTATTAACGAGCACATATAGGTCTTGTTCCTTTTCGGTGAAAGCAACAGGTACGACCTTTGATTTATTGTTCCTTTTATCTGTAAAAGATATGGATTTAAATTTCTGCATTGTCATTTTAATATAATATGATAATTACATTGCAAATGTAACGCATTTATTTGACATACGCAATAATTCTAAGAATTTAAATGATAAATGTTTCTATTTTGTTACTTAATCTTTACTATAATATATATTATTATTTGTATATCAATATATTATAATAATTATACAAGGTATGAGCCTAATCCCCCAAGCGACCAATCGGCCGTTTGAGAATGCCAATTTTCCAGCAAGCTGATTGGATGAAAAATAGCGTTATTTGAGCACTTCTTCTTTTCGTCAACCTCTTCCTCGTCTTTCTCGAAAAAAACAAAATTTGCACACTTAATTGCGCTTGGGCTTGCCCATTATACGACCTCTATTGAGTTAGGGTAACTCAATACCCCAAGCGATAAATCGCTCGTGAGAAGTTGCCAATCCCTGGCAAGCAGAATTTGGCTTTATTGCGATGATGGAGCGCATTTCAGTAGTGCTTTTACGAACTCTTTTGTGAACCCTACTGGTTCTTTTATGAACTCTTATATGAACTCTTTTCTTGCTTTTAAGTGGTATCCTGGAGTAACGTCGGCCACCATCAATGCGGATACTAGATGATGAACACAAAACTATTGTCCGAACACTTGCCAATTTAACGACATCAACCTGCCAGATTCCTAAGATTGATTTAGCCAACTTCCGAATAGCATCCTAAAATAGGAAATAGCCTATCCTCTTTGTAGTGCGTAAAAATACGCAGTCCACTGCGTAAAATGTAAGATTGTACATTTGCTAATAAATTTCAACCAGTTGCTTATTTGCAGACTCGCTTTTACGAACTCAAAAATCGCCAATCATGTTGGAATCGAGAGTGAGAGGATTGCATTTGAATATCCTCCCACTCTTTATTCGTCATTTACCAAGAGACTTGAATACTTTTGCAATGCAACGCTTTTTCTGTTCCATATTCGGGTGGACATAGAGATCCAGAGTCGTCGAGATATTGGAATGTCCCAGCAATACGCTGACTGTCTTGTAGTCGCATCCGGCTTCTATGCAGCGAGTGGCAAAGCTATGGCGGAGTCCGTGATATTTTAGTTTTGGGATACCCAATTTTTCCATCAGTTTGGTGTAATAATTCCGATAGGTTCGTGGTTCTGTCGGATATTCATCATTGGTTAGAATATAGAAATCATCATTGACCACCTTTTTTAGAGGCTTCATCATTGCGAGCAACTCCTTTGTCATTGGAATCTCTCTACATGAGTTCTGCGTTTTGGGAGTATTGATAACCAATTTAGTATGTTTCTGTACTCCATCAATGATATAAATTCGCTCGATTGTTCGGTTTACAGTAATAGTTCCTTCCATTATGTTGATATCACTCCACTTCAAGGCACACACTTCCCCAATACGAAGCCCGGTACACAGACTTATGTAAATACCAAGTCCGGTAAAGGAGAAATGGTTTTGAATATGGTTGAGAACCTTTTTGTGATTGGCTACCGATAGTACCTCCACTTCTTTGTTTGTCGATGAGGTTGGATATTTGATATCCCATTCATAATAGTCCATCCACTCGTTTTTCATACCGAACTTCATCACCATTTTTAGGACGATCAAAATATCCTTTACGGATTTTACACTTAATCCATTCTCGATTTTTCGCAAGACATAGTCCTGCACAATCTTTTCATGTAGCGAATCACACTCTCCAAAAGTAGGGAGGATGTGGTTCTCCAAGATTAACACATAAGCTGCCATTGTAGACTGCTTCACAAACGGTCGCTTGCTATCTTTCCATACGACCGCAATTTCTCTAATTGTTTTATGTCCCATAATTGTATATAAATATGTTGTAACATATAATTAGAGAAACGAAATGCCTTGATGTTCCCCATTTGAGATTTCCGGAGTTTAGTGGAGAGTGGAAGAAATGCAAGTTGGGAGATTTGTGTAATGTATTAATGTGTAAACGTATTTTAGTTTCTCAAACAAACACAGAGGATGGTGTTCCTTTTTATAAGATTGGAACAATTGGTAGTACTCCAGATGCCTATATATCGAAAGAATTATTTGACGACTATAAGGTGAAGTATAACTATCCTCGTAAGGGAGAGGTTATGATAACTTGTGCAGGAACAGTAGGAAAATGTGTCGTCTATGATGGGGAAGATGCGTATTTCCAAGATTCAAATATTGTGTGGATTGATAATCCTACACAATATATAAGCAATGGATTCTTATTTCATCTTTTGAGTAAAGTAGATTGGCGAAAATTAAATTCTACAACAATAATCAGAATTTACAATGATGATTTGCGCAACTTGAAAATGAGTTATCCACGAAAAGAAGAACAGCAAAAGATAAGTCATTTACTGTCACTTCTTGATGAGCGCATTGCCACCCAAAACAAAATCATTGAGAAACTGCAATCCTTAATTAAAGGGCTTATAGATGATATAATAACTCTGAAATGTGGGCAG